>Ga0209648_10000841_pt1 | contig 24322 bp, 20 predicted proteins | sample GraSoi2013_115cm_FD_185830 | JGI IMG/M metagenome (GOLD analysis project Ga0209648, IMG submission 185830) | Grasslands soil microbial communities from the Angelo Coastal Reserve, California, USA - Sample 9_17_2013_115cm (SPAdes) (version 2) | ecosystem: Environmental > Terrestrial > Soil >... | reverse complement strand
GAAGATGGAACCGAGCGCGGGATTTAGAAGTTCGTTCGAACGGGCGCGGGAACGGGTGTAGGCGGCGAAGAGTTCGGTGCTCTCCGAAAAAACGTGGCGCGCGGAAATGGTCACGGCGCGGTAGCGATCCCGGCGGTGATCCTGGAGGAGGAAAATTCCGCCGGGCTGCGCGGGTTGCTGATCGACGAAAACGAAGGCGTGATAGCCGTTGCGGGCAAGGAGCTCGAGAGCGAAAAGCGTGTTGTGGGTTAGTTTCTGCTGCCAGCCGGCGCTGGCAATGGTGAAGCGCGGCTGGCGCAGGCCACTGGCGGGAAGCACGAACTGGCTGGTGACGGGGCCCAGGACGACGACCGTTCCGCTCGGATCGTAAAAGGAGTCGAGCTGTTGCTGGTCAAAGGCCTGGCCGATGACGGAGAGATTAAGCGGGGCGTTGTAGATGCCCCAGCCGAGGGAGAGTTTGGCCCGGTCGTCGGCAAAAGGCAGGAAATTGGCGGAGGCGCGCGGCTCGGCCATGGCGCTTTGAGTGAAGCTGTCCCAATCGGTACGTAGGCCGGCCTGGAAGACGAAGCGTTTGGAGATCGCCCAGGTGTCCTGCGCGTAGGCACCGGCCTGCGTGTTGGAAAGGCGGGGATTCGCAAGACCGGAAAAAGTGGATTGGCGAACGAGAGTTCCGTCGGCGCGGAGTGCCTGGATTTCTGTGCGTTGGGCGGATTGCGGATAGAGCACTGTGCCTACCAAAAACCTCGTCTGGCCCATTACGGCTCCCGCAGGGCCCATGTAACTACAGCCTCTTTGCATCTTGTTGATTTCAAATGTGCTTCTAATTTTGGCGAGGCACAACCCTGATGTCGATTAGTAGGAGATCGGCAATGAACTTCATTGTGTTTATTCGGACAAAACAAATCTAACGGCCGAACACGTCTTTTTCCGCTTTCACGAACCACAAGATCTTCCTGCTACGGACCAGGCGTTCTCCTGATGCGCATTTAGGGTTTCTCCCCCCACTTCGTTTACGGAGTTCACGCTATTGTGTTGTCGGGGGAGCGGCACTTACCATCGGCCGCATATTGTCGATACCTCCTGCACGATCCGCGGGGAGACGTGAAGTACGCAAGTCGAAAGCCAAGCGTAGGCTTCCAATTGCCAAAAAGAGGGACGGAACATCGGAACCTCAGACAACTGCGCCCGAGGTTTCAGATGAATCCGGCAACATTGCTTCGGTTCCCGTCGTAGGTGTGGGCGCTTCGGCAGGCGGGCTGGAAGCCTTCACGGAATTACTAAAACACCTGCCTCCCGAAATCGGCTTTGCCTTCGTGTTGGTTCAACACCTTGATCCACGCCATGCGAGCGCCTTGCCCAAGATTCTCTCCGCCAAAACGCGGATGGGGGTACGAGAGGCAGCCGAGGGGGACGTTCTGAAACCGAACGTCGTGTTTGTCCTTCCGGCGGATAAAGCCATTACGGTATCCCAAGGCCGACTGTGGCTGAGTCCGCGTGTGGAGAGCGCCGGACTGCACCACCCCATTGACGTTTTCTTGCGCTCGCTGGCGACGGAACAGAAATCCCGAGCCATCGCCGTGATTCTGTCGGGGAGCGGTTCCGATGGTGCTCTCGGCATTCGAGCGGTCAAGGACGAGGGCGGGATCATCTTTGCCCAGGATGAGAAGTCGGCGCAACACGCTGGCATGCCGCAAAGCGCCATTGCCACGGGATGCGCGGATTTCGTGCTGCCACCAGCGGGCATCGCCAGGGAGTTAGCGCGGCTAGGCGGCCACTCGTATCTTCTTCAACAGACGGCACCCGCCTCAGCGCCGCCCCCGCAAGAAGAAACTTCGCTCAGGCAAATTTTCACCCTGTTGCGGAACATGTCAAAGATCGACTTAAGCCAGTATCAGCAATCGACCATTCGGCGGCGGTTGCAGCGCCGCATGGCTCTGGCTCAGGTAGAGAAAATCGAGGATTACCCAGCGTATTTGCTGAAACAAAAAGGCGAACTGGATAGTCTCCTGAGCGATTTACTCATCAAGACAACGCGGTGTTTTCGGGACGGGGCGACGTTTGAGTTTTTGGCGCAGCGCGTCTTCCCGTCAATCATGAAGGACCGGCCAGCCGGGGAGCCGTTGCGCGTCTGGGTCCCGGCCTGTTCCACTGGAGAAGAAGCCTACTCGCTTTTGATATGCCTGCTGGAGTGGATCGAGCTGAACCAACACCATGTTGAAGTTCAGATGTTCGCCTCGGATGTCAGTGAACCGGCAATCAGCCAAGCGCGGAAAGGCAGTTATCCAGAAAACATCTCGGCGGACGTTTCCGCAGAGCGGCTGGGACGCTTCTTTACGCGCAACGGCGTCCGTTATGAGGTCAAGCCATCGGTGCGCAAGATGTGTGTTTTTGCCAAACATGACCTGCTGAATGCTCCGCCTTTTTCCCGGATGGATTTGACAAGCTGTCGCAATCTTTTGATCTACCTGGGACGCGCTGCGCAAGCGCGAGTTCTCTCGACTCTCCATTATGCCCTCAAACCGGGCGGCATCCTTGTGCTGGGCGGCAGCGAGGGCGTAGGGGAAGCTTCGCACCTGTTTCACCAGATCGCCAAACAATACAAGGTCTACTCCAAACAACCAACCGCAGAGCATTTCCGGTTGCAGAGCCCGGCTCAAAAATACCTTCCCGCCGAATCGCTGCACGGCAAACAACGGACGACCGAAGCGGACCCTGAAACCGATGCGAACCGAATCACACTGGCGCGCTATTCCCCTCCGGGCGTCCTCATCAATGAGGACATGACCATCCTTCAATTCCGGGGAGATGCCAGCCGATACATCAGGCCCGCATCCGGGAAGGCGAGTTTGAACCTCATCGCCATGCTCCGAGAGGGGCTGCAATTGGGACTGCGCTCTGCTGTCCTGAAAGCGAAGAAACAAAACGGCGTCGTCAGAAAAACAGGCCTGCGGCTTGTACAGAAGGGACACATCCAGAGTCTCAGTGTAGAGGTGGTTCCAATTCCCAGCGGTTATTCGGGGGAGCGGAATTTCTTGATTGTGTTCCTGGAAGGCGGCCAGACGGTAGTTTCCAAACCAGAGCCCACGCGGGCTGGCCGGGGAAAGACCGGTGGAGATAGTGCGGAAATTTCCCGGTTGAAGAGAGAGCTTGCCGAAACGAAGGAATATTTGAAATCCGTTCTCGAAGACCAATCAAGCAGCGTGGAACAACTCCAAGCGACGAACGAGGAGCTGGAATCGAGCAATGAGGAGTTACAGAGCACTAATGAGGAACTGGAGACCAGTAAGGAAGAAATCGATGCTACCAACGAGGAACTGAACACCGTCAATACGGAACTGACGGAGCGAAACCGGGAGTTGACGAGCCTCAATGATTACATTGAGGCCGTCTTCAACACCGTGCGCGAACCTCTTCTGCTTCTCAGCCCCGACCTACGGGTGAAGCAGGTGAACCGGTCTTTCTATGAGCTATTTCGTGTCTCTGAGAACGAGACTGTCGGCCGGTTCGTGAGTGAACTGGCAACCGGGCCGTGGGCCGTAAGCGATTGGACGCAATTGGCAAAATTCCTTGCTAGACAGTCCAATTCTGAATATCTTACGCTCGAAGTCGAATTCCCCTCCATCGGGCGCAGGCGCATGAGAGTCAATGCGCGGCTCGTTCGGCTTCCCCGTGAGGAAGAAGTGACCCTCTTGATGGCCCTGGAAGATATCACCAGCAGCGCGGACCTTGCCCGCGAGCAGCAGCGATTGATTCAGCAGCTTTCGAGCCCCGTACTTCCGTTCCAAAACCAGGTAGTGCTGGTGCCAATCATCGGCAAGCTAAATTTAGAGCGGATGGGGCAATTAAGAGAAAAACTGCTGGAGAGCATCCGTCGGAACCGAACAAAGATTGTAATTCTCGATATTACTGGGGTGGTGATAGAACCTGAGAGTGAAGGGGTGCCGCAGGGTTTCAGGGAGGTATTGCAGGCGTCGAGACTTCTGGGCGCGACGGTAATTCTGACTGGCATCTCCAGCGAGACCGCGCAGAGCTTGGTGGAGTTGGCCGTGGACCAGTCCACGGTGTCCAGTGTGGCCGATCTCGAAAGGGGCCTTGATGAAGCCAACAGGATATTGGGCTACCAGCGCATTCCCATTTCCGAACTGAACGCTCTCAGAGAAGAACTCCGACTGGCAAAGTACAAACTTGATGCGCTGCAGAAAAAGCAGCCTAACACGTCAGCTTTAGCACCGAAAGATGGAAAGTAAGCGGCGGTGGTCGCTCACCGCTATCCCCAAAATAAGTGGGTCAAATGGGGAGCGTATGCGCTTGCAACGGGAGTCAGCCTCTCACGCTACCCGGCGAAAAAGCACTACCCCTCGGACATCCTCATAGGCGCGACCTTGGGATATGTAACAGGAACCTATTTGGCTGAGCACTAGCCGGGTGTTATCTGACCAGATTCTTCGAAGAACTTTTCGAGCTTCCAGCGCTGGAAGAGTTGTAGGGCGCCCCGAGTAATTAGCGGCCGAAATCGTGGCTGCGACGGTTGGCCCGAAGCTGCAAAAACTCGCGCAGCGCGGGGATCTCGAATTTCGTGCCTTTTACCAAGTGCTCGAGCCAACTAGGAACGTCGCCGGCGAGAGAGGTCACACGGCCTTGGCGCATGCTCATTATTCGTCGTACGTTTTTCTCGTCGGCGAGGTTGGCGGAATTGTCGTAAATCTCCACGCGGTTAATTCCGCCGTCACCGAAATCGAGGGCTGTCACAAGATGATGCAGGCTCTTTTGAAAGATGTCGCGAACAACACTCTCTGACGCGGAGTGCCCCCCACGGTAAGCGCGGGCCTTGATGCGTTTGATGCATTCTTCAACGCTGCCAGGCGTCACGTAAAACATTGAAGTCCAGAAACCGTGCTCACGGGCTAGCTGCGCCTGCTCAAACGTAACCTCGCTGCGAAGTGTTGTTTCGAGGGCAAAGCTTTTCCTTGCGGAGATATGGTCCAAAATCCACTTTTGAAACTCGACGTTGACCTGAGAGCGGATTTCCTTCGAGATACCCCGAAAGGAACCGGCATTCAGTTGAGCGGCGCGGTAATCAGCATTGAAGGAATCGACGCCGAATTCAGCTAGGGGGAAACGAGTTGTTTTGCCGCTGCCAGGAGGACCGGCAACGATGACCATTCGCGGTCGCGTCAATTCAGCCCCCGAAGTCTCTGTCTGCGTCCTTGCGCATATCTTCGGGGAGTTCGGTCTTCAGGAGGTTGCCATGCTCGTCGATGATACCCTTGCGAATCATCTCCGCGCGTTCCGACTCGGCGATCTTGTTGCCCGCAGCGAGGACTTGAGCGGTGAGGGCGTCAAGTTCCGCGTCATTCTCCACGTCGATCGCGTCGAGAGAGCGACGCTTGACCGAAGCAGTCGGGATAGGCTTTTCAGAAAGCATAGCAAGTTTAATTATATCGCAGTTTAGGGGAATTGGAAGTGCGCTTCGGTGTCAGCATCCTCCCGAATTTCGTGCTCGCAAGCGTCAATCAGGAAGACTTGCTCGGAACGGAAGCCTCGCCCATTGACGGTGGCGCTAGCTTGCTCCCGCAGCGCGCAGAAGGGGATGGAATTTTGCTAGAAATGGTCTTCTTGCCGCCAAAACATGCCACTTCAGGAGTGGTACCTATGTGATACCACAATCTGTTCGAAGTGGTACCGCTCAAAATGCATGAAACGTAAGTAGTTAAGGCAGAAAAACACCACGAAGTGGCCCAAACCCTTTATGTTCCAATACGTGTGTGGCTCGCCGATAATCCGCCTTCATTTCATGCACGCTACTCCTACGCCTGCTGAAGAATGTTGACTTCTGATGAGAAGTGTCGACTTTTGTCGACTTTTGTTGATTTCTGCCGACTTTTGTTGACTCTTGTCGATTTCTGTCGACTTCGGTCAGCACACAACCTTTTCATGCTTTACATCGATACGTCATGGTGCTATATGTACAGTAGTTCCAGAAGACACCTCAATGCAAAAAGACTACCGCCCCCCGCATGGAAAAACTAGCCAGCGGTGCCCAGGAAGAAAAAACAGCGCGGATTCGCTGTCTTGGCCCTGAAATGGAAACGCGAACCCAAGGGGGCGTCTTAAAGACGGGAAGAGGCGAACAAGCATTCAGGGTCGTGTACATATCTCATGTATGGACTTCAAAGTGTCTTCAGTTGAGGGAACCCCAGTCTAAAGACGGTAGGAATCGTGGCGAAACGACGAAGCGTTCATTTTGGAGTCTACAATGTCCGGCTGCTGAGTGCCCTCGACAAACTCCTGCGGGATAAACCGCGGTATCTAGGAGAACTATCGACTTCGATCAACGATGGGCTTCTGGCGGTCGACCTGAATACCGTCGAGCTTGTCAATCTTCAATCCAGACAGAAGCAAACCGGGAGAGAAACGCAAGTCGTTATCTTGCGGCGTCTTCGCAAGCGCATTCATCAAGTCGCTCAAAAGCGGAAGTGTTCGATGAACCAGCTCGTGAATAGCGCTCTTCTGGCTTATTACTCAAAGACTGAGGAAGGCAAGCTCAAGAGATCGGCGAAGCGACGCGGGGTATCCACGCATTCATACGACAGAATGTCGGAGTTGGAGCGGCGAGAGCTTCACCAGATGCTCTCGGGGCTTTCAGCAATGCAGTCAGTGTCCGTCGATGTAGATAAGCCTGATGGGACGCACTACGAATACGATCGCAATCTGAAGACGACGGTGAAAGTCACGCCTGAAGGAGAGCGATATCCCGTTGAGGGATTCGATGCAAATTTGGAGCGTGCGTCCCAGTAGGGTCCACGCGAATCTAGACACGAGGAAATCACACCCTGAGCCAGAGGAAGCCAGCACTCTTCATTATCGCGGGACCATTGGGCGCGGGTAAGACAACTTTCTATGAAGCTTACTTGAAGGAAGCGTTCCCCACGTTGGTTCCCGCCGTCAGGGATCAGCAGCAACCGTTTCTCAATGATTGGCGTTCTTTTGCCGTCGAAGACATTCGTGTGGACACGCAATTGCTGGACGAAGCCAAGGCAGCAGGCTACTTCACGAAAGTGCTTTTTATTTCTACGGAAGATGCGAATTTGAATGTGGGGCGGGTGTTGGTGCGCATGAGTCGAGGTGGAAAAGCCGAGGCCGTGTCAAGCGTGACTGATTCCTACAGGGAGTCAACGAGGAATCTTTCCGAAGTCCGCAAACATGCCGATGAATTGATCGTGTACGACAACACAGCACATGACCGGGGCTACCGCGTAGTCGCTCACTTCATCGGCGGCGAGTTGAGTAAAGCCACGCAGACGATACCGGACTGGGCTGCCAAAGTGTTTGGCAGGGAATTACACCCCGCAGAGCAACGCGCGAAGCCGGGCCGCGGACGATAATCCCACCTCAAGAAACAAGCCAGTCGCGCCCTACCAATGCACGGTGGACCTCCTATCCTTGAGCACGACAGGGGAAAAGAGAGGGCATTTCGAATCGAAATGTTCCGTCTTCGTAGGTTCGATTGATGAGACGAGGACTTCCCTGCACGCTTGCCATTTTTCTTAGCCGACTTCTTCCCCTCTAATCTCATTGGACAACTTCGAGTCTGCGAAAGCCATCGTTGCGCCGGTGCCTTCGCGGGATCCCCGGATCCCCGCAGCTGCCGACCCTGGATGCCCAAAGGCTTCCTGGAGGTCCTAGCAATCCATCTCAGAAAAATGTTCAGACTGAATAAAAGAATCTCTTTTCATGGTGCTATATGTATAGTAGCATCATGCCGTGGCGCTCATTATTCGGAACTTCGCAGTCGCCACCTGGCGGTCGAGGTTCTTATTGGGGCCCGCAACCATCGAAAAGATCGCAGATCAGTTGCCGAGTGCAGCGCCAAAGAACATGGCTCGCGAATAAATCAGGAGTAGAGAACCTGTGGGCACAACAACCTATCCTCAGGAGAGAGTTGAAGACAAGCGAGAAGTCCCCAAGGAATCCGTACCCTCGGCCTACGTTCTTGTAATCCCTACCAGCGAAGGTCCCTTACTTGAAATGCTTCAAAGATTCCTTGCCGCCGCGACCGATCACGGTCCAGTCGTTTCCCTCACCTCTAGGAATGCAGCTCTGGAAGTCGTCGATTCGTGGCTCGAACACGGAGCCGCTGCCGAGTACCTAGGCGTGGGCCGTAGCACTCTCTATCGTTATGCGGAAGGCGAACAAATCGAATCGCGGAAGTTCGGTGGAAGACTCGAATACCGCCTGTCGAGCCTCGACGAATTCAAGGCCCGCCACGTGCGTCCTGCACGCCGCTCCCGCCACGAGAGCGGTATAATCCAGTCGGCGCCCCGTTCCGGCAAGTGAGCGGAGCGCTGATGGGACTCTATCAGAGACATGCTTCACGCTTCTGGTGGATGACGTACACGATGAATGAAGAACGGTACTTTGAATCGACCAAGACGACCAGCAAAGAACTCGCCAAGAAGATTTGGAAGCGAAGGGAAGGCGAGATCGCGATGGGACTGTTCAAGGTCGGTTGGCCGGGTGAACGAATGACGTTCGGACTGTTGTGCGAAGAATTTGAGCGTTCGCACTTTGCCGGGCTTACGGAGAATACCGTCAAAGGCCACCGGTCGTATCTCGGTAACTTGAAGTTGTTTTTCGGTGACCGCAAGCTGGACAACATCACGGTTGCGATGGTCGAGGCATACCGCGATCAACGTCGGCAACAGCCATCGAAACGCAAACCCAACCAAACCGTGAAAGGAGCAACAGTCAATCGCGAACTCGAATGCTTGAAGTGTATGCTGGACTTTGCCACGAAGCGAAGGTACATCGCAGAAAACCCCGCTTCGGAGGTAAAACACTTCAATGAGCTCCGCGAAAGACCGACACGGAGAATGCTTACCCTCGAAGAAGAGCGGCGGATTCTTGACGCAGCGCCTGTCTATCTTCGCGTAGCGATCATTCTCCTCGCTCAGACCGGAGGAAGAACATACAGCGAGGGTTTTTCACTGCGCTGGTCGCAAGTGGATTTTGAGAGCAAGCTGATCCGCTTGAACAACAACGTGAAGACTCCCGGTTCAGCGGAGCCGATTCCTTTATCCCAATATGCTTGCGACGTTTTGCGGGCATGGAAGAAGGAAGAAGCTTCAAAGAGCGAGTACGTCTTCCCAAGTCCGGTCCTACCAAACCGGCCGATCTCAACAGTAAAAACCGCTTGGAAAACAACCTTGAAACGAGCTGGCGTGACAGCGTTTCCGATTTACAACTTACGTCACGTCTTTTGTACTCGCCTCAGCGAGGTTGCGCCTGATGCGGTTGTGCAACGCGCGATGCGCCACACAAGCCCCGAAACCAAGCGTCACTACCAATTGGGAATGGCCGATCAGGTTCGAAACGCGGTTGATAAAGCGAACAAACGTCTGTACGGAAAGCGACAAGCGTTACATTTTCGTGACAGTCGGACCCCAGAAAAGGAGGAGGCGAAAATCGGCGTCTGTAACTAATTGAAGAAGAAGGAGAAGTTGGCTCCCCGGGCTAGATTCGAACTAGCAACCCTTCGGTTAACAGCCGCACAACCAACTTCATCAGAATTTGCCGGAGTTGGCACTAATCGAAGGAAATCAGCAAGTTGCGACTAGATCTGACGAATGACTTTCTCCTTCTTTATTCACTTTTCGTTCGCATTTTCCCTCGATTCACCACAATTAGTACTTGACAGTCGAAGCTACGGCAAAAGCACGCGCCGTTCAGCATTTCCGCAACTTCGAAACGCCGCTTCGGGATAACTTCTGTGTAGCCGACCATCCGGGAGTTATCGCGTGCAGGCTCGAATCCCACTTGGTGGAGTGAGCCTCCAATTTGAGACGGGTTGGCCAAAAATCCTATAGGACAGAGGCTTGGGTCAGCTTGGTACTCCCCCCAGAGCTTTGTAAAGGGCGATTATGGCCACGTAGACATCTTGCTCGCTTTCGGCGACGGCATCTTCGGCTTGCAACTGCGTCCGCTCGGCATCCAGCAACGAGAGAAAATCAACTACTCCTTCGCGATAGCGCAAGCGGGCAATGTCGGCTGCGCGTTTGCTCTCGCGAGCCTGATCGTTCAATTTGATGAGTCGCGCCTGCTGTGCATGGTAATTCGCTAATGCATTTTCCGTTTCTTCAAGGGCCCGGAGTACGGTTTCTTCATAGAAGGCCAGCGTCTCTTCCGTAGCAGCGTTCGAACCACGCACGCGAGCGCGAGCCCGGCCTAAGTCGAACGCAGACCATGACAACCCAGGTGATACAGACCATGCCCGCGAGTCTCCGGTAAAAAACATGCTACCTCGCCCGGCCAAGAATCCGAGGAATCCGGAAACGCTAACCTGAGGAAACAGGCTTGCGACCGCAACCCCTTGATGCTCCGTGGCTGCGGCCAGCCTTCGTTCAGCGGAACGCACATCGGGCCGGCGCTGCAGCAGCTCGCCTGGGTTACCGATGGGCAGAGCCTTTGCGATCGCTGGATAGGTCCGCGGTGCGAGATCCGCATTGAGTTCGCCAGGGCGACTCCCGGTGAGGACCGCCAATCGGTATTCCGCACGGGACACATCAAAGTCCAAGGATGGAATCGTGGACTCAATGGCGGCTACGCGGGCAGCGGCACTCGCAACGTCCTGTTCTTCACCCACACCTGCGTCCCGTCGGAGCTGCGTCAGCCGCAGCGTCTCGCGTTGGTTCGTAAGACTGCGTTCGGCCACTGCGAGGCGCCATTGCGCGCCGCGAAGCTCGAAGTAATTGCGAGCAAGCTCAGCGACCACACTGACTCGCACATCGCGAAGGTCCGCTTCGAACGCCTGGTTCTCGGCCCGAGCTGCCGCGACTCCGTGGCTAACCCGTCCGAACAGGTCCGCTTCCCAGAAAGCATCGAACCCGGCGCTAAAAGTATTGATTGTGCGACGCTGATTCCCGAAGCCAGGAATCTCTTGTTTGCTGTACTGGTAGGACGCGGCGAGGGGCACCGTAGGCAGTCGGTCCAGCTTCCTTGCATCGAAGACGGCGCGAGACTCGGCGAGTCTGGCGCGCGCGATTCGAATGCTGTTGTTTGACGCGAGTGTCCGGTCTACAAGGGAATCGAGGACCGGATCTTCAAACTGCTTCCACCAACGCGAATCGAACGGCGCTTCCGTTTCCAGGTTCGCGTCCGCTGAGTGGTATTTGACCGCAGCAGGCTGCGACGATTTGTAATGCGGACCCACCGCGCATCCGCTGGTCAGCAGCACCATGACGAGCAGCGGGAAGTTTTTTTGAGAGCGTGTCAGCACAGGGTTACGCCTCCACCGAAGTCGCAGGCGACAGATCAGCGCTCGCCGGCACTTTCTTGTTCTCGCGCCCCTCAACCAATCTCTGAACCAGGACGTAGAAGACAGGAGTCAGCACCAACCCAAACGCAGTGACGCCAAGCATCCCGAAAAATACTGCAACTCCAATGGCACGGCGCATTTCTGAGCCGGCACCAGTAGATAGCACCAGAGGGACCACGCCCATCGTGAAGGCGAGAGACGTCATCAAGATCGGCCGCAAACGCAACCGGCACGCTTCCAGCACTGCATCGACTCTGTTTATCCCCTCCTGGAGCTGTTTCTCCCTGGCAAACTCCACGATAAGGATGGCGTTCTTGCAGGCCAGCCCGACGAGCACGATCAAACTGATCTGAGTGAAGACGTTATTGTCGCCATTCAGCAGCCAGACCCCGGCGATGGCGGAAAAGAGGGTCATCGGAACAATCAGGATGATTACGAGAGGTAACGACCAGCTTTCGTACTGAGCGGCAAGCACGAGGTACACGAGGAAAACAGAAAGGGGAAAAATGTAAACCATCGTGTTGCCGGCAAGAATCTTCTGGTATGTGAGCTCGGTCCACTCGTATTTCATTCCGTTTGGCAATTGACCGTCAAGCACCTTAGCGATGGCAGCTTCCGATTGGCCCGTACTGTACCCCGGCGCAGCCGCCCCGTTAATTTCCGCCGCTGGGAATCCGTTGTAATGCATCACGCGGTCCGGTCCATAAATCGGCTTAACGGTGACCACCGATCCCAGCGGAATCATTTCTCCGGCCCGGTTTCTTGTCTTCAAGTGACTGATATCTTCGGGCTCCAACCGGTACGGCGACTCCGCCTGCACATTCACCTGGTACGTTCTGCCAAAACGGTTGAAGTCGTTGACATAGAGCGAGCCTAGGTAAACCTGCATGGTGTCGAACACGTCGCCGAGGGGAATCCCGTAGGTCTTCGCCTTTTCGCGGTCCACATGCGAATCGATTTGCGGCACGTTGATGTCGAAGCTGGAGAACACGCCCATCAACCCTGGTGCCTGGTTGCCTTTCTGCAGCGTGGAAGTCGTCTCCTTATAGAGTGATTCCAAGCCCATGCCAGAACGATCTTCAATGTAGAGTTTGAAGCCGGCCACCGTGCCCAATCCTTGAACAGGCGGCGGAGGGAAAATTGCGATAAAAGCTTCCTGGATGGACCCGTATTGTTTGTTTAGATCGGCTGCGATGGCATTCGCGGAGAGTTCGGGAGACGTTCGCTCCTCCGAAGGTTTCAATGTAGCGAACACAATTCCGGAATTCGGACTGTTGGTGAAGCCGTTGATCGATAGCCCAGGAAATGCGACGGCGTTTTGCACACCCGGATGTTTCAACGCAATATCGGACATCCTGCGAATCACATCTTCGGTGCGATCGAGCGTCGCGCCGTTCGGTAGCTGCGCGAACGACACGAGATATCCCTTATCCTGCGTGGGAACAAACCCCGTGGGCACGCGCGAGAAGCCTAGAATGGTAAGCCCGATCAGGCCGGCGTAGACCACAACAGCAATCGCGCTGGAACGCAAGGTGTGCGTTACAAGCTTTCCATAACCGCCCGATGCGCGGCCAAAGAACCGGTTAAACAGCTTGAAAAACCAGCCGAGTGCGAAGTCAATCGCACGCGTAAGGCGATCCTTTTTCGCACCATGAGGTTTCAAAAGCAACGCAGCCAGGGCCGGACTCAGCGTGAGTGAGTTGAACGCTGAAATCACTGTGGAGATTGCAATGGTCAGCGCGAACTGCTTATAGAACTGTCCCGAAAGCCCCACGATGAACGCCGTGGGAACAAAAACCGCGCACAACACTAAAGCGATCGCCACGATCGGTCCGCTTACTTCTTCCATCGCGCGGCGCGTCGCTTCATGCGGTTCGAGTCCTAGCGCGATATTTCGTTCCACGTTTTCAACAACGACGATTGCATCGTCTACCACGATCCCAATCGCCAGAACTAGCCCAAACAGCGACAACGTATTGAGCGAAAAGCCAAGCGCCAGCATGATCGAAAACGTTCCAACTAGCGACACCGGAAGCGCCAGCAGCGGAATGACGGACGCGCGCCACGTTTGGAGGAAGACCAACACCACAATCACGACCAGGATTAGGGCTTCGACAAACGTGTGACCGACAGCCTGAATTGATTCGCGCACGAAAACCGTTGGGTCGTAGGCGATTTTGTAATCCACGCCTTCCGGAAATGATTTCTTGAGACGTTCCATCGTGTCGCGTACTTGTTGCGAAGTTTCGAGTGCGTTCGAACCAGGCCGCTGTGAAATTGGAAGAGCCGCAGCCGGCTTGTTGTCCAGGAGACTTCGGAGTGCGTATGTGCTGGAACCTAGTTCGACACGGCCCAGATCGCGGACGCGCGTGATCTGCCCATCCTTGGCGGCGCGCACAATGATGTTGCCGAATTCTTCCTCCGTCGTGAGGCGCCCCTGCGTGTTTACAAGCAATTGAAACGCTGTGCTCCCCGTATTTGTCGGCGGAGCACCAAGCACGCCCGCTGCGACCTGCACGTTTTGCTCGCGAATGGCCTGAACCACGTCCGTCGCCGTCAAATTGTGCGAGGCCAACTTGTTAGGGTTGAGCCATACGCGCATGCTGAAATCGCCCGCGCCGAAGACCTGTACGTTGCCGACGCCAGGGAGGCGGCCTAACTCGTCCTTCACTTGGAGAATGGCAAGATTCGCCAGGTACAACATGTCGTAACGGTTGTCCGGAGATTCCAGGTGCACAACCATCAGCAAATCCGGTGAAGTTTTTTCCGTCGTTACACCGAGGCGCTGGACTTCCTGCGGCAATCGCGGGAGGGCCTGCGATACGCGGTTCTGCACCTGCACTTGCGCTTTGTCGAGGTCGGTGCCCAGTCCGAACGTGATCGTCAGAGTCATTACGCCGTCGGCTGTGGCTTGCGAAAACATGTAGAGCATGCCTTCGACGCCATTGATCTGCTGTTCCAGAGGTGAGGCCACGGTGTCCGCGATGACAGTGGGATTTGCGCCCGGGTAGCTTGTGCGTACGACGACAGTGGGCGGTACGACTTCCGGATACTCGCTCAGGGGAAGGCGGAAATAGGCAAGTGCTCCGATGACAAAAATGATGATGGAAATGACCGCGGCAAAGATGGGGCGCTTGATGAAAAAATTAGAGATGTTCATGGCGGTCCTGGACTATTCGCGTGCTTTCGGCGCGCGCGACTTCTCTTCGCGACCCACAAGCGCGGACTGCCTGGATGTCTCACCCAATGAGTTAGGTTGGCTCGCCATGGAAACCTTCTTGGGCGTGACCGCGGCTCCGGGACGCACGCGCTGCAGGCCGCTTACGACGATGACGTCGCCCTCGTGCAAGCCATCACGCACGACACGCAATCCCTCCGTCATCGGCCCAAGTTTTACGGGGCGATACGCGAGCGTGTTGTCCTTGCCGAGCACAAAAACGTACTTTTGATTCAAGTCCGTAACGACGGCCTGGTCTTTTGCCAGGCAGCCGCTGTGCGCCCCGCCTCCTTGCAACCGAATCCTCGCAAAAAGCCCTGGCGTTAGAGCCAGATTCTTGTTCGCAAAAGTGGCCCGCAAACGAATCGTTCCTGTCGAGGAGCTGACCTGATTGTCCACAAAGCTCACCTGGCCGGCGTGGGGGAATCCGTCTTCGTCCGCCAGGCCCAACTGCGCCGTGCTGCGCAGATCGTGCGAACTTGTCCCGTGGCTTTGCGTCAGCCGCGAATACTTAAGATAGGTCTGCTCATCGACATCGAAGTAGACGTAAATCGGATCAAGAGAAACCAGAGTCGTCAAGGGCTTGACCTGCGCGGCGCCGCTCTCGACCAAATTCCCTTCCGTGATCTCCGCCCGTCCTACACGACCCGTAATTGGAGCGGTAACGCGCGTGAAATCAAGATTCAGTTCCGCGCCTCGGAGCGCCGCCTCCGTAGACGCGATGCGAGCTTCGGCTTCGTTACGAACCGCGGCCCGCCGGTCGTACTCTTCGGCTGACATCCCATCATTGTTATGAAGGCGTTCGGCGCGCTCAAAATCGCTTTGCGCTCGCGAACGCTGTGCTTTCGCTTGTGAAAGATCGCCTTTTAGGCGGTCTACTTCCGCCTGGAAGGGACGGGGATCAATCTGAAACAAGAGATCGCCCTGGCGAACAATCGCGCCTTCCGTGAAATGCACGCTCTGCAAGTAGCCGGATACGCGCGGGCGCACTTCGACTGCATTGACGGCTTCAAGGCGGCCGGTGAACTCATCACTGTCGCCGATTTGCTTGCAGATAACTTCGGCTACACTCACTTCCGCCGGCGCTGGAGCGTTGGCCTTGGATTGAGCTGAGCTGGAACACCCGACATTTAGGCTGGCAAGAGCTGCCAAGCCGATGGCCAGCATTAGGCGTTGCATCAAGGTGTTGCGGTTCTTGCTTATCCATGGATTCGTTCTCTCCCGTTGCATGTCTCTCTCCCCGGTTGTTTCCCGCGTTTCACGTTGCAGTTTTAACTATTGGCGGTTTACGTGGTTAAGATAGATGACGAACAGACAATTCGGTTACATGGGAATAGGTTACACCTGGACACAACTTGGTATACAATACGGCACTAGGTACGATGGCTAAGCTCCCAGAACTGTGTCCCGTGGAAACGACCGTCCGTATCGTCGGTGGACGCTGGAAAGCAGCCGTCCTCGATCAACTCTTCCAAGGCACCAAGAGGTTCTCCGAACTGAAGCGGACTATTACCGGAATCACACCACGAACGCTCGCCCAGCAACTCCGCGAACTGCAGAGTACGGGAATCGTTGAACGTACCGTATACCCGGACACGCCGCCGCGAGTGGTATACGCCATTACCCCTCTCGGAAAGTCTCTGCGTCCACTGCTGGATGCGATGTGCCACTGGGGCAAGTCGCACTCGGCTGCGATGGCATTAAAAAAGCTCCGGGCGTCCGATCCGCCGCAAAGAGACCGTCACGATGGATAACTGCCACCTTTGTCTAAATCCCCGTTGATTCGACATGTTTGACCTGTGCTGCGCAAAAACCTCATCCGCAGTGTAAGTCATGAAAAAATCTGGACTTGGATTCCTTCCTCCCCGCGGGTTTTTCCACACCTGATCTCGGTCCATCTGGACCTGCCAGAGCCCAGTCACCTGTAGAATCGAAGGTCTATGACTCGCCATCGATCCTTCCCTCTCATCCATTTTCTCTTGACTGGCGTCCGGCTCTCAGCGGAAATCGTCCGGGTGGGTCGGGTGGCGTTCCGATCTCACGCCTCTTTGGTGGCGGAGAACCTGTTCCTGAGAAAGCAGTCGGCGTTCTATGGAGAACGGAAGATCAAACCGCACCGCCTCAGGGATGCGGCACGACTCGCGTTACTCTTCTGGTCTCGTTGGTTCGACTGGAAGAATGCCTTGGTCATGGTGAAGCCGGCGACACTAATCGGATGGCATCGAAAAGCATTTCAACTCTTCTGGCACTGGAAGTCTCGTGGCGGCAGGCCCCAAATGCCGAGAGACCTGCGAAACCTGATCGCGGAGATGGTTCGTGAGAATCCAACCTGGGGCCAAGCTCGAATTGCCGCTGAGCTTTCGCTCAAACTCGGCATCCGCATTTCGCCCAGAACTGTGCGCGCCCATTGGCCGCAAGATCTAAGCCCGAATCGAGGTCCCGAATCCCGGCGCTGGATGACCTTCGTGCGAAACCATGCCAGGGCCATCGTGGCCTGATTTCGTGGTCGCGGTGACGCTCCGCTTTCGTATCCTTTATGTATTTGTGGCGATGAAAGTCAGGAGTCGCAAACTCTTACATGTGAATGCGACGCCCTGCCCCACTTCATCGTGAACCTTGCAGCAACTCCGAGAAGCTATCCCCAGCGACCACGGGTATCGCGGGCTGATCCACGACCGATCCGGCGTTTTCTCTGAAGACCTGGATCGCTCCATCGAAGCGCTGGGAATCGAAGTTCTGAAAACTCCCGTTCGGGCACCTAAAGCCAACGCCTATTGCGAAAGACTGATCGGCAGTCTGCGCCGGGAGTGTCTGGATTGGTTCATTCCGCTGAATGAGCGGCATCTGCGCATGCTGGCCCGAGAATGGGCGGGTGCTTCTTTTCGACTCGTAAGGGTTGTGAGCAGCGTGCAGTCGCAGTTCCGTGTCGTCGCGTTGGCAGCCGCTTGGTCAAAGATATTCACCGCCTTACCCGCCTCCGCGACCCCGAAGATCAGGAACGTTGCATTGGTGCCAGGCTCGACTCCGCAGTACCCGTAATCGATGTTGATTCCCGCTTCGCCGAGTCGCGACGCCGCGCGCGCCAGCTCCCCTGGACGATGGATGAGTTTCACCTGCGCGACCTTAGTCTCGGTGTAGTCCGCGCGTTGGCCATCGAGGATCGTTTTGGCCAATGGCGGATAGTCCAACACGAGGTGGACAGCGCTCTTGCCCTTCTCGATAGGGATCGATTGAAACGCGAGAATCTTGACGTTTTGATCGGCGAGAGCCTGGCAGAGTTTTCCAAGCGTTCCGGGCCGGTCTTCTAAGCGGATTGTAAACTCCTTGGTGACTGGCATGGTAGGAACCTCCTTACGGTGTACCTCGGGGACGGGCTGGCCGGTTCCTGCAAGATTCAGCGTTGGTTCGAATCCTACGCCTGCGAGGCGGGCACATCAAGGCGCCGCACCGGAATTGGAGGCCTGAAACTACTGACTTCCTCAGCCTCAATGGGCTGAAGAGTTCATCGAGGAATGTGCGGCCTTCCCGAATGGGGCGCACGACGATCAGGTCGACACATGGTCCCAAGCCGCGGCGCGATTCCGCGGGTTTTACACCGGGATCATGGATTACTACCGCGTCGCGGCGCTCGTCGTGGATGCCGGCAAGACGTCCGAAACGCCAGCCGAACTCGTTAACTGATCCGAGTCCTCGACATCACATCCAATCCTGCGACTTCGCTGAAAAGCGACAGGATTTCCTTGATCCACTGACTGGCCTCATTATCCGTCATCTTGGATGTGCTCGCCTTCACAACCCCTTCGTCGCCCTTCGCGGCGTACATTGTCACCGCTTTCTTGAGTCTCTCGAACCGCAACCACAGTGCGGGCGTGAAATTCTCCTCGCGAAGTTTGATCAGGTGAGAAACGTAGGCCGCGCAGAGGCGGTCCTGAAGCGAGCCAGTGTCGGCGACAAAACTCTCGACAGCCAAGTCTAAAACCTGTCTCGCGTAGCCGAGTTCCATTGCCCGGATGGTACCATGCTGCATGGCTTCCAGCGAACCGCTCAATGTGCGCAATTGGTGCGGCTCCGAGCGGCAGGATGTGCGGTAAGGCAGGGGGAATGAGCGGAGAGCGGCGCGTGCCAGCCGACCCACCGCGTCAAATTTGACACGATGCGCCAGTGTGAGCAGACGGAGTAAGCTAGAGAGCCGAAACGCAACACTACGCTCAGGCCATCGAGTCACGGCGACGGCGCAAAGTCTTTGTCTGTGGAGTGCGGATGGGCGGGAAGGCAACAGAACGCGTGAAGTGTTGCGTTGTTCAGCAGGGATGGTCAGTCCGCGCGTGCCTCTAAGGCAACGCCGTCGAAGTCGTACCGCTGAGAAGGCCGGACATTGCCTTGTAGTACTTCCGCCAACTGGTCGGCCGCTTCCTCCAACTGTCGCCGCACACCCTCACGGCTGTCACCTGGATTCGTGAGAACGACGATCGAAGGGGAAGCTGAATCACCGAACCCGTCGTGTACGCATCGAAAATCGCCTAGCAGCCTGTTGCCAGCGATCCCGCCGCTCGGCGCAGGAACGTATTCGGCGCCGCTAAATAGACCAAGATGGAATCGGGAGCCGTCGGACCTGTTGATCACAGGAGTTTCCAGCTTCAACCGCCACAGCGTGCCCGGAAGCCCTTGGCCCTACAGTGGGGACAGATATCGAAATTCTTGAAGATTAACGGGGAGCATAGCAGGTTGTCCCTACCAAAAAGTCCGTACACATTGAAATCGTTGCATTTACAGAGTCGCGACCAGTAGCCTTCCCAAACCATGTTCACTCTACTCTTCTCTGTGCGAGATTGTTTCCGAGCCCGCGCCGTTCTGCAAGCAGAGATTCTTGCTCTCCGCCATCAGCTCTTGGTCCTGCAGCGTTCGAGCCGTGGGCATAGGCTCCGTCTCCGCTTGGCCGACCGCATCCCGTGGGTTTGGCTCTCACAGTTGTGGAACGATTGGCGATCGGCATTGCTCCTTCTCAAACCGGAGACCATCATTGCGTGGCATCGCAAGGGCTTCCGACGGTATTGGAATTGGAAGAGTCGCCATCTTGAAGGACGACCCTCGGCATCCAATGAAGTTCGGAATCTGATCCGTCAAATGAGCCTCGCCAATCCTCGCTGGGGAGCGCCGCGCATCCATGGCGAACTCCTGAAACTCGGCCTTCAGGTGTCGCAGGCCACGGTCGCCAAGTACATGGTCCGACGGCGGAACCCGCCCTCTCAAACGTGGCGAACCTTTCTCAACAATCACGCCAAGGACTTGGTTTCTGCAGATTTCTTCGTCGTCCCAACGATTGCCTTCCACCTCCTATTCGTCTTCGTGATTCTCGATCATGACCGTCGACGTCCGGTGCATTTCGCTGTGACCTCTAACCCCACCACAGAATGGACGGCCCGACAGCTTTTGGAGGCATTCCCGTGGGACAACGCCCCGCGGTACTTGCTGCGCAACCGCGACGGCGCATACGGGGAGAAGTTCTGTGGGACGGCGAAATGGATGGGCATTCGGGAAGTCCTGACTGCGCCGCGATCACGGTGGCAAAACGCCTACGCTGAGCCCTTGATCGGATCCATTCGACGAGAGTGCCTGGACCACGTCATCGTCCTCCATGAGGCCGGGCTGCGCCGAATTCTGAAGGACTATTTCGAATACTACGAAAGATGCCGTACGCATCTGTCGCTCGAAAAAGATACGCCTGTCAGCCGTCCTATCGTGCCTCCCCCGCTCGGCAATGTGATCGAGATTCCAAAGGTCGGTGGACAGCACCACCTTTACAAGCGCAAAGCTGCCTGATCGACAAAGACTTCCAAGCGCTCGCTTGAGAATTCAGAGCGAGACGTGTGCTCGTTGGTTATGCGAAATTCACCTTTTTGTGGAAGGACGCTCGCCCTCTGGAAGATTGATCCGGCACATCACGCAGCTGAACACAGCTTATTTCGCTGATGGGCGGCCAACCGAGTTTTTGGTAGGGACAGGTGCCGCAGGACAATGTTCCCGGCGAGCATCTGGACAAAAAGTAGTGAGTGAGCGGATCATGCCGGTGCGACCCAGCTGCGCCAGACTACCTAGCGGGTCAAGCGAACTGATGGTTTTAGTAGGCGCCACCATAGCCTGCAGCTGCGGCGGCCATCTTTTCCTCTCCCTTAAGGTCGGCTATCAGGACTTCGGTTGTTAGCATCAGTGAGACGATGGACGCAGCGTTCTGGAGTGCGAGACGTGTGACCTTAGCTGGATCAATCACACCGGCCTTGACCAAGTCGCCGAACTCACCAGTCTCTGCGTTGAAGCCGAAGTTTTCATCCTTCGATTCGCGCACGCGTCCTACAACCAGCGCGCCTTCGTGCCCTGCGTTCTCGGCGATCTGGCGCAAGGGTTCTTCGAGCGCTCGCTTTACGATGTTCACCCCGATGGCCTCATCGTCGTGGAGCTTTAGTTTCTCGAGGGCCGGCAGGCAGCGCAGAAGAGCAGTACCGCCGCCCGAGACAATACCTTCCTCGACCGCCGCGCGAGTGGCGTGCATGGCGTCTTCGACGCGAGCCTTCTTCTCCTTTAGTTCGGTTTCGGTTGCCGCGCCCACCTTGATTACCGCGACCCCGCCGACCAGCTTGGCTAGGCGCTCCTGGAGTTTTTCCTTGTCATAGTCCGAGGTGGTCTCTTCGATCTGCACGCGGAGCTGCTTGATGCGGCCTTCGATCTCGCGGGCTTTGCCGGCGCCTGCGACGATCGTGGTGTTGTCCTTATCGATGGTCACTTTCTTGGCCCGGCCAAGGTCCTCAAGTTTCACGTTCTCAAGCTTGATGCCGAGATCCTCCGTGATGGCCTTCCCACCGGTGAGAATGGCAATGTCCTCAAGCATGGCTTTGCGGCGGTCGCCGAAGCCCCGGGCTTTCACCGCCGCGCACTGCAGCGTGCCGCGTAGCTTATTCACCACCAGGGTCGCCAGGGCTTCGCCCTCAACCTCCTCAGCAATGATCAGCAGCGGCTTGCTCATCTTGGCCGTCTGTTCGAGCAAAGGCAGCAGATCCTTCATCGAGCTGATTTTCTTCTCGTGGATCAAAATAAGTGCGTCCTCCAGCACGCATTCCATCCGCTCCGGATCGGTGACGAAGTAGGGCGAAAGGTAGCCGCGGTCAAATTGCATGCCTTCGACAACTTCGAGCGTGGTCTCCATCGTTTTGGATTCCTCAACGGTGATGACGCCGTCTTTACCGACCTTCTTCATCGCTTCGGCGATGATGCTGCCAACCTGTTTGTCGGTGTTGGCACTTATTGTGCCGACCTGCGCGATCATCTCGCCCTTCACCTCGCGGGAGAGCCTCTTGATCTCTCCCACGGCGACTTCAACGGCTTTATCGATGCCGCGCTTGAGCGCCATCGGGCTCGCGCCTGCGGCAACAGTTCGCACACCCTCACGGAAGATTGCTTGTGCCAGTACGGTCGCAGTTGTGGTACCGTCCCCAGCCACATCTGAGGTCTTAGACGCAACCTCGCGCACCATCTGTGCACCCATGTTTTCGAGCGGGTCTTGAAGCTCGATCTCCTTTGCCACCGTCACGCCGTCTTTTGTGATGATGGGTGCCCCGAACTTCTTCTCGATCACCGCATTGCGCCCCTTCGGGCCGAGCGTGATCTTTACCGCGTCAGCCAGAATGTTGACGCCGCGCAGAATTGCCTGACGTGAATTCTCACCTGTTACAATCTGTTTTGCCATTGGACTTCACCCTCCCGGGTGATTGAGACCCTCTGCCCGTCCGAATTCTTCGGATCGGGGGCGTAACTACTTCTTGCCGGACGCTGCCTTGGCGGCGCCGCTGAACTTCGCAAGGATTTCCTCCTCGCGGAGGATCAGGTACTCCTGGTCGTCGATATTGATGTCGTTGCCGGTGTATTTGCCGAACAAGATCCGGTCACCCACCTTCACATCAAGCGGGACACGATGGCCCTTTTCAATCTTGCCGGCTCCGATGGCCATTACTTCCCCCTCGTGAGGCTTCTCTTTTGCCGTATCGGGAATAATGATCCCGCCCTTCGCGGTTTCTTTCTCTTCCAGTCTGCGTACGAGGACGCGGTCATGCAGGGGAGTGATATTCACAGTCATTCCTTAACCTCCGCTTAATCCATTCTCAAGATTCGAACAGTAAGCTCGTTCTGACTCTAGACCAACACTACGGGCGAAAAATCTTCCGGTTCTTCTGTCGTGCAGCTTCGAGGTCATCGGTCTCTTTTTTCTGGCGGTCGATTACTTTCTGCGGATCCTCTTGACCCTCCAGCTTTATGGATTTGGCAATCGCAACATCGGCTTGTGCATCCAGCCGTTTCGAAAACATGACAAGCGCAAAGGAGTTCAGGAATCTAGAACGGACAAGGTTTATCGAGTACTGCGAATCTTCCCAGCGGGCGATGACCTTTTCTGTCGACCTATATAGCTCGTTCGTTGGGAAGTTGATCTCGCCAGCAGGCCTCGTCGCAGTTCCATACTTTGTCGAGATGGCTTGTACCATGTCCTCGGCAGTTAGCCCATGTGTTGCGTTCCGATCATAAGTCACCAAAATCCTGAAAAGCTCACCATTGTAGAAGCTGAAGAAAATCTGCCAAACCGAGTCGGCTTGGAGCGAATAATCAGAAGAGTTTCTCGGCCAACACGTCATTTCTTGAATTACCGATGGGCGCTTCTGGATCAGCTTTGTCTGGAGCGGTCTTAGGTCAACCTGGTTTGATAGTTCGGGCAAACTCATTCCCAGCGAAAAGTCTCGGTACTTGGAAAGATCCTGTGCACGAAGCCATGGCGCCGTAAGGAGCAGGACGACAAAACAAAGAATCGAACAGCGCATGGTTTTCATTTTCATATCTCCTACCAATTCCTAAGAAGTTGAAATCAGAGCCACATATTGCTTTGTGGCCACTTCTGCGTGACGCTGCTCCCCGCCGCTACCCAGCCCGGATTCTGACGCAGCAGCAGGCATTCTCAATACAAAATCCTTCGCCGGGCCCAGGCAAATACCTTGTTGGATATGCCGGAAATGAGCGGTAACACTCACAAAAGGAAGGCCGAGGAACCGTTTCGAAACAACTTTCGTAATTTCCACACAGTTAAACTTCTGGCCTTCCTGTTTCGCCAGAACACACTTGACTGCCCTGCGCAGGGTTCCTATTCCCTTGCGACCAAGAGCGATTGCCCTGATCTCACCGGCCAGGTAGAAAAAGTTCCAATTCGCACCCTCAATGTTTCGGGCCAGCGTAGAGCGATCGAGATTCTTGATGACTCTCCACCCCGACAAGAAAACTTCATTCTCTACCGCCAAGCCTGCTGGCAAAAGCGTGCCCTCCCTCATCAGAATGGTCTCTGTACTATTGGTGTCTAACATTTGAGTTTTCGATGGATTCCTCTACATACACTGCTGGACAGCGATTCGGGCCTCTTCGTGCGCGAAGAGACGGCATTACATCTTTTAAGGTCGCGACTCCAGCTCGAAAAGGCAGGAACGCCTGGGGCCGGTTACACGACACTCAATTCTAGAGTTGCCGGGCGTAAAGCCTTTTGCCGTTCATGAAACCTGCGAGCAGCGTCAGAAGTACGGCACCAATTATTGCGACTAGGGTTGTGTAAATCGTTCCCCGATAGCCGGAAAAGCCCGCGGAGCGCATGAGGAATCCGCCCGTCACAGCTCCGCCAATGCCTATCACGATGTCCATCAACGGACCGTATCCATTACCCTTGAGAATCTTTCCGGCTGACCAGCCAGCGACCAACCCAACGATGATCC
>Ga0209648_10000840_pt1 | contig 24336 bp, 28 predicted proteins | sample GraSoi2013_115cm_FD_185830 | JGI IMG/M metagenome (GOLD analysis project Ga0209648, IMG submission 185830) | Grasslands soil microbial communities from the Angelo Coastal Reserve, California, USA - Sample 9_17_2013_115cm (SPAdes) (version 2) | ecosystem: Environmental > Terrestrial > Soil >... | reverse complement strand
GGCTCATCGCTCTCCACGATGGATTGCATGACTTCGGCGTTCACCGTCTTCGCGGGACGGCGCACCAGCTGGAAGCGCGCAGTCGCCCAGGTGGTGACGGCGTCGCAGGTTCCGATGCGGACACAGCGCCTCCCCGCCGGCAGCGGAGACACATGGACATCGTTGCTGGGTATTGCCGACTCCGGCTGCGTGTTGATGCGTCCCGATGGTCATGTGGCGTGGCGCTCCCTTTCCGGAGCAGCCAATCCTGTTGCGGAGTTGCGCTCAGCTTTGGCCACGGTGCTTGCCGTTGATGGTGCAGCGGGTGCGGCTCGGCCCAGCCACGAGGAGTACGGCGCTGCGACACTGACGCAGGCTCCCGCACTCGCGTGACGCTTGGATGAGGGATGGACGCCGACTTTGTCGGAATGGGCGCCGACGGCCCGTTCATCTCGGCAGCGCTTTCCTCCTGGTCGGATGCGTCACCACGTCCGACCTCGTGCCAGGCTGAGGACCGTTTGGTCTGTCGAGTTTCGCGGCTCGGCAAAACCGCTGAGATCGATCCGGATTCGATCTCAGCTTCGATTGAGACGGGCGCCCTGGACGATGAGTGCCTTCAGAGCGGACGCGTTGATGGCGTCACCCTCATGGAAATCGATGGCACGAACCGTCTTGCTGTCCAGACGGGTGTTGAAGAGTCCTTTCGGGTCCTTCAGCAGGGCCCCTTTTGGAAACGTCAGCCTCACCGCGTTCTTGAGGGCCTCGCCTATGCAGACGATGCCGTCGTGGGACCAGACTGGCACCCCCTCGGGCCGGGAGGGTTTCTTCCACTTCACCTCTTCGATTACGCCGAGGTCGGCGCCCCTGATCAAAGCCCGCAGCTGGCCCAGCCTCTCACCCCGCCAGCCGGAGGTCTTCCGGACGATGGCATCGATCTGTTGGGACGCGGATGCGTCGTTCATGCCGATGCTTTGCCGCGGCGGCTCAACACCCAGCGGACCGAAGGGCTCACTTCCTTGTCCTTTCGATGCGTGCAGCCAAGCCAACAACACGGCCGCCGCTTTCCCTCCAGCAGTTCGGATCGCACTCGCTGGACATGTTGGCTCCTCGTTTCTGCTTTCTTCGGCCAGAGCACCCAGCAGATCCACTCATTGCGGGCAAGAGGGGTGAGATCTTGCCACGCCGCCAGCGCCTTTGGCGTGGCGATCAAGACGCGTCTCAAGTCCATCGGGACGGTATGGACCACTCCGCCGGAGATCACCCTGGAACTCATCGATCGCCCATCCTAGCTCCGATGATGCCGCCGGCCGCCTGCGGCTTCGGCCGAGCGCTGTGTCAGTCGATTCGCTGGGCCAGGGCCACGATGATTCCCTCCGGCCCGCGCACGTAGGCCATCCGCCAGACGTCCTCGTATTGACCGATGTCGCCGACCAGGCCGTAGCCGTCCACAGCCAGCCGGTCGACAACCGCCTGGAGGTTGTCCACTTCGAAGCAAACGTTGCGCAGCCCCAGCTCGTTGGACATGGCTTCGGGCGATCCCGGTACATGGTCAGGCCGGATGAAGCTCGACAGCTCCAGCGCGGTTCCTCCGTCGGGCGGTCGCAGCGTGACGATCTCGGAACGGGAGTCAGGTATGCCAATGACGGTGTCGACGAACTCGCCTTCCATGAACATCCTGCCCTCAACCTCGAGACCCAGCCCGACGAAAAACGCCATCACCGCGTCGAGGTCCGCGACCGTAATGCCGACGTGGTCGAAGCGAATACGCGACATGGGTGCCCTCCTGCGTTAGTCGGTACGGTCAGGTCGCGTTGATTCGTTTGCCTCGGCAGCAGGCCTTGGCTTCAACGTTTCTTGCCCCCAACACCCGGCACGGACGTGACTTGCTTCATCCACGCCGCGATCTGGCGTTCGTCGATGTCGTCAATGGATTCGAGCTCCACACCTCGCGTCGACTTGCCCATCCCCACCGGGGTGACCTGCGGTACCGGCTCGAGCGCCGCGCCATTCACAAACATGAGCTTGACGTGACCGGCAAAGCCGCCGCAGCTGAAGCACCACCCGTCGCCGACGCCGTAGTACGACATGCCCCACTTCACGGAGCGCCGGAGGTCCGGCAGCGTCTTGGCCGCCAGCGCATCGACCGTTTCGGCGATGCCGCGCTGCGGCTGCGGCAGGCTGGCGATGTACGCGAAGACCGGCTTGTCGCCGACCGCTGCTTTCGCGGGGCTTGCCCTGCCGGTCATAGCTTCCGGCAGCGTGGTGGCGACGTCGACTTGTGCCGCATTGCGCGTGTCCGGTTTTTGGACTTCCCCCTTACCGATCTCCCTGCTGGTCATGGAGAGGATTATTCCCGATGCATCGCGAGAAGGTGCTGACTCGTACCGCGTTTCCGAACTGGACGTTTCGCTCGCAAGCCGCAAGCGTTAGGGGCCGGTGTACTCGAACGATCCGACCGCAGCGTAGTTGCCACTGTGGTCGTAGTGCACACCGTTCTGGACGCGGAAGACCCTTGACGCCGCGAACTTCGGATCTTTTGTGATAAAGCCCTCCGGCAAGACGGCGCCTGGAGTTACTTCGGCGGCTGTGACAGGGTTTTTGATCGGCTCCATCTCAAGTTCGAGTATGTCGCCGGCTTTGACTCGGCTTCGCTGCTCGGCCAGGTTGATCTCGAACGTAACGTAACGCGCCTCGTACACCTTTGTCCATGTGTTCTTGAGAATGCCCCATGGGCCGCCTGCCGACCCAGAGACCAGTGTGTTTAGTGCTTCGCGTTGGGCATTGTTCGCCCGCTCGTCAATCAGCACAGCAGCCTCGCCATTGCCCTCATGGATCGCCTGCGGCCAGTCAGCCGCGATGGAGAAAGTAAGTCCGCCGAGGTCAGTACTCCCGTAGCGACCGTCTTGCACATGCCAGGCCCAGCCGCCTTCGCAGTGCCCGTGGGTGGGCAGAGCGTTGAAGTTACACGGGCACCCGTAATCGCAGTTACAGGCGATCAACACCGTTCCCTTCAGCATCCATTTCGTTGCCGTCGACTGTGCCATCTCGTTAGCCTCCTTCAACTGGTTGACTAGATCCCAATGCCGCCGCGAAGCAATGTTGAAAGTTCCGGGTGTGCCGCCACGAGTACTGCCACCAATCCAAGCCCAGCTCCAGTCAACTGGGCGCCCCGCTCGCCGAAAGGCATCAGCTTCTCCATAAAAACAATGAGCGCGATAAGCACCACCCACAAAAGACTCATGGCGCCCGCGATCACCAGGACCGCCATGAGGCCCCAGCAGCAGCCGACACAGTAAGCGCCGTGCTCCACCCCCAATCGGCAAGCGTCAAATGCGCCCGCACTACGCCAGCGATGCATCAGAAAGTCAAGCGGAGAACGGCACTGGCGCAGGCACGCCTGCTTGAGTGGAGTGAACTGGTAGATACCTGCGATAGCGACAATACCTGCCACGGCGTAGGGTCTCGCATCGCCCAACCTAGGGCTGGATAGGAACACGACGCCAAGCGCTTGTTGCGCTGCGTAAACCACGACGCCGAAACCGGCCCATGCGAGCAGATAGCCGGCGACGAGCGGGACCGTGTTTGCCGCACGCCCACCTGGCCCGGCCGCGCGATAAAGCAGTATGAGCGGCGCTGCCGACGGCAGCATCATGGCGGCCATCATCACGACCCATGCACCGATGAAACCAGCTGCGCCCGCGAGGTCCGGACCGGTTGACATCGTGTTCATCGCCATGCTGCTGGGCGAGGCCGTCTGGGCCAGGAACGCGATCCAGGCAGCAACCGTGACCGCGGCAAGCGACACGCCCATGAGGACCGTCGCTCTGTCAGCAGGTAAGCGCACTCTATTCAGCGGGCCTATGGGCTCGGATTGAATAGCCCAACGTTCCGAACTCCCTGGCGCTTGCCTCTCCGCTCGCGCCGGCAAAGGCGTCGATTGGATTCGCCAGCTCGACATCCACGAGCCCAGCCGCGCTGATCACCGTCTCCCACCCTGCACACGGCAGGGCACCCGCGATTCAACCAGTCCAGAGATCAATGTCATGCAGGGCCTCCTCTGGAACTGGACGTTCCAGACAAATGTCAGCCACCGTCATCCTTCCGCCAGGCTTCAGCACCCGGAATATCTGGCGGCAGACACCGATCTTGTCCGGGCACAGGTTGATCACCCCATTGGAGATGACGACATCCGCCCATCCGTCCTGAACTGGTAGGTCCTCGATCAGACCTTCGCGGAACTCGACATTCTTCAACCCCATCTTCTCGGCGATCGAACGGCTGCGCTCGACCATCTCGGGAGTCATGTCGACTCCGATCACGCGCCCAGCGGTCCCCACCCAGAGCGCTGCAAGTAGAGAATCCATGCCACCCCCGGACCCCAGGTCAACAACCTTCTCGCCAGGCTTTGGGCCGCCCCAAAAGAAGGGGTTGCCCACGCCCGCGAATGCCTCGCACGCTTCGTCCGGAAGTTCGCTTAGCGGATGCAATGCGTACCCGAGCCGGACCGCGTGCGCGCGGCCGGTGTGGAAGTGATGGACATGCTGACTCCCATTCGGATCGGCGGCGACGTCGCGATACTTTTGACGCACCTGGTGGCGAAGCTCGTCAATGTCGACAACATCGAGAATGTCAGCCATCGGTCAGCAGTATGGGGATAGAGCCCGTCGCGGCCATCGGGGGTTCACCCGACATTTGCCAGGAGGCCAAACCGCGCCAACCCGACCGTAAGCTTTGGCCGTGGAAGCGAGCGAACGAGACTCGGGCCTCCGGCTGGCAGAGTTGCTGGCTGCGTTCTCGTTGGCCATGGACCTTGGCTTGGGCCAACCAATGGAGCACGTCCTGCGCTCGTGGCTCATCGCTGCTCGTCTCGGCGAACACGTCGGCCTCGATCGCGAGAAGCGTGGCTCTTTGTTCTACACGGCGACCCTCGCCTGGGTCGGCTGCGTTGCCGACACGCCCGAAGTTGCGACTTGGTTCGGTGACGACATCGCCTACCGGGGCGATAGCTACCTTGTGGACCTGGCCGGCCTCCCCATGCTCGGGTTCATGCTCCGTCACGCCGGCGCGGGCAAACCGGCGGTGCAACGTCTAAGACTCGCCGCCAACATGGTCGTCGCGGGAGGCGCGGCGATCGAGCGCGGCCTGATGTCCCACTGCCTGACGACCGCGCGGATGGCAGAGCGAATCGGTCTTGGTACGGAAGTTGGCGAACCGCTCCAGCACTTCTTCGCGCGTTGGGACGGCAAGGGTGTCCCTGGGGGTGTCGGTGGCGAGTCCATTGCCCTCCCTATGCGCCTCTTTCATCTTGCCGATACCGTCGAGGTTTTCCACCGTGCAGAGGGGACTGACGCCGCCGTGGAAGTGGCCCGTGACCGGCGCGGCAGGCAGTTCGATCCCGCTCTGGTCGATGCGTTCTGCGCCGTCGCCACGGATGTGCTTGGCGATCGTGCAGCTGAGGCTGATTGGAACGCTCTCATCGCGGAGGAGCCTGCATTGCAGCGACGCCTGAGCGAAGGGGAGCTCGACGTGGCATTGGAAGCTATTGCCGACTTCACCGACTTACGGTCGCCATCGCGGGCCGGTCACTCGCGCGGCGTGGCCGATCTCGCGGCTCGAGCGGCGGCTCACGCCGGCCGTCCGGCCGCAGAGATCGTGGCGATTCGCCGGGCGGGCCTCCTTCACGACATCGGCTTGCACGGTGTCCCCGCATCGATCCTCGACAAGGCGGGTCCGTTGTCGCAATCGGAGTCAGAGCGGATGCGGATGCACGCTTACTACACCGAGCGGATGCTCGCCCGCCCGCCGGTCCTGGCCCGGCTGGGCGCCATCGCCTCGTTGACCCACGAACGCTCCGACGGCTCCGGCTATCACCGTGGCCTCGCCGGCCCGGCGATCCCCGCCTCTGGGCGGTTGCTCGCCGCCGCCTGCGCCTATCGCGCCATGACGGAGCCGCGTTCGCACCGACCAGCGATGACAGCCAAACAGGCCACGGGCGAGCTTCGCGGTGAGGTTCGTGCCGGCCGTCTCGATGCCGGCGCAGTGGACGCCGTCCTGGCCGGCGCGGGACAGAGCCCGGGCAAACGACAAACCGGACCGGCCGGACTCACTCCGAGGGAGCTCGAGGTGCTGATCCTCATCGCCCGCGGAGCGTCCAATCGCCAAGTCGCGCAGACGCTGGGTATTACCGCCAAGACCGCCGGAACCCACATCGAACGCATCTATTCAAAGACCGGCGCGTCGACCCGGTCGACCGTCACTCTCTTTGCCATGCAACACGGACTTCTGGAGACGCTGGAGCCGTTCGATTTGTAGGGCGAACCCCTGACGACGGCCTGACCGGTCCTTCTTACGATCCTCCTCGAGACATGACAGGGGAGCACACAGTGCACGTTTTCGAGGCCGGCGCGATGGGCTGCGCCGATGGCCTGGCGCAGGAGTTCCGACGCCGGATGGCCAATGTGCCGATAGGCGAGTCGCTGGAGGTCGTCGTCAGCGATCCGGCCGCCAAAGAGGATCTGCCTTCGCTGGCAAGGCTGCTCGGGCAGCGGATCACGTCAACCGAGGCGCACGACGACGGGCGCCTCACTATCACGGTGGAGAGACAGAAATGAACGAGAAGCTCATCTTCAACTGCACCTGGGGCCGAGAAGACCCAGAGAGGGCAACGCTGCCGTTCGTTGCCGCCAACATCGCGGCCACGGCGGGACAGGATGCCGTCGTCCTTTGCACGATCGAAGCGGTTCGTCTGGGGTGCAAAGGTGGTAACGAGGGCGTCGAGGCGTCTGGTTTGCCGAAGCTCCGCGATCTCATGACCGAGTTCATTGCCAACCAGGGCAAAGTGTGGCTCTGCGGCGCCTGTGCCAAGCCGCGGGGTATCACCGAAGACCAGCTGGCAGAAGGCGTCAGCATCGTCGGGGCAGCCAAGGTGGTGGAAGAGGTTGTCGCCGGGGCCAAGACTGTCGCCTTTGCCTGAAGGGACGTACAAGAACGAGTGGCCCGTGCACGGTGAGCACGGGGCGGTGACCATGACGTCCCTCAGTACCTTGGCGGCAAAGCTCGAATCGGCTGCCGAGATGCCATCGGGTGGCGAAGAGCGATTTATCGGCTTTGGAGTGATCGGGATACCGCTCGCCTCTGGCCTTCCTGGTCTGGGGCATCCTTTTCAGCGTCGCAACCTGCACCACTCAAGGACACGGAGCTAGAGGACTGCCGAACTTTCACCGAGCTGGCGACGATGTTTGCCGTAGCCGCAGATAGAACGCAAAGGTGGTCAACGGCAAGAGCAGCAGGACAGTTAGCGGGTGATACGGATTCCTTGGGAGTCCGACCAAGAAGAAAGCGGACACCGCCAACCCCACGACCACAAATCCGCCCGACACACAGATCGCGACAACCCAGGAGTTGCGCCGTTCAGTGGCTGCCGTGACCAAACCGAGAATGCCGGCCGCCACTGTGAGAATGAACCCGAGGCCACCTCCGCCGATGGCCAGCAGACCGAACACCAGGTCTACGGAGCTCTGGGGACCGTTTGTCGCGGCGGTCGGTGCAGGAACCAACACAAACTCCATGTATGCGCCCAGCTGCCCGACCAAGAGTGCAAGGCAAGCCAGGAGTGACGTCAGGAGCACTGCGCGTCGCAAGACCGCAAAAGAATACTGATCGAGATTCTCCGCCACTTGCTCGAGTCTCTCGAGAGGCGCGAGCAAGCGCTCCGTCACAAAGCCACACTTCTAACGGCAAACTCGTTGGAGTTCACGAGGGTTCGAGGTCTTCGGCTGCAGGAGTGGACTATTTTGGCCCGTTGAGGTCCTGACCTAGGGTCACGACAACGGGAAGTTGTCGCGAGCCAACGACTTGCCCCTAAGGGGCTCGACGGGCACGAACCCTGACTTTCGACCGCAAGTTCCGGAAGTTGGGACGGAAGTCTTGCGTCGAGTCCTTGGAGTGTTGGGCTTCGCGGAATATGAGCAGCGTGGATCCTTGGTTGAGGCTTCGTGCCTCCACGTTTTGCTCTCGAGGGATGCGACTTTTGTCGGCATAGCCATAAGCCTTAAAGCCATATCGGCCGGCCAATCCAGGCAACTCCGTCGACAACGCAGCCTTGATCGCACCTCCCACACCTGACGCCCCAAAGCCGTGTACGACCAGCAGGACGATCTCCCGGTCGCGCCGAGCCTTCTTGACCTCGACTCTCAACCGCTCCATCGCCTCGACAACCGTCTGGCCGGAGTGGGCGATGTCTACCTTTCGCACGGCATCAGTGCCACAAAGGATGCCTCACCAGCGCCGATGCTGACGCTGACCTCGCCTTATCGACACCGACGGGACTTGATCAGCTCGGATTCATGGCGTCCATGCCCCGGCCCGTAGCCAGCTGACGTAGGAATCGGCCATCGGGTAGCCCCTCGAGTAATAGTCGTCGACGACCTTCTCCAGGTCATACTCGACGCGGCGGTGCTCGACCTGATCGCCGTCCACGATCAAGTAGGTCGCGCGCACGTCGCGGTCGAGCGACAGGCTCACGCTACCGCTGTTAACCACGGTCAGGTCGCCGAGTCGGCGAACGAACGCGTGATGGATGTGGCCGTAGATGGCGATCGGCGCCCCGGCCAAACTGTAGGTTTCGCGCATCGTCGCGTCAGAGGCGTCGTGGCTCACGATCGACCAGCAGTCGCCTGGCACGGCGTGGACCACCACCAGGTCGTCCGTACGCCACTCCATCGGGAGGCCGGTGAGCCACGCGGTCCGTTTCGGGCCCAGCACCTTGCTGGTATGCGCGGCCACCTCGGGGATGAAGCCAAGGCGCGCTGCTTGCGGAATCGCCTCCAGCCCGCTTAGCGCCGCATCGGTATTGCCCAGAACGCTCGGCCAGCCGAGCTCGCGAAGCCGGTCGACGACCTCCGGCGCGTGAGGTCCTCCCAGAGCGAGATCGCCACCCAGCACCACCTGGTCTGGCTCTGTCTCTGCCAAGTCGGCGACCACTGCCTCCAACGCGGGCAGATTGCCGTGGATGTCAGATACGATCGCGACGCGCACTGTCAACCATCTTGCTTCAGGTGGGACGTGCCTGTCTGCGCGTCGCCCGGCGACCAGACCTAGAGCGCCAGCAGCCTTTGCACCTCCTCATGGAGGGCGGCCAGGCGCACCGGCTTGATCATGTAGGCATTGGCGCCGTCGCGCCTCAGCGCTTCGCGAAGCTCGGGCCGAGCGTCCCCCGTGAGCGCGAGGATCTTGATCGGGTGATTCAAGAAGCGCTTGCGAAGCATCTGCAGCACCTCTGTCCCGTCGTAGAGCGGCATGTGCACATCGAGTATTACGAGCTCGAAGTCTCCGCTGGTTCCCAAATCCAGCGCCCGGTTCCCGTCGCTCGCGGTCGCCACGTCGTATCCCTTGGATTCCAGAAAGACCTGGAGCAGCTCGAGGTTCGCCGGGTCATCGTCCGCAACCAGAATTCTCGGAGGGGTCATTCCTACCTGGGTGCCATCAGGTACTTCCGAACCTCACTCGCGAACGTCCTCGTATCGATCGGTTTGGAAATGTACCCGGAGCAGCCCGCCTCGAGGCTACGCTCGCGGTCGCCCGGCATGGCCAGAGCAGTCAGCGCTACGACCGGAATTCCGGCCGTGCTGGGATCCGCCTTCAACTCGCGAGTGAAGTCGAGACCACCTTGGCCCGGCAACTGAATGTCCATCAGGATGAGATCGGGCTCACGCCGCCTGATAGCTTCCCGGGCCTGCAGCGAATCCGAGGCCAGCGCGATCTGGTAGCCCTCGCGCTCCAGAACCGAGGTCGCAAGAAGTTGATTCGCCTCGTTGTCCTCGACGACCAGGATCAGCGCGTCGTTTTTCACCTCGGCAAGCCGGGCGAGACGATCACCTGCCGCAGCAGCCCCAACAGATCGGAGGCGCCTGTCGATCCGCGCCTGAGGATGGTGGAGACGTGGCCGTTGAGCTGCTTGATGTCGCCTTCAGTAAGCGTCTTGGCGGTCAAGACCATGATCGGGATCGCGCGCGTCGCCGGCTGATCTCGCAATGCCTCGACCACGTCGAAGCCAGTCACGCCCGGCATCATGAGGTCCAGCATCACCAGGTCGGGCATTTTCGCGCGCGCGACGTCGATAGCCTCCTTACCACCCGAGGCCAGGAGGACAGCGAAGCCGGCTGGTTCGAGCACGTTTTGCAGCCACTCTCGATTTGCCTCCTCATCGTCGACCACCAGGATGGTCATCTTCTCGCCGGGCCCGTGCTTGAAATTGAAGCGCGCCAGGCGGCTCATCAGGTCGTTCGCGGGAACAGGCTTGACGAAGTAATCCAGTGCGCCGAGCGCGACGCCAAGCTCTGGGTTGTCGACCACACTGACGATGATCACCGGGATCTCGCTGGTCTCTTCGTCTCGCTTCAGCCGCGTCAGAACCTCCCAGCCGTCCAGGTCGGGCAGCAGGATGTCGAGGGTGATGGCTGCCGGCCGGTGCTCTCGGGCCTTGCCAAGCGCCTGGGCACCGGTCCTGGCCACCTCGGCCCGAAAGCCGGCCTTCTCGATCTGGCGCATCAAAAGCTCAGCGGCCGGCGGATCGTCCTCCACGACCAGAACGAGTGGGCGCGCGTCGCTGGCAGCTGACTTGGGGAGAGTCGGAAACTCAAGCGCGGGAGAAGCGAGCGGGCGCCGCGCTTCGATGGGCAGAGTAATCGTGAAGACGCTGCCTTTCTCGAGTTGACTTTCAATCGCGACATCTCCTCCATGGAGGTTCGCGAACCGCCGGGTCAATGTGAGCCCCAGGCCCGTCCCCGCCTGCTGCCGGCCCATGCCGGAATCCACCTGCTGGAAACCCTGGAAAACTCGCTCCTGGTCCTCCGGCGCGATACCGATCCCGTTGTCCGAGACTGAGATTTCGATCACGCTCTTGCGCCGCACCGCGGCAATTCGTATCTCACCTCGTTCGGGGGTGAACTTCACAGCGTTGGCCACCAGGTTGAGGAGCATCTGCTTCAACTTGCCCGCATCGGCCGTGATCTCGCCCGCGGTCATCTCTCCCGTGACGATCTGGATCTGCTTCTCGGCCGCGAGCGGCTCCACGGTGCTCAACACCTGCTCGACAACACCCGCGACGTCAACCGCCTGGAGGCGCAGCTCCATCTGGCCCGCCTCGATCTTTGACAGATCGAGGATGTCGTTGATCAACCCGAGGAGGTGCTCGCCGCTCGAGTGAATCTGCTTGAGAAATCGCAGCCGGGTGGCCGGAGGAAACTGACCCCCGCTGTCGTCGACCAATAGCTCGGAGAAGCCGAGGATCGCGTTGAGCGGAGTCCTCAGCTCGTGACTCATGCTCGCGAGGAAGACGCTCTTGTGGCGGTCGGCTGCTTCAAGACGGGTATTCGTTTTCCTCAGCTCATCGATCAAGTGGCTTCGATCGAGCGCGGTGGCGAATGCGCTCATGAACTGCTCCACGCGGTTCATCTCGTCAGTGCCCATGCCTGGGGTGAAGGGACCTGACAGCACGACCAGCGTGCCCCGAGAGGCAAGGCCGGCGATCGGCAGCATGAGAATCGTCCGATCCGACCCAAGGAGCTCGGCTCGGTTGACTCCGCGACGAAGGCCGGGAAGATGCGTACCGAGGTCCTTGAGCTGATCGGCCGACATGGCCTTCGAGCTCAGCACCGCGAAACTGCCGTCGAACGTCGCGGCCGCCCCGCCGCCGGAAAGCCGCATCGCCCACTCGAGAGCCCTGTCCGAAAGCTGATCGCGGTCTTCACCCAGTACGAGCTCTTCCATAAACCCGCGCAGTCCTTCTTCCTCGGCGGAGCGCCACTCGCGGCGCAGCCAGGCAGGAGGCGAGAACGCCACATAGAGAAGGGGCACGATCGCGATCACGACGACCTCGATCCCAATCTGCGCCGCCTCCTTCGAAGCGAGCGATCCTGCCGCGATGGCGACCAGCAGAATGGCTACGATGCCGGCGAAGCCGAGGCTGAGAGAGCGCAGGCGCCACGCCTGAACCGCGGGCAGGCTGCGCGCGACCAACCAGAAGCGAACGGTCGGTTCGATGACCAGCGCGGCCCATACGACGATGAGACCGAGGGCCGAAACGGTCTCGGCCGACCGGGGAATCGCGCCGGCAGCCACCAGCAGCTGGCTTGCGATGAAGCCCACGGTGACGCCGACCGCGGCCGCGACGGCCGCGATGTGCCAAACACGCGACAGCGGGATGAGGGAGTCGCGATAGCGAAGCAACGCGTACCCCGAACCGATCAGCGCGACCACGGTGACGTCCGCCACTGCCATTGACGTGAGGTTCAGCAGCGAGGCGATCCTGCTCACGAGGGTTACGAAGGAAAGCAGGACGATGGCCAGCGCCATGAACCCAAGAGAGGTGTCGCGGCGGCGGATCCAACCAACCGCGACCGCCACGCCGAGGAGCACGAATGCCACAGCGCTGATGTTTTGAAGGGCGGTTATGAGGCCGGTCACGAGCTTCCTTCAGGCCACGCCGAGGCGCAGGATGGTAGGGATTTCGGCCATGAAAACGTCGACGACGTCTGGATCCCACTGGGAGCCGGCGCCGTCGACCAGCACGGCGACGGCCTGTTCCACCGAGCGACGCTTGCGATACGGCCGGTCGTTGACCATGGCGTCGTATGCGTCGCAGACCGCGACTATGCGTGCAAGGCGAGGAATTTTGGCGCCGCCGAGACCGTCCGGATAGCCACGGCCGTCGTGGCGCTCGTGGTGGTGGCGGATGATCGGGAGCAGGCTGGATCCCGAGCGCAGGGGCTTGACGATGCTTTCACCGACCACCACGTGCGCCTGCATGCGAGACAGCTCCCCGTCATCGAGCGGGCCGGGCTTGAGCAGGATCGCGTCAGGAACTCCGATCTTGCCGATGTCATGGATGATTCCGCCCCGGTAGAGGGCGTCCAGAGCAAACTCGGGAAGCCCGAGCCTGCGGCCCACGTGACGGGCGGTTTCGGCCACACGCTGGGTGTGCCTTTCCGTGAAGGGATCTTTCGCCTCGACCGCTGCCGCCAGCGAGAAGATCACCTGCTCGGCGCTATCCAGCGTGTTGTAAAGGGCCTTCAGCCGGAGGGCTGAGCGGACTCTTGCGGCCAGCTCCACGCGCTCCACGGGCTTGGTCATGAAGTCGTCGGCCCCGGCCTCGAGCGCGGCAACGCGGTCGCCGGTTCGGTTGAGGGCCGTGATCATGACCACGGGCAACAGGCGGCCGCGGGGCATGGCTTTGATCCGCCGGCATACCTCATAGCCGTCCACCCCGGGCATCTGGACGTCGAGCAGGACCAGGTCGGGGGCGTCACTCTCGATCGCCGCAAGAGCGGAGACCCCATCCACGGCAAACCTGACCTCGCAGTCGATTCCGGACAGGTAGGCCTGGATCAGCTCGCGGTTGGCCACTCCGTCATCGACCACCAGGACGACCGACATTTCTTCAACGCTCCCCCACTCTCGTCGTTAACTCAACCATCGGTTGCGGATTGTAGTGTTAATTCATCGGATTCGATCGTTCTAACGGATCGCTGACAGAAACCTCGCATCTCACCCAATGCTCCGGCCTCAGAGCGCCAAAAGGCGCTGGAAGCCACCGATAGGCATCTCAAATCGATGGGTAAGCGTTGCAGCATCGTCGGGTCGGGCCGGCGGGTGATGCCGGGTGCGAGCTGCGCAGCCCGGGCTCTGGACTGAGCAACTGACTCCGTCAGCGGGTGAACCGGAAGCGGGTCTGGGCGAAGGCGCAGAAGCCGACCGAGCCGAGCGCGCCGCTGATTTCGGCAAGGCCGCCGAGCTTCGCTACGGCAAGAACCCAGACCGGGGACCGCTGCTGATCATCTCCGGCGAGAAAGACAACACCGCTCCGTGGGCGATTGCGAATGCCTCTTTTAAGCGGCAGAAACGCAATCAGGCGGTGACTGAGATCATCGAGATGCCCAACCGTGGGCATGGGCTTGTCATCGACAGCGGCTGGCGCGAGGTCGCGGACACAGCCCTCGGATTCGTGAAGCGGTTCGTTTAGGCAAGTCCATGAACCAGCACGGGCCCGGTGAGTTCGAACGCGCAAGCCAGATGGATTTCGCCAGTGTCCCGCCTCCATTATTTATAGTGGCGACTTACTCCGGCCGGCTGAACCGGATCAGCTCTTCCAGGCCGTCAAGCAGGCGACGCAGCCCGAACTCGAACAGGGTATCGAGGTCCAGCTCAACCGACTCGCCCATCACGCGGGCGAGATGTGGAAAAGGTCCAGTCTTTACCAGCGCTGCCATCGCCGCCTCCTGGGAGTCCATCCACTGCTCATTGTCGAGCCCGGTGTCCTGCGCGGCATCCGCCTCGGGCTCCAGGTTGGCAGCGGTGCCGCGCACAAAGCCGAAGAGCGTGACCGCCAAGTGGAGTCTCGTGTTCGCGTCGAGGCCCAGGCCGTCGACCGCGCGAAGCGACCATTCGGTGTGCTTGATGCCATTGGGTAGCACCTGAGGACGCGTCAACGAGATCACCTGTGGGAGCCAGGGGTGGCGCCTGTAGCCTGCCCACTGCAGGCGGGCCGCGACCTCCAGCTGAGCGCGCCAGCCGCGAGGAGGAGGGTCGGGGAGATGCAGCTCGCCAATGGCAGCGTCCGCCATGAGGAGCACGAGCCCGTCTTTGGCCGGTACATAACGGTAGAGCGACATAGTGGGGATGCCGAGGTCAGCCGCGACTCGACGCATTGACAGCGCGGCTAATCCCTCGGCGTCTGCGATCGCGATCGCCTTAGCAACTACAAGCTCTCGTGTCAGGCCATGCTCGATCGGACGGAGGTTGCGAACGCGTGTCGCGTGCGGACGCCCAGCCATTTCCGCGGAGGCCGCGACGACGGTGCCCGCACCGGGGACTGCGTGCACCAGGCCTTCTTCGCGCAGGGTCGCGAGCACCCTACTGGCGGTCGCCATGGCAACTCCCCACTCACGAGTGATCTGCCGCGTCGAAGGAACGCGGTTGCCCGCTCGCAGCTCGCCTGAGGTGATGCGCCGGCGGATCTCGGCTGCGATTCGTTGAGACGGCGTGGAGGCCGACACTGCTACCAAGTGTACTAGTACGACACACCTGGGAACCGGACGAGCGAACTAGTTCACTTGCGTTCAGTACGGCGTACGACCTACCGTCTGTACGTCGTATGAACTACCACCACAGGATGGAGCAACAATGAAGAAGACCAGCGTTCTGATCTCCGGCGCGAGCATCGCCGGACCCGCCCTGGCGTACTGGCTCCGCCGTTACGGTTTCAGCGTCACAGTGGTGGAACGGGCTCCCGCGCCGCGGACTGGCGGACAGGCGATCGATATCCGCGGCGCTGGGCGTGAGGCGGCCAAACGCATGGGGTTGCTCGACCAGATCCGGGCCGCACACACCGGGGTTCGTGGCATGGCGTTCATCAACGAAGCCGGTAGGCACATGTCGCGGATGCCATCCGATCTTCTCGGCCACTCAGGCGGGGTGGTCGCGGAGATCGAGATTCTGCGGCGCGACCTGGTCCAGATCCTTTACCAGGCGAGCCGCGACGGCGTTGAGTACCTGTTCGCAGACTCGATTGCCGAAATGGCCGAGCACAACGACGGCATGATCGTCACATTCGAGCGTTCCGGCACTCGCAAGTTCGACATTGTGGTCGGCGCCGATGGGCTGCATTCCCGAGTGCGGGCGCTGGCTTTCGGCTCTGAAGCTGACTTCGTCCGCGACCTCGGCTACTACACTGCGATCTTCACCGCGCCTCGGCGTGTCGACCTGGACGCTTGGTTCGTTTTCCACCCGGCGCCGCCGGGGCGGATGGCAGGCCTCTACCCCGTGCGAGGCAGCGATGAGGCGAGGGCCATGTTCTTCTTCACCTCGTCGAAGCTGGAGTACGACCGCCACGACGAAGACGAGCAGAAGCACCTTCTGGCCGAGGTGTTCGGCGGCGTGGGTTGGGAGGTGCCGCGGCTTCTGGATGCGATGTGGCAAGCGCCTGACTTCTATTTCGACCGGACGAGCCGCGTCGACATCGACAAATGGTCGAAGGGCCGCTCCGTCCTGCTCGGGGATGCCGCGTACTGCGGCTCGGTTGGAATGGGAACTAGCATGGCGCTGGTCGGAGCCTATGTCCTCGCGGGCGAACTGGCCGCCTCCGCCGACGATCACCGTGCGGCATTCGCGCGCTACCAGGCAGAGATGCTCGGGTATGTAATGGAGAACCTCAAGCCGATGCCCGGGGGCGTGAACGGGTTCCTGCCCCGGAGCCGCCGGGCCGTGTGGCTGCGCAACCAGATGATCCGCGTGCTACCCCATATGCCGATGAAAGAGCGCATGACCGGGTCTATGGAGCGCGCGGCAAGCGCGATCACGCTCAAGGACTATGCGGCGTTGCTGCCGGTCAGGATAGCGAGCTGACGTGTGCAGGTTGCGAGGCAGTAGAGGACGATGTCTGTAGTGCCCTACTGTCTAGGCATGAGGACGTTGCATCCGGCCTACCGCATCACTGACCTGGCCACCTCACTGGCCTTCTACGGCGCAATCGGGTTCGAGCAGGTCGGTCGCGTTGATCTGGGTGACGGTGTGACTTTAACGATGCTCAAGTTCCCGGCGGATGAGGTGGTTACGCTCGAACTGGTGCACCGGCCGCCCGACGGACCAGTGGTCATCGGCAGCGGGTTCAGCCATCTCGCGGTGCAAGTCGATGACCTCGACGGCATGATCGAGGCTGTTACGAAGGCAGGACTGAGTGCGGGCCAAGTCGAACGCCCGGGCGGCCTTGATGGGCCACAAACGTCATGGCTCCGTGACCCCGACGGCTACCGTATCGAGCTGGTGCAGTGGCCACCAGGTCACGCCTATGGGATCACCGCTGCCGACTTTGGCTAGACGCCCGGTACCCAGCTCCCGACATCACTGCCTCCAGGGGCCAGGACGGTAAATGTGCCTGCCAGCACAAGGCCTGCAGACGTGATCTGTGCTGGATGGCATTGGCGACCGACGTTGCTGTCGACGGACCGCCAGAAATCGCCGTCGATCACGTACCACATGCAGTTGCTACTAGGAGCACCACAAGGAGTCCACCCCCGATCCACAGCCGTCGGCCATCTCTGGGGGCCCTACCTCTAGTCATCGGAGCCTCCTCTGATGCACCTTGTCAACGGTCACCGTTTAAGGTGGTCATCCAGCCCGTTGCCGTCCAGCCTGCCGCGCCTGAACTTGTCGGGTTCGACTTGCGCCAGGGATGGCTCGAGGCAGACGGCCGGCGCTCAAAAGCGCGCCTCGGAGGAGGAACTCGATCTGGGCGTTGCTGCTGCGCAGCTCGTCCTGAGCCCACCTGGCGACCGCGTCGTGGACTGCAGGATCGAGCCTGAGAAGGAAGCTTCTGCGCTCAGACCCAGCCCTCATCGACGCCCTCACTGGTAGAGGGAACCAACGTTGACGACAGGCTGCGTGGCCTGGTCGCTGCAAAGAACGACCAGTAGGTTGGAGACCATGGTCGCCTTCCGCTCGTCGTCCAGGGTCACGATGTCCTGGTCCTCGAGCCGCTCAAGCGCCATCTGGACCATACCAACCGCCCCCTCAACGATCCGTTTCCGGGCCGCGACCACGGCGCTGGCCTGCTGGCGCCTCAGCATCGCCTGGGCGATTTCGGGGGCATACGCCAGCCGTGTTATTCGCGACTCGATGACCTTGACTCCGGCCGGCCGGACTCGGGCTGCTATTTCATCTGACAACTTGGCGGTGATTTCTTCGGCGTTGTCGAGTAGGGATGGTGGCCCGTCGCCGTGCGTGTCGTACGGGTAACTGGTCGCGACCAGCCGAACGGCGGTCTCGGTTTGGAAAGCAACGAACTGGACGAAGTTGTCGACGTCATACAGAGCCCGTGCCGTGTTCTCGACTTGCCAGACCACTACTGCGGCGATCTCGATCGGGTTGCCTTCAGCGTCGTTGACCTTCGCCAGAGCGGTCTCGTGGTTGCGGATCCGGGTAGAGACTTTGAGGCGCCGAGAGAGTGGATTCACCCAGCGCAGGCCACTTCTTCTAATCGTGCCGGCGTAGCTGCCGAAGAGTTGAAGCACGCGGGCCTCGCCGGGCGCAACTGCAATGAGTCCACGAATCGCAGCGATTCCCAACCCGATGAGTAGAAGCGCCGCGAGGTAGAAAGGCACGAAATCAGCACCCCGGCGGTGCTCGATCAACTCTGACAAGGCTCGCCCGACGAGCCCGGTCCCGCCGATGAGTGCCGCAACGCCGACGACCAGCGTTGGAAGTCCTGCGAGGCCGTCAATACGGCGCTCCACCAGAGGCGGACTTGGCATGTCGACGATAACGTCGCTTCTCATAGAAGGCACTCTGCTTCTCCTTTAGACACGGGGCGGATCAGGCCATCAGATGCTCGTAGAAGCGCAACCAATTCACTCAACCTTGGGCTCTGCTAACGCGCACGCAAATAGAGGTAAAGGCCTGCCGATAGCGCCAGTACCAGGTAGCCGGCGATCGCTACAGCTGTGATCCTTTGTGTACGGCCGATCACGATAAGCACGGCGGCCACCACCACGCAGACTATCGGGACTACCTTCATTCCTCGGATGCTGGCGCGGGCACGCTATTACTCTCCTCTGGCGCAGGCTGTATGATTCGCCAGTCTATCAACTTGATACCAATCTGACAGATGCCTGAGATTTCCGATCTGTACCAACGTTTCGGCGACGGGGTTTCCGTACACCAGGTGTCTCGCGCCGTCAACGAAGGCGCGGGACTGTTCGAGGACATGCGCTGACGGCGACTCAGTCGGACCCCCCCGCCTTGACACGAGCGCTCCGGATCACCGGGCTGCGCGTCACCTACGGTCCAGTCGTCGCCGTTGACGGCATCGATCTCGAAGTTCGCGAGGGGGAGATCTACGGACTTCTGGGTCCCAACGGTGCGGGCAAGACCAGCGCGCTGAGCGCCATCGAAGGACTACTGCGTCCCGCGGCGGGAGACATAGTGATCGGAGAGATCGACGCCCGCGCTCACCCGCTGCAAGCCAAGGCCGAGCTCGGAGTCCAACTGCAGGCTACGAGCTTTCACTTAAGTCTCACGCTGGTTGAGATTGTGCGACTGTACGCCGGCCTGTACGGCGTCACGCTCTCTTCGCCCCAGATACGCGAACTCTTGGGAGAAATCAATCTGCAGAACGAAGCGTCCAAGCGCTTTCGCGAGTTATCGGGGGGTCAGCAGCAACGATTCTCACTGCTGATCGCGACCATCCATGATCCCGCCCTGGTGCTGCTCGACGAGCCCACGGCGGGGCTCGACCCGCAAGGCCGGCGCCAGCTGTGGGACCGGATCGAGCGCTTTCGCAAGGAGGGGCGCAGCATTCTTCTCACGACACACTCGATGGAGGAGGCGCAGGCAGTTTGTGATCGCGTTGCCATCATGGATCACGGCAAGATACTGACGGTAGGCACGCCCGCGGCTCTGATTGCGGCGCATCGCGACGACCCTAAAGTCCGCCAGGCGGCCCACGGCGAGGTCACTCTGGAGGACGTCTTCATTGCGCTGACCGGACGGGAATTGCGTGACTGACGACATTACGGTTCCCCGGCGTCGCTCGGTGGCGGTCCCGACCTGGTCGTCAGCACTCAAGGTTCTCCTGCGTGCCGACATCACGGCTCAGGTGCGTACTCCTCAGTCGCTGGTGCTCACCTTTGCCCTTCCTTTGATCTTGTTGGTCGCCACTGGGCTCGGTAAGAACTCGGCGGCACTGGGCGGTCCCGCGTTCCGTATCAGCCTCGGGCTCACTGTGGGGCTGGTCTCAATCGGGACCGTCGGCTACTCACTGGCGATCGCGCGCGATCGCGATACCGGCGTCTTTCAGCGGCTTCGGGTGACACCGGCCCCGACCTGGACCATCATGGTCAGTCGCTGGATCGTGCAAGTCGGCGCAGTTCTGATTATGGCGATGGTGGTTCTCGTGGTTGCCGCCGTCTTCTTGGGTATCACGCTGCCCCCGCAGGACTACCTGTTCACAGTCTTGGTCACGTTGCTCGGATCTGCCGTCTTCCTCAGCATTGGCCAGGCGATTGTGGGATTGATAGCTTCGGCGGACACACTCAACGCTGCCGGCCGCCTCCTTTACGTACCCCTGATCGGACTCAGCGTGTTCGGAAATACAGATCGGCTTGGAACGACGGTCGAGATGGTGTCCCGCTGGTCTCCTGGCGGCTGTCTCGAGACGTTGCTATCGGCCGCCATGGGTGCGACTGCCTGGAGCGGGCAAAGCTGGGGTGCGCTTTTCGCCAGCTTCGGCTACAGCGTGGTGTTCGCAGTGATTGGGATTCGCTGGTTCCGCTGGGTATCTCACTGATTTAGCCCTTGGTAGTTGAGCGCTGAAATCCGTAGCTGCATGACTCGGCTCATCAAGGCTCCGGGCGACTGCATGGCCGCCAATCGCGCTGGTTGAACTGGCAGGGCGATCCACGACCGGATGGAGGGTATCGGGCATGGCGCTATTCAACGACTACTAACTGCGAAGACGTTCAGCGACCGATGGAGCGGATCGCGGCGCGAGCATAATCGGCTCGATGAGGGGATCCCTGCGCCGGGACCGGATGATTGGGGCGACAGTCACGAGCGGGTTCGCCTGGTTCGCTGCCTGGGTACCACTGAGCCTTGGTCTGGGCCTGTTCTTTGGCCCGCCGGGCGTCAGCCTGATCGAGTTTGCCGTCCTCGTGGCGGCGAGCGTGTGGCTCGTCTGGCACAAACCACTTGTCGCGGCGGGATGGTTCCTGATCTGGGCCATAGCGGTCGTCCTTCGCCCGTATGGGCTCTTGATCGTCCCTGGCACGATTTCGTGCTTGACATTCTTGGCCTCAGCCGTTTTTGCATTCGAGGCCAGCCGAGAACCCAAATTGGAATCGGCACCATCGACGCATGCCGAAAAGACACCAAATCATATCGATGACCCGCAGCGCTGAAGATTCGCCATTCCACGGGCAAGGGGCCACGCGGAGCGCCGTCTCGAATCGAGGGCCAAGCACGCCAACACGATGACGTCACTCGTTTGATCGTGGTCACCTGTATAGGGGCCTAGATCAGCCCTACGCGCTCCGCGAACGCCGTCAAGTCGGCTCGCTGCACCTGCGGATCCAGTGACGCCGGGCCTATGACCAGCCGCGTCACCTGGTCGGCCGCATGCGCTTCCACCTCAGCCGCGGTCAGGTCCTTCGAACCCCAGCGAGTGACATCGAAAACGACATCACGGCCAGCGTCCTTGGCAATGCTGCGCATGAGCTCGATCTGTCGCAGCCGCTCATCCCGTCCAATCGTGCCGCCTGGAAAATAGCCGTCGCCCCTGAGGCCGGCCCGCCGCGCGGAAGCTCGGGTCGACCCGCCGATGTGGATCGGGAGAGTGGCCGCATTGTGTGGCTTGGGGTAGATGCAGACGTCAGTAAAGGAGAAGAACTCGCCCTCGAAGCTGACGCCATTTTCGTCTCCCGCCCAGAGCAGGCGCAGAACGTCGATCGCTTCGTCGGCCCGGCGGCCGCGTGTGGCGTGGTCGACGCCGAGGGCCTCGGATTCGCCGGGTAGCGAGCCTAGCCCAACAGTCAGCAGGCGCATGCGTCCTTTCGAGAGCACGTCGATGGTGGCGAGTCGCTTGGCGAGCATCACCGGGTGGTGAAGCGGCAGCTGGATGATCGCCGTCCCAAGAAGGATGCGCTCTGTTCTCGCCGCCACAAAGGCCAGCACCTCGAGCGGGTCCGCGAAAGACACCGTCGGGTCGAAAGTGACGCCCCCGAGCTTCGCGCCCTTGTACATCGCGACGTGCTCGGACATATGGAACGAGTCGAAGCCGCAGGCTTCTGCGTGCTGTGCGTATGCGGCGATCGCATCCGGATCAGTGCCGAAATAGGCGGTGTGGAACGCGACCCCGAATTTCATCGAACAGGCTCAGGATAGGTGTACCCCGAGGCCCGGATCCGGGCGCCGCTGCTCAGAACGGAACCACCTGCCAGCGCAGGAAAAGGGTGACAGCTGCCAGCGCGCCGAGGACCACGGTGCCGGCAAGCTCCGGAAACTCGCTCTTCCTGGCATGGAAGATTGATGCGCCCACCATGACGAGGACCAGCCCTGCCGCGGCCAGCGGCGCCAACCAGGGAAAGACGTGGACGGCGGGCGGCACCGTCAAACCGAAGGCAGCCGCCAATTCGGCCACCCCGATGAACTGACGCAGGGCTGGCGGCAGCGACGACGGAGGCCGTCCCCGCGCCTCCACTCGCCTGGCGACAGCACCGTATGCCACGGTGAAGAGCAAGCCGTGAAGAAGGAAAAGGATCGCGAGAACGATCTGGAGCACCCAGGCCACTGTGTTCATGGTCAACGTGCCTCAACCGGTGCCGGCTTCGTCACTCGCATGGCGCGCAGGGCAGCCGCCCAGCGAGTCAATTCGCCGAGGACATTCTTGAGGCTGGCCTCGTGGGCTTCGTCGGGGATGAACTGGCCGTCGTGGATGTACTTCGGGACCATGTGAATGTTCACGGCCTCTGGCAGCGGCACCATCTTCAGGGTGGTGACGACCTGCTTGGCCATCTGGACCGAGCGCATGCCGCCCGACATTCCGCCGTAGCTGACAAACGCCACGGGCTTGTAGTTCCACTCGTGGGAGAGGAAGTCGAGCGCGTTCTTGAGGCTGCCCGGCATCCCGTAGTTGTATTCGGGCGTGACGATGAGGATCGCGTCCGCGGCGTCCACCCGCTTGCTCCAGGCCATGGTGTGAGGCTTCGTGTACTTGCGGTGGATGGGGTGATGCGGTTCGTCGAGCATCGGCAGATCCATGAGCGCCAGGTCCGCGACCTCGACCTCGAACCCGCCGTGCTTCTCGATTTCGGAGATCGCCCAGTTGGCGATCGGGAGGCCGAGGCGTCCGGGGCGGGTGCTGGCGATGATCACCAACAGCTTCGTGTTCAAATCTGTTTCTCCATGAATGGCAGCATTATTGACTTGTTCATTGAAATGGTAAACTATTGAACGATGCCGTATATTTCGGGAAAGTTGAGACCGGGCACGACCGAACTGGCGACCGACCCCGCGCGGGAGATCTGGGGGTTGTTCCTCGACCCCGTCCTCGACCTGCTCAAGAGTCACGTCCTGGCGCACTACTCTGAGCACCGGCTGACGTCCTCACAGGCCTGCATGCTCCAGCGGCTGAACCATCCAATGCCGCAGCGCGAGGCCGCGCTACAGCTTGGCTACGACCCGTCCAACATCACGGCGTTGGCCGATGCGCTGGAGGCGAAGGGCCTGGTGGAGCGGAGGCCTGACCCCTCGGATCGGCGCATAAAGACGCTGGCGAGGACGGCCGAGGGCGAGAGGCTGGTGCGCGAGCTCGATGAAAGTCTCTCCCACCCTCCCGAGTCACTGAACCGGCTGTCGCCGGCTGAGCAGGGGCACCTTCTGGATCTTATGGGCAAGGCATTCGGCCGGAATAGCGGTTCGAAGTAACTGAGGGCGCGGCATTGAGTGCGCCGTCCCCACGTCCCCTTACCTCGCGAACATAAAGGTCCGCTCGCCTGCACGACCCGATCGGCGTGACGGTCGGGCCCTGAGGCTCCGAGCACCCGCACCGGCGTTGTTCGATTCGTACCAATACGCGCCGCCAGCCTAGTGCGAAACCGACCTTTCGTCGGAATGCCTGGCACCGCAAGGTAGCCGTGAATGGTGCAGGCGATTCGCGATGACGGCGTGATCGCGCCGCTGCGCGGCGGAGTTCAGGCCCCGGGCGCTGTCGGGGCGGCTGCGGAGCGCCGCCGCCTGGCCGATCAGACCACCGCCTGGTTCAAGGCCAACGAGGTGCATTTCGGGGTCTCGGTCGCCGGCGAGGTGGTCCAGCGTCCGATCCCATACGACCCGCTGCCAAGGATCGTCGAGTCGGCGGAATGGACCTGGCTCGAGCGGGCGCTGGCCCAGCGGGTCCGGGCTCTTGACGAGTTCATCCGCGACGCGTACGGCGACGCCCGGATCCTCAGAGCGGGCCTGGTGCCGCCCGAGCTCGTCTATGGTTCGACCTCCTGGTTCCGGTCGTGCCGCGGTCCCGCGGCGCTGCGATCGGGCCAGGTCTGCATCGCGGGGATCGACCTTGTCCGAGTCGACGGCCGGTGGCTGGTGTTGGAAGACAACCTGCGCGTGCCTTCGGGCGCGAGCTACGCCCTGGCCTCGAGACGAGCCCTCGCCGACGTCGCCCCGGAGATGCTGGCCGGCGTGCGCCCCCGCTCGCTTGGCGAGTACCCGCGCCGGCTTCTGGCTGCGCTGGAGTCGCGTGCGTCCGACGCCGGGCTCACCGTCCTGCTCAGCCCCGGCCCCGCCAACGCGGCCTACTACGAGCACTGC
>Ga0209648_10000838_pt1 | contig 24342 bp, 17 predicted proteins | sample GraSoi2013_115cm_FD_185830 | JGI IMG/M metagenome (GOLD analysis project Ga0209648, IMG submission 185830) | Grasslands soil microbial communities from the Angelo Coastal Reserve, California, USA - Sample 9_17_2013_115cm (SPAdes) (version 2) | ecosystem: Environmental > Terrestrial > Soil >... | reverse complement strand
CGCCTTGCGGTATGATTTGGGTGTAGCTCAGGAATCGGCGGGCGAGCCTGAAGCGGCGCTTAAGAGTTTCTCCCAGGTCTACGCGATGAACATCGACTATCGTGACGTGGCCGAACGCATCGCGGCACTTCAGAAGCCCATCCGTTGATCCTGTATCTTTCCTGACTCGACGGGGTCCGCTCATTCATGAACCGGATTTACCGCGCACTATTGATTGTTCTTGCGTTTGAAATGGGCGCAATGCTCCTGTACTTGCCGTGGTCCGTCTACTGGGAAAAGAATTTTTTCCTCAGCTACTACCCTTCGCTCATGCCTATCGTGCTTCATCCCTCATTTCGCGGCGCGGTGAGCGGCCTCGGAGTCCTGGATATTCTTCTGGCAATCGGCTGGATCGGTTCGCGCACGGGGCCTGATCGTGTCCCGCCTCAATAACGCATCTCGCAGAGCGCTCCTCTGCTACGTGACGGACCGCCGCAACTTCGCCGCCACCGGTTCTCGAGAAGCGCAGGAAACTCTCTTGGCAGAAATCGAAGCCGCAGCAATTGCTGGCATCGACTGGATTCAGATTCGCGAAAAAGACCTTTCCGGCAAAGATTGCAGTTCCCTGACTCGCGACGCTTTGCGGCGAGCCACAAAATCATCAGCAGGAAAAACTGCGCCAACGCGAATTTTGGTGAACGATCGCCTGGATGTGGCAATCTCCCAGAGCGCCGGCGGCGTGCACCTTGGCGAAAGCAGTCTGCCGCTTGCAGAAGCCAAACGGCTGGTCGAGAATCGCGGCAACCGGAAAGATTTTCTCATTGGCGTTTCCTGTCACTCGTTGGAAGCTGCGAGAGCGGCTGCGAGCGGTGGCGCGGATTATCTTTTTTTTGGGCCAATTTTCGCCACGCCATCGAAAGCCGCATTCGGCGCGCCGCAGGGCCTTGAGCGGCTGGCCCAAGTCTGTCGCGCGGTTTCCATCCCCGTTCTCGCGATCGGCGGAATTACTTTGCAGAATGCAGCTGATTGTCTCGCTATTGGTGCGTCGGGGATCGCAGCGATTCGTCTCTTTCAGGACTCCCAGGACATGTCCTCTCCGGTGCAGTCGCTGCGAAAACTGACACACTGATCAGCGCTCCATCAACCGGCGGAGAAGGCGTATTTGCCCGGCGTGATAGATATCGTGAAACGCCACGCCGTAAAGTTGGTTCATGAATTTTGCGCTCCGCGTTGTGCGCAATAATTTGGCAATCGTCATGTGCAGGGCGCGATGTTCGCGCTCAAGCAATTTTTTGTCCGCGTTCCAAGCCGCTTCGTTCAACTTGCCTTTCTCGGGCCGCGCAAAAAAATTGCTGCCCTTCAGCGCGAATGCGCCACGCTTCCCGCCTTCGATTCTTCGCCGCACCGCGTACTTCCAGTACGCCGCATGGAGCATCACTTCCCAGGTGTTGTGCCGGCCGGGTCCAGGGCGCCATGCGGCTTGCTTCGCGGACACTCCCCTGATGGACTGCTTGAGGTTCGGTCCATGCCAGGTCTTTTTCTCGTAGGCTTCGTCGAGCAGCGCGAGAACAAGCTTTGCCGAATCCATGACGGTCTCCTCGGGGTCAGCTTATCATCGCGGCGGGATGCACAAGACGCAAATGACGGGAGGGAGCTGAAGGAAGAATGAGCGGCGAACAGCAGATTCGAATTTCGGTTTGCGAGACGCGATTAAGATGCGGTGAAGGACAGGTGGTTTCTTTCCGGCGGTGTGAACCACCCGGAGCCGGAGTCCATTTTTTCTCGCAGCAAGACGCGCAGCTTCTTGTGCGCGCGGTGAAGCTGGGCTTTGGAAGTTCCCACGGAGCATTCCATCATCTCCGCTATTTCGGCGTGCTTGTATCCTTGAACGTCGTGCAGTTCGAAGACCAGCTTGTAACAGGCAGGCAACTGAGCGATCGCGTTCTCCAGGCAGATGCGGTCGATAGCGGCATTGAGTGGCAAGTCATCGCCGCCGATGTCTCTGAAAGATGGCCCGTTCGCATTGCAAAGTTCTGTCGCGCCCTCCAATGGGACCTGCGGTGGCGCCTTGCGGCGAAGGCGCATGAGCACCAGGTTTACGGTCATGCGATGCAGCCACGTGGAAAAGGCCGATTCTCCGCGAAACATGTGGATCTTCCTGAATAATTGCAGGAACGCTTCTTGCGTTAAGTCTTCAGCTTCACTGATGTTTCCCAGCATCCGCAGGCACAGCGCATAGATGCGGCGGCTGTGCAATCTATAAAGCGATTCGAACGCCGCGTGGTCGCGCCGCTTGGCCCGATGGATCATTTCAGACTCGGCCATTTCGCCGGCTTGCGAGACCTGGCCGTGGTGGGTGCCCGTATTTCCCCGATAATTTCCTTCGCGACGATAGTTGAAGTCCATTAGCATGCTTTCCTTCGAGTGCAATTTTGGGCCCTCTAGCATTCTGGAACGGCATGGGATGGGCGCAATTAGGTATTCACCTGCTCTTGGAGTACCTGGGAACACCCGAAGTGCAGGCACAGCCGGCAATCCGTGGAAGAGGAAGAAGGCGGGCGCCTCGCCTTCATCCCTCCCCCTGAAATTAGTGACTGAGTTGCGGAGATGCTTTCTTCAGCGTGGCGATCAGCTCATGGGCCGCCGGAGGAACAGCGCCTCCTTGGCCTTCGATGATTTTCTCGGCGTCCGTTGATTGGCCATAGAGCTTGTGATTGGCTTCATTGTCGGGCCGAAGGGTTGACCCTTCGAGGGAAATGCCTGCAAAAACACCTCGCGCCCGCGAGTAGCTCAAAATTTCCGCGCGCATGAACGCGTCCGTGTCTGCCGCGGCAGAGCGCCCCTTGGGTCCCGCCGCAACAGAAGCGTCTGCGCCTAGCTTCACCTTGCTATGCAGCAGGCTCGTCGCGCCGCGGCTGTTCATAACCAGAAAAACAAAGTCCGTGGCTTCACCGCCGATCTGAAAGCCGACGCTGCCTCCTTCCAGCGCAAACAGCGCTGGCGCGCCCCACGGACCAGAGAATTCCTTGCCCGAGCGGCACACCATCGCTCCCCGGCCGTAACTTCCACCCACTACGAACGCGGCCTTGAGCACCGACGGCATGACCACCACGCATCGCGCCTTGTCCAGCAAGTCTTGAGGGATGTTGTCCGGCACATTGAGGATCTCCTGCATTACCTTCCCGGCATTCTGCAGACGATCCTCTTCGGTTCTTGTGTCGCCGGGATTTCTCGCAAACGTGCAGGCAACCAATAGGAGCAGGCCCGCTGCTACTGCGAAAGAATTTTTCGCGTACTTCATTGTCTGCGCCTCCTCGCGCGCTAGTTTTTCCTTTTTTGTGGCCTTAATTTTTCTGCGAGCGGGTGGATCTCGCAGAGTTCCTGATTCAAGGAAGTAGAAGGCAACTTCCGAGCCAGACGCAAACTGAATTCGCTAAAGCACTCAGTTTCAATTATATAGGGGAGGTTTTCAGCTCTGATTGCACAAATCTACGCAATACTCAGGCGTGTAGATTTTGCCGGGTCATCGAACATCTTGCGAGTAATAGTCCTGGGAGTCTTGTTCGGTGGAATTAACAGAGATCCCCTGCAGTTGTTCCTTGGTGGGCCGGGTGCCGAGGGAGCCTGGCGTCGTGCAACGGTTTCCGGTCTGGTAGAATCGAATGAAGTAACAGATTTCCGGCCCGGGAGATGTCCCATGATTAAACGATTCGCTCCTTGGGTTTTTCTTCTCCTTTTTTTCTGCATGCCGCGGTCAGTGCTGTCACAGACTGCTTCCATCACCGGCACAGTGAAAGACAGTACGGGTGCTGCCGTGCCGCAAGCCAGGATTACAAGTCACAATAGAGCCACAAGCGCGACTCGCAGCACGATCACCGACGATTCCGGAATCTACCGGATTACCAGCTTGCCTCCCGGCAATTATGACGTGCTGATTGAGAAGGCGGGATTCAAGACGGTGGAATACTCGTCCGTGGCGCTGACGGTGGACCATGTGCAGAATCTGGATGCCGCGCTTGCGCCAAGCAGCGTCACGGAAAGAGTGACCGTTACCGGCGAGTCCGTCGCTCCCATCGACTTGAACGATGCGCAGATCGGAAATATGGTGACCAGCGATCAGATCAACAGCCTTCCGCTGGTGCTGCGCGATCCCTATCAATTGGCGCTGCTTTCTCCGGGCGCGAATGCCAGCAATTCGATTCTAGGAGGGCTTTCCGTCAACGGCTCGCGCGAGCGGAACAATAACTTCCTGCTGGACGGCACGGACAACAATGACGCGGACATCCCCGGTTTGAGCTTGCCCCAGCCCGGACTCACCACTCTCAACCCGGACGCCGTCCAGGAATTTCGGGTGATCACCAGCAACTTTTTGCCGGAATTCGGACGAAACACCGGGGCAGTCGTGGACATCGTGAGCAAAGGCGGTTCCAATGAGCTTCACTCCGACCTCTATTGGTTGGGCCGATACGACGCGCTGGGAGCCCGCGACTTCTTCAACCACCAACTGAACGCCGCCGGCCAGGTGGTGCCTAAGGACGCCTACAGGCGGAACACCTTCGGAGGTTCCGCCGGCGGCCCATTGATCCGGAATAAGACTTTTTGGTTCGCGGACTATGAAGGACAGCGCTTCAACACGACGCTGACAAACCACAGTGTCGTTCCAACGCAGGCATTGAAGACCGGGCAATTCACTTACGCCGGGACGCTCATCGACGTAAGCACTCCCAGTTCTCCGAACAATGTTTTTCAACTGCCCCTGGACCTCACGATGCAGAAGTTGCTGGGGTTATTTCCAGCTCCCAATGGGCCGAAGGTAGACGATGCACGCGGACTGCTCTACTTCCCCAGCTCTTCGACCACCACGGGCGACAATGTGAGCGCGCGCGTGGATCATAGTTTTAGCTCCAGCCAATCGTTGATGGTTCGCTATACGTTCAATCGCTTCGAGGATGCGAACTTTGCCCACACCGATTATCTTCCGGGGCTAGGCGGCACGGGAACGCATCAGCGCCGGCAAGATGGGACATTGAAATGGACTTCGATCATCAACCAGAATCTCGTCAATGAAGTGCGATTCGGAGCCAACCGGATTAATTTTCCGCTGACTTGCCAGGGTGTAAGCACGTTCGACACTTTTAGCCCCACGGACTCGTTTGGGCGCGGCGTTGACTATTTCCTGCCATTCTTCGCAGGATTTGGCTGCGTCCTGCTCACCGGCAGGGATGGATCGCAACGATTCAGCGGCACCTATACGACCGGTGACAATGTGACGTGGACAGCGGGACAGCACACGCTCAAGGTGGGGTTCGAGTTTCGGGATGTATATTCCAACAGCTTTGACAATTTTTTTTCACGCCCTCTCGCCGACTTCCAGAATTTCTCGAACTTCGGCGTTCCGGCGTTTCAAACCATGCCTCCGCCTGTCAATTGCAATGTGCCTGCTCCCCCCGTTGATTGCAACGCCCAGTTGCAGAACATGGTCTGGGCGCTCTTCGGGGTGGAAGGATCGCAGACGCAAGCGCAGTTTTTCGACAAAGGTGGCAACCGCTCGGCAAACAATCTCCGGGGATTCCGTCAGCGGGAGGTGGCCGCCTATATTCAGGACACGTTCAAGGCGCTGCCAAACTTTACTTTAAACTACGGCCTGCGTTACGCGTTCAATGGAGTTCCTTTTGAAGTGAACAATCTGCTCTCCACGCTTTTCGTCGATCCTAGCGGTCCGGGGCCCTTCACGTTCTCAATCGCTGGGGATGCCAAGGGGCTCCCGCCCCTGTACAACAATGACTGGCACGACTTCGAGCCGCGAATTGGAATCGCGTGGGACCCGTTCAAACGGGGCAAGACCTCCATTCGCGCGGGGTACGGAATCTTCCACGACCGCATATTTGGGCAGTTGCTGGGACTCACACGGGGAAATCCACCTTTCCAGCAGGCATTTTTCGCTCCGTTTTTTGGTCCACCGCCTTGCACGTTCCCCCAGCAGATTCCAACTCCATCTCTGTGTTTGGGGCCGCAGATTTCGTCGGGATTTTTGCCGCCCTCGCTGAGTGCGTCAGCCACGGTACCCAATGGATCGGGGGTTCTGCCATTTCTCATTGATCCGCGCCTGCGTATGCCTATGAATCAGAACTGGATGTTGGGAGTTCAGCACCAACTGGGCGCCGGTGCGCTCGTTGAGGTTAATTACGTGGCGTCAAAGGGGACGCGCCTGCTTCGGGTCATCGATGGCAACCCGCCTCAGCCGGCGCTAGTGGCAAAGCTGGAGGCTTTCTGCGTGCCGAACAATCCCGCCAATCAGGGCTTTCGGACGCCCACAGGGCAGTGTGATCAGTCGACCTTGCAATTTGGGAACTTGTGGTTCGGAGCGGAGTCGGGATTTCTCCCGTTCGATGCAGTCAACAATAATGCATTCTTCCACACCGATTCCTTTGCCGGGGTTGCCGCGTCCATCTACCACGCGCTCCAAGCGAATGTCACGAAGAGGATGGCGCATGGATTGTCGTTCCAAGCGGCGTACACCTGGGGGCATGCGATTGACAACTCCTCCGACCCGCTGGTGCCGACTCAGGGCGGCCAGACTTTCCCGGCGGATTCCTTTAACCTGAGGGCGGAACGCGGAAATTCCGATTTCGACGTCCGGCAGCGGCTGGCGATTAACTATGTGTGGGCTCTACCAGTGGGCCGAGGACACGCACATCTGAGCGAAAACAGTATTGGGAAGATCCTGGAGGGCTGGCAAATCGCGGGGATCACGACGTTCGCGACAGGACTCCCGTTTGATATTTTTACGGATACGGACACAGCGCACACCGGTTTTATTCAGCGGCCGGACTACAACCCGTCCGCGACGCCCGTACCGGTAACAAATGCCCGCTTGCAAACCGGACCGAACCTGGGACTCTTCTCGGTTGCGCCGTTCGGGAGGGGAGGAAATCTGGCCCGCAATAGATTTTATGGCCCAGGTATCAACAACTGGGATGTGGTGCTGCAAAAGTCCACGCACATTTCCGAGCGCATGAGCGTGGAGTTTCGAACCGAGTTGTACAACCTCTTCAACCGCGTGCAATTCGACCAACCCGGAAACTTTACCGCGGCCCCCGGAACCTTCGGACAATCCACGGGGGAGGTGAGGCGGCCGGATATTACCTCTGCGGCGCGGCAGATTCAGTTCGGGTTGCGGTTTAAATTCTGAGAGAGTTTCGCCGGACCTCGAAGACGCCGTCAGCTGATCAGTCCGTCGTATTTCTCCAAAGCGGACCATGTGACAGGGCGATCTTGAAATTTCACTCCGATGCTATAGCGGTTGTCCCGCAGCATTTGACAATAAACCACTTTTCCGCAGGCCACATCCTCGTTGAGCGGAGTAATCCGCACCACGTCGTCAGGTTGCCAGGCGTATTTAGAGAATATGCGAGCGCCGTGTGGACTGATGTTATCGGTAAAGGTTCTCTCCCCACCATCGGTACTCGCAGGTTCACAGTGTGCGAGGCGCACTATGGCGATAACGGGGAGCCGCCTTTCCATTCTTCCATTGTGCCCGTAGTCCAAGGGTACGCCGTTTCGCTCTCGAGTAGTTCAACCTGAGGTGTGGCGGCGCGCTGATTCAGCTTGAAAACGTGGATCCAAGATTTCGGAGAGAAGCCATTTAGTTCAGCGCGTCAATGGCTTCTCTGAGGGGCCGGGCGCTTGGTCACTTGATGTCTATTCCAGGAAAATCCGTCAGCTACCTCACGTCTTCATCGGGATAGCATTCGGCTTCGCCGATAACAATCGAGTGAAGACCCTAGTACTGAAGTACCGGATGCGCGGCCAAAGCCACAAAATGGAACATAGCAAGCTGCCGCGTCTCGAAACTGCCTTCTCGAGCGGACTCCCCAACGAGATTCGAATGCCGGCGGCGAAACTCGACGAGGCGAATAGCGGTCATTCTTGCGATGCAGCCATTCGATCCAGCGCCCCTCGGAGCAATACCACGATCGGTTTTCCTCCAGGGCTAAGGAGGGAAAGCTCCAGATCACCGGAATTTTCGACCTCAGCGCGAAACTCGCCAAACTGATTTGTTACCGTGTTGACAATATACTCGTGGCCGTCCGAGAGCATGACCGGCACGTCGCGCCCAACCATCTCTGGGCGGCTAACGTCCAGCAACTGTCCAGTGACGACCAGCCGATTGCTCTCCGGGTGCAGCTCAAGCTGGAGATCGATCTGATAAGGCTCAGCGCGGTAGAGCAACTGTCGGACGCGCCTGGGAGCCGAGCGTATTCCTGCCGGGACCGGCTGCGAAAAGCTGTCGTACAGCAACTGAATCGCGCTGGCTGTTTTTTGTCGCCTAGCCACCGAGCGGGCCAGTGTGAATGCGGCCTTGACGAAGCGAACTTTTTCCGTGGCAGGTTGGTAACTAGCCTCGACCATCGCCGCATCGGCGACTTTCCGCCAAAGCGCAGCCGTCTGCGCGTAATTTTGGCGACGCGCTCTCAGGTGCTTCTGCATCACCTTTTGCCGACCGCCGGCAGCCGCGTGGTTCACCAAATCACTCCATGCCACAGCGCTAAAGTGCTTCATCTCCGTTCCCCCATGAACTTTTCTTCCGGCATTGTTTCCGCTTCCGTCAGTCTTTCCACTCTCCAGCCTGTGACTCGGTTTCAACGCTACACACTGAAGAAGGAAGAGCGCAGGCGCAGAAAATATAGATGAGCGAGGAATCACCCTAGCGCAAAATCAGGTGAATACCGTAATTCGTGAAAGGGAACGGCCAAAAGAGTCCTGACACGCGGGCACCACGAGCATTCTTCGCGCATAACGACGGAGCAAACTTGTAGCGCGTGTTGAGCTGGCCGGTCGCCGGTCTCAAAATCCAATTTTGACTGCCTCGCGTCAGGAGACGGTGAAGGCTCGCCAAGCACTATTCTAATTTAGACTTCTAATTTAGACTAGTTCTGTATACTAATCGTTATTAGTACCGTATCAGTAAAATATGGCGTCGAACCAGGCGAGGGTGCGGCGGAGACGGTCACGCCGACCTCCGCGCCCATGATAATGCTCGCTCATGGTTTCGAAGCGCGCCACTTTGGCGAATTATTTCTCGACGCTGATGATGGTCGCGTTCGAGTACAGCTCAGTCAAAAAAAGGAAGGCCGGCGGAATTCGTCGGCCTTTCTTTGTATTCGGCGTTGTTAGAGCCTATCCTCCGCCGACGCGCCCCTTGGTTACTTGTCCCCGAGCTGAATCTTCGGGCTTGATGATTGTGTATCCATGACGACCACTTTCGTCGGCGAAATGACGTAGAAGATAACCTGACAGGTTGTGGACAATGCTGAAACCGTACAACTCGATGATCCACTCGGTGGGATTAGGCCCAAGCCGGTCGTGTCAATGGAATAGGAGAAGCTCATGGTCTGGTTGGGATTGAGAGTCCCGTTGTTGTTGGTATCCTGGGTTACGCTGACAGTCGTGGTACCAGGGGTGAACGTCGCCACACCCGACTGGGCGCCGTTACCGGCAACTTCGGGATCAATCTCTCCGGAACCGTACATTCCGTTCGCGGAGGTATTCCCGAACGGGCTGCCGGTCTGGGATTGGAAGAAGCCCGAGTCAACACCCCCGTTACCGGCCAACAAAAATGCTTGGGTGGGGCTCACCAAGTAGAGGATTGGCTGATGGCCTCCGGTACCCATGACGAGCATTCGTCCCGCCGAGGAGACACTATAGGTATTTGAAATAGCGCCCGAACTGAAGGTGCCAGCGTTGTTCCGCAGTTGTGTGACGCTGAGGGCGTTGCTGCCCGAGGTCAGCGGACCGAGAAGGTAGAGGTCGGCCCTGTCTGTTCCTGCGGGGCCGTTACCGAGTCCTGAGTCATACCCGATGTAGGTGCCGGACAGGGGGTTGGCGGAGAAGGGCGTGCCGGACTGCAGCAACGCCTCTCCTGCGACGACGTTGTGGTTGGCACTGGTTTGCGCATCGCTGGTCATAAACAGCGCTTCGCTGGAGGAGACGACGTAAAGCACCTGGCTGAAAATAGTTGGGGTGCCAACAATGGCGACGGCGAGGGTTCCTCGACCGTTCGATGCCACGGTATACGACGAGCCGGTGGGATTGATGGAGAGGGGGCTGGCTGGCCAATTTGTGTTGGCCACGCTTCCGTCGAGGGTTCCGTTCTGGTTGACATCCTCAGATCCGCCCGTTATGCCGCCACCGCCATTGAAGGTACTGACACCCACGACTCCGAACTTCCCACCACCCTGGGCCGCGTTTTGCGGGGAGGAGGCGCCAAACGCAAAACTGCCATTGAGCGTTGCGGCGGAGAAGGAGCCGCTCTGCTTGCGCATAATGCCCGCAGTGAAAGGACCTGTGGTGTCGAAGTCAATCACGTGTCCCGTGGAGGCCACGCCGGAAGAGATGTTGCCGAGCGAGAAGCGGTAGTTCTGCGTTCCCGCCGAGGTGGTAATCGCCATGCAGCCGCGATGATCTGAGCCGACACTGTAGGAGCCGGAAGTCACGGCATTCGACGTGAAGCCCGAGTTTTGGTTGATGTCGATGGCGCCCGCCGTGATCAATCCACCACTCGTGCCGCTGAAAGTAAGCACGCCGCCAATCAGGACAGGATTCCCGGAGCTGTCGAAGCCCTTGAGGACCATGGCATAGCCTCCGCTCAAGACCGATTCGCTGCCCGAGCCGCACGCCGTGGCGCTGGACGTAACGGTGAAGGTGAACGAAGCGGACTTGGCAGGGTCGGCCTTCGAGGTCGCGGTAATCGTTGGGTTGTTATTGGGCGACGCCGGAACCGATGCTGGAGGCGTGTAGGTAACGCTGGTTGCGGTCGCGCCGGAGAGCGAGCCGCAGGTTGGCGAGCAGGCTGTCCCGCCTGCGCCGCCCGTCGTAAGCGTCCACATGACGCCTTGGCTACCACTGTCGTTGGTGACTGAGGCGGTCACGGTGACTCCGGTGGCGCCGGCCTGGATTGTGGTGAACGTGTTGCCGACAAACGCCACCGAGACGGCATTGATCGTGGTTGAGTCAGTGGTGCTCGCGCTAGCGGAACCGCCGCCCGAAACGCTGACGCTGTTGACCTGCGGCGAGATGGCGCTATTGCCCACATTCACGGTTACCGTGATGGCCGGATAGCTCATCCCGATGGCTAGCGCGTCGCTTCGCGTGCAGGTGGTGCCGCTCGCGGGGCAGGTCCAGCCCGTGCCGGCCATGGACACGAGCGTAAGGCCGGACGGAACTGTCTCGGTCACCGTCACCGTGGTCCCATCGGTCGGTGCGGTACCAGCCTTGTTGTCGACCGTCATGGTGTAGGTCGCGCCGGTCTGGCCCTGTGTGAAGTTGCCCGTATGCGTCTTGGTGATAGCCAGCACCGGCTCGATAATGGTGGTCGAGTCAGTAGTGCTCGCGCTGGCGGAGCCGCCACCGGAGACGCTGACGCTATTGACCTGGGGCGTGGTAGCGTTCGAGGCCACATTGACCGTAACTGTGATCGGCGGATAGCTCAACCCGGCTGCGAGCGCGTCGGCGCGCGTGCAACTGGTTGTCGCCGGCGGGCACGTCCAGCCTGTGCCGACCATGGACACCAGCGTCAGACCCGACGGCAGAGTATCGGTCACTGTCACCGTCCCGCTGGTGGGCGCTGTGCCTGTATTCGAGACTGTGACCGTGTAGGTTGCGTTCGATTGCCCCTGATTGAAGTTGCCTGAATGTGTCTTGGTGATGCCCAGCACCGGCTCGACAATCGTGGTTGAGTCAGTAGTGCTCACGTTGCCGGAGCCGCCGCCGGAGACGCTGACGTTGTTGACCTGTGGCGTGGACGCACTCGAGCTAACATTGACCGTCACGATGATGTTTGGATAGCTCGTTCCATTGGCAAGCGCATCGCTTCGCGTGCACACATTGGCTGCGTTTGGCGTGCCGCAAGTCCAGCCCACGCCTACCATAGACACAAGCGTCTCTCCCGAAGGCACCGTGTCGGTCACCGTCACCGTTCCGACGGTGGGCGCGGCTCCCGTGTTGGAAACCGTGACCGTATAGGTCGCACCCATCTGGCCCTGTGTGAAATTGCCCGTATGTGTCTTGGCAATGCTCAAGGTTGGGAAAAGGATCGTGGTCGAGTCGCTGGCGTTCGCCGGATTGACCGAGCCGCCGCCCGAGGCGCTGACTTTGTTGATCTGGGGCGAGGTGGCATTGGCCGCCACGTTCACGGTGACCGTGATCGCAGGATAGCTCGATCCATTTGTGAGTGCGTCGCTTCGCGTGCAAGTCGTCCCGCTTGGGGCGCACGTCCAGCCCACGCCTGCCATGGTCACAAGCGTTTCTCCCGAAGGCACCGTTTCCGTCATCGTCACGGTTCCGACGGTGGGCGCGGCTCCAGTGTTGGAAACGGTAACCGTGTAGGTCGCGCCGGTCTGGCCGAGGTTGAAGTTGCCCGTGTGCGTCTTGGTGATGCCCAGGGCCGGGAAGAGGATCGTGGTCGAGTCGGTCACGCTCGCGCTCGCCGAAAGGCCGCCCGAGACGGTGACCTTATTGCTTTGGGGCGAGGTCGCCGTAGCGCTGACATTCACGGTTACGGTGATCGCAGGATAGCTCGATCCATTGGCGAGCGCGTCGCTTCGCGTACAAGTGGTCCCACCCGACGCGCACGTCCAGCCCGTGCCTGCCATGGACACAAGAGTCTCGCCGGAGGGTGCCATCTCCGTCACCGTCACCGTTCCGGCGGTCGGCGCGGCGCCGATGTTGAAGACCGTCACCGTGTAGGTTGCGCCTTGCTGGCCGAGGTCAAAGCTGCCCGTATGCGTTTTCGAGATGGCCAGTACCGGCGCGACAATCGTGGTCGAGTCAGTGGTGCTCGCGCTGGCGGAGCCGCCGCCCGAGACGCTGACGCTGTTGACTTGGGGCGAGGCCGCAGTGGCGCTGACGTTCACAGTCACGGTGATCGCCGGATAGCTTGATCCGGGCGCGAGCACGTCGCTTCGCGTGCAAGTCGTCCCACCCGACGAGCACGTCCAGCCCGTGCCCGCCATGGACACGAGCGTGAGGCCTGACGGAACTGTCTCGGTCATCGTGACCGTCGTTCCGATCGTGGATCCCGCAGCGGCTGCGTTAGAGACGGTTACCGTGTAGGTCGCGCCGGTCTGGCCTACTGTGAAGTTGCCGACATGCGTCTTCGTGATACTCAGCACTGGCGCGGGTTTAACGGTGAGCGTCAATTGGCCGGAGGTCGTTGACTTCGCCCCACCCGCGCTGGAGTCTGTTACGGTTACAGTAAAGTTGAACGTTCCTGCGCTTCCCGCTGGCGGCGTGCCGGAAAGGACACCAGCCGCGCTGATGGAGAGCCAGGAGGGAAGACCTGTTGCGCTCCAATTGAGTGTTCCGGAGCCGCCCGTGGCCGCGAACGTAAAAGTGTAGGGATTGCCGACAGTGGCTGGAGCGCCGGTGAGCTGCGCCTGGGTCGTGGTGATACTGGGCGACGGATTATTAGTGATGGCCAGCACCACTGTCTTTGTACTATCGTCCAACGAAGTCGCCGTCAGGTGGTCCGTGACCGGGGCGGTGAGTGGCCCGGCCGGCGCGTTGTAGGTTACTGAAGTCGTTGTGACATTGCTGAGGGTGCCCGCGCTGGCGAGACTCCACATTACGCCCTTGGAGCCCGCGCCTGTCACTGTAATGGCTAAACTCTGGCCGCCGTCGATCGCTTGTGCGCCGCTGAAATTGAGAGTGAGCGCAATCGGTTTCGATCCGCCGGAACATCCGTTGAAGAGGAAGGCGAAGAAAGAGATCGCTGCAAGGCATGGCAACAGGCGGGCGCGGTTCATGCTTCCTCCCAAGACACATCCATTTAATTTCGGGGGCCTGTTTCTCTTCATCCCACGGCCAAGACACACCCGCATTTGGCGCTATCCAACGTGAATGGAACGCGCCCGGTTGTCCATGACCAAATGAAATTCTGAGAGGGGGACATCGTCCTTCTTACTGTTCGTTCTTGTGATTCAGGAACCTGAGCAGGAGGATGCGGGGACAGTACTCGCCCTCTATTCTTTTTGTCAATAGAAATAATTCCAGAAATCACCCGCGGGGGCCGGTTCTTCACCTGGAACCTTTGACTGTTCCCTCGTCGTCTCGCCTTGCCCTCTTTTCGAATGTTGGTTGTTGCAGGCAGACTTAGCGCGTAGAATCCGCGCAAGTCGCCTTGTGGAGGGAATCATGATCGATCGCCGTGGTTTTTTGTCTTCGTTTGCAGGTGTCGCAAGCGCGGCTGGAGCGCTTGGATTTTCTGGGAAATGGGATGAGCTGTTGGAGCAGGAAGCTCCGAAGTTGCCGGACAGCGCGCTCTACGCTTCGAACGAAGAAGCGTATTGGACGGAGATGCGTAAACAGTTCCTGATTCCAGCCGACGAGGTTTACCTCAACAACGGAACGGTGGGATCGTCGCCGCTGCCGGTGCTTCGGGCGGTTTTTGAGGGCTACTACGACACGGAAAAGATGGCGCAGAGCGATCCGGAAGATTATCCAATCTGGGGATATGCGGCGTGGAACGAGTTTCGCGATCCGCTGGCGGAGTTTATCGGATGCACGCGCGATGAGCTGGCGCTGGTGCGCAACGCGACGGAAGCGAACAGCTACATCGCGAATGGACTGGATATGAAGGCGGGCGATGAAGTGTTGATGACCGACCAGGAGCATCCAGGAGGCGAACAGCCGTGGAATCTGCGCGCGAAACGCTATGGGATTGTGGTGAAAAAGGTCATGCTGCCCAAGCCGGTGCCGAACGCGGCGGCGGTGCTGAATCTTTTCAATGATGCGATCACGCCGCGGACGCGGGTAATGTTTTTCAGCCACATTCCAACGGTCACGGGAGTGGTACTGCCAGCCAAGGAACTCTGCGCGCTGGCGCGGTCGAAGGGGATTCTTTCCGCAGTGGACGGCGCGCACGTGATTGGAATGATGCGGCTGAACTTGCACGAGCTGGGCTGCGACATGTACACATCGAGCCCGCACAAGTGGCTGCAAGCGCCGAAAGGGACTGGGTTCCTTTATGTGCGAGATGAGGCGATCGACCGGTTGTGGAACACCATCGTGACCGCCGGTTGGGATGAACCGAAGCTGCGCGCGGAGCGTTTTCAACGGATCGGGAGTTCCAATGTGCCCGCGCTGTGGGGCTTGCGGGCCGCGGTGCAGCTGGCGAATCAAATCGGGATGGAGAGAATCGAACGGCGGCACCGGGCGATGGCGGACTACATATTGAAAGAGATGGTGAAGCGCGGGGCGGAGTCCTGGACGTCACCCGATGCGGCGTTGCGCTGTGCGATTGCGGCGGTGAATGTGGCGCCGATTCAGATTACGGAGATCGAAAACTGGATGTGGAAGACGAAGAAGATTCGCATCCGCGGCGGGGCGCCGTCCAAGATCCGGCTCTCGACGCCCTACTATCTGTTGCATAAGGATGTGGACCGCTATCTGGCGGCGTTCGACGAATACCGCCGAACAATGAGTAAGACTTGACAGCGGACATACAGGAAGGCTTGGCCCGTTTCTTGACCATGCGCGCAAGGGTCGAATACACTACTAAATTCGGAACCAGCCATTGAAGAGGCTAGTGGGCTGTCTGCCATTGCGGGTGAAAGAGACCGCACTGCGATTGCGTATTATCTATCGCAAGTAACAAAGGGGGATTGTTTTGCCAAAGCGCACATTTCAACCGCGCCGACGCCGACGCGCCAAGACGCACGGCTTCCGCGCGCGTATGAAGACGAAGGGCGGCCGCAAGGTACTGGCGGCTCGCCGCAAGAAGGGGCGTCATCGGCTCACCCCCGAATAATGCGGGTAGCCCGTTGTCCACAGCCGGTTCAAGTGCGCATGGGAATCTGTTTCCGCGCGAAGCGCGGCTGGTGCGGCGGGGGGAGTTTGATTCTGTCTACCGCGCCGGAAAGCGCCGTTCGAGTTCCCACTTCACAGTTTTTTTTCGCGCCAACGCACTGCCGCAGAGCCGATTCGGCTTCAGCATCAAGAAGGCCCTGGGTGGTGCGGTAGTGCGCAATCGGATCCGGAGGCGCCTGCGCGAGATCGTGCGCTGCCACCGGCTGGAGATACCGGCAGGATGGGACATCGTCATACACCCGAAGAGTTCGGCAGCGCGAGCAGAATTTGCGGCGCTGACGGCAGATTTGTTGCGCGTGCTGAAGGGCGTGTAATGGATCCCCGTTGCAACGTGCGAACGAACGGTGCAAGCCTTGCGCGGAAACATGCAGGAGTGAGGACCGCGCTGTTTGCGATGCGATTCTACAAAGCGTATTTGTCGATTTTGTTCGCGGGAAGTTGCCGCTATGAGCCGACCTGTTCGCGCTATGCCTACGAGGCGATTGAACGATTTGGAGTGGCGCGCGGCGTTTGGCTGGGACTGAAACGCCTGCTGCGCTGTCATCCGCTCTCGCGCAAATTTGGATATGACCCGGTTCCGGAGAAACGAGAAGTGATGCCGACGAATTCACCCGCGGGGAAAGTTCTGAAAACTGAGGCGCACTCATGACCGCGCCGGGACAAAAAGACAAATTCACGCCGGAGCTGCGGATTCTGGTGGCTTCGCTGCTTTCCTTTGCAGTGATCATCCTGTGGGCCAAATTTTTCGGCCCCAAGCCACCTGCGCAGCCGCCGACGCAAGCCAATCGTCCAGCGGCGACTGCTCCCTCCACGTCAGGTCAGGCGGCCGCACCAGCGGCGAATCCGGCGCAAACCACTCCCGCGCCGGCATCATTGGCCCGTGCGCCCGCCGTGAGCGTGGCGGTCAAGAGCGATTCGCAGGAACGCACCATTGTCGTCGAGAACACTCTCTACCGCGTGGAGATCTCGAACCGCGGCGCGGTGGTGAAGAGCTGGCAACTCAAGGGCTACATGGATGATGCGAAGCCGCAGCGTGTGCTCGACGTCGTGCATCCCGACGCATCGCAGCAGACCGGCGGCTGGCCTTTTTCCGTGATCCTCGATGATGTGGAGTTGCAGAACGCAGCGAACAGTGGCCTCTATCGAGTTTCATCTGATGGCAGTACCGTGCATGCTCCGGCTGACGTGGAACTTGCGTGGAGCGATGGCCACCTCGAAGTCACCAAGCATTTCAAGTTTGATCACACTTATGTGGTCCGCGTAGAGACCTCCGCCAAATTCAACGGCAATCCCATTAAAGCGGGGCTTGGCTGGCTCGGCGGGTTCGGTGATTTAACGGTGACGAATCCCGTTCCCGTGGAAACTGTAACGACTTACTACAGCGAGGGCGGCAAAGTCTCGACCTACCCTTACAAGAAGCTGGACGATCTGGAGAAGTGGGGTCCGGGCCTCTGGCAGGGTGGAAAAGATTACGTTGGCATTCAGGACCGCTACTTCACGGCGGCATTTCTTCCCCCGAGCGGCGCCGCAGGGGGCCCGCTGGAAACGCGCCACTGGAAATCGTGGCGGACGGTGCGTGTGAATGGTCAAGACGCGGCGGAGCCAGTGCCCCAAGTGGCCGCGGCGACCTCCAAACAGCCGCTGGATTTGCGCGTCTACGTCGGTCCGAAAGATTACGACGACTTGAAGAAGATGAACCCGCCGCTGCACGGGCTGATCAATTTCGGTTGGCTGGAATTCATCGCCGAGCCCCTCTTTCACGGGCTGAAGTGGATTCACAAATACGTCCCCAACTGGGGATGGGCCATCGTTGTGCTCACGGTAGTCATCAACATGCTGCTTTTCCCACTGCGCATTTCGAGCTACAAGACGACCATGAAAATGCAGCGCGTGGCGCCGGAAATCAAAGCCATCCAGGAAAAATACAAGAAATACTCGATGCGTGATCCGCGCAAGGCGGAGATGAACAAGGAAGTGATGGCCATCTACAGCCGCGAAGGCATCAACCCGGTAGGTGGCTGCTTCCAGATGTTCCTGCAAATGCCTGTTTGGATCGGATTGAACACCGCGCTGCGCTACGCTATCGAAATGCGGCACGCAACTTGGCTGTGGGTATTGGATCTTTCCGCGAAAGACCCCTATTACATTCTTCCGGTGCTGATGGGTGTGTCTATGTATCTCGTTTCGAAGATGACGCCGATGACCTCGACGGACCCGCAGCAGCAGATGATGATGAAAATCATGCCAGTCACTATGGCAGGCATCTTCATGATTTCGCCCATCTCCAGCGGCCTGGCAGTGTATATTCTCACCAGCAGCGTGGTCGGAATCGGACAGCAGTGGTATTTGAACAAGACGCATCCGGTGCCGGCCCCTGTAAAGCCCGCTCGTGGGAAGAAATCTTAGAAAGAAATTTCAGCGAGGCGAATGCGGCCAGCAACACCTGAACACCCGATGGCTCAAGAACTCATCCGCGATGGGAAATTGGACCGGCAGGCGGCGAGCGAAGCGTTGCGCCATTTTCTGGAGAATCTGGTGCGTGTCTCCGGGCTGGAGTTGAACGTAAATGTGCGGCCGGTCGCGACTGACGGAGCGGGCCCGGGAGACGGCGCCGAAGTGCTTGCTGACTTCGACGGCAAGGACAAAGGGATTCTCCTGGAACGCGGCGCGGAAGTTTTGCAAGCGTTCGAACACCTGGCCTTCCGTGCGCTGCGGCTGGAACCTGCCTTCCACGAAAAAGTCCACATCGATTGCGGGGGCTACCGCGCGCTGCGTTTTGAAGAATTGCGCATGACCGCGCGCGTTGCTGCCGAACGCGTGCAGGCTTCCCGGCAGCCGTTCCGGCTGAATCCCATGTCTTCGCGCGAGCGCCGCATCGTGCACCTGGCGCTAAAGGATGTGAATGGAATCCGCACGGAAAGCGTAGGCATGGGCGAAGAACGCCAGGTCGTCATTCATCCCGCGGACACAAAGCCCGCCAAATAACCGCTAGGGGCACGATACATCGTGCCCACCTCCTGCACTCTCTCAGCCACCCTATCTTCTGACCCATCCTTGCGAGAGCACACTTCCGGCAGGGCTAAACCGTACTCGATACGTAAAGGACGCCGGGCGGTCGCGGCGCACTGGCGCAAAACGGATGTCGGAAATTTCCACGACCGCCACTTCGCCTTCCTTGTGGAAGCGCGTCACGGGAAACCGCGAGAACCACAAAACCTTTTGCACTTCGGGGAGGCGCTTGGCAGCTTCGATAAACGAATTCGGTGGAGCCTCGGGGTAATAGTGGTGCTCGAGGGTGATTAATTCCGCGTCGCTTGCCGGCCTGTCGCTGAGGTCCATGCGCAGTTCGTAAACGCCGCGGGCCGTGCGAACAAGTCCGTCCCAGCGCCAAAGCGAAGGCAGAAGCGGCAATGCGCCGATCGATTCGACCTGCAACGGGTACAGCTCCGCAAACTTTTGAATGCGCGCGAGCGCGATGTGGTGCGCGTAGATGGTGCACGCGACGTAAATTAGCGCCGCGGCGAAGCCGGCGCGGTTCCACGTGTCGTGCTTTATCTTCGCGCCCCAGCCGAGGAGTGCGGGCAAGACGAAGATCACAGCAAAAATAATCATGGCGCTCAGAACGACGCTGTCGGAAATCGGCGCGCCGGCAATTTCACCAATTCTGGCGATGAGGAATGGGGCGGGCAGGAACACCAGCCCCATCCCAATGGCACGGCGCTTTTCTTTTTCAGGGTGGGAATAGACCCAGGCGAGCAATTGCGGCACAAGGAGAATCGCGGTCAGCGTGAAATCAACAATGAAAATCAGGTCCCAGGCGGGGCGCGACCATTGGAGCGGGGACCAGATCATCGTGCCAAAGCTGGTGACAAGGTCGAGCAAAATGTGGCTCAGGATGCCCACCGCGTAGATCGCGCTCAACGCCCCGAAAGAGGGCGCTTCCCATTTTCGCCACTTCGCAAACCCGCGCGTGATTCCCGCGAGAAGCAGCGCCCATAGAGGAAGCAGCAACAAAGAATGCGTGATGCTGCGGTGCCAGGTGACGATGAGCAGTTTATCTCTGGAAAAGAAATCCCGGAGAACGTCGGAGTCCGGAAAGATGGCGCCGAGCATCAGCGACCAGGTGATGATGCGGCCGCGGTTCATCGGATGCGAAGCGAACATGTCCTCGCCGCGGAAGACGGCCTTGCCGATCAGCGCCCCGGCGATGCCATGTGTGATTGTGTCCATCGTTTGAGTTTATCCGATACCCTCCGGACGCGGCACACTAGCGGACGCTTAAGAGCGGACTTGTTTTGGTGATGACTTTGCCAACGCGGCGCGCGTTGACACGATGGCTTTCGAGAACGGCTGTGGCTGCGTCAGCAGATTCCGGCGAGACAGCAATCAACAGACCACCGGAGGTTTGCGGATCAAAGAGGAGGTCGCGATATTCCTGCGGAACGCTCTCCGCAAAACCAACGCAATCGCCAATGAAATCACGGTTATTCTTCAATCCGCCCGGGAGAAATCCTTCGCGCGCTGCTTCCAGCGCCCCGGGAAGATAACCGACTGCCGAATGATCGATCTCAAGGGATACAGCATCGATTCCCCCTTCAGAATTCCCAAGCGCCATCTCGCGCGCATGGCCGAGCAATCCGAATCCTGTAACGTCCGTCACAGCATGAATTGGGGCTGCAGCTCCGGCCTTTTCCTGCACCTCTTGTAACGCTTCGGAAGCCGCGCGGTTCAATTCTGCCATCGAAGCAATTGCAGCCTGCATCGAGGCTGGTGCGGCGCGGTCCTTTTTCAACGCCGTTGAGAGTACGCCCGTTCCGATGGCTTTGGTCAACAGCAGAGCATCGCCCGCGCGCGCGCCGACATTTCGCCAAACTCGATGCGGATGAATGATGCCGGTCACCGCATAACCGAATTGAATGTCGTCGTTACGAATGGAGTGGCCCCCGATGACGCTGCATTTTGCTTCCGCCATCTTCGAAAGGCCGCCCCGAATAATTTGTTCGAGAATTTCCGGAGTACCCTTGTCGGGAAAACCCACGATCGAAAGAGCGGAAACCGGTTTGCCGCCCATCGCATAAACATCACTGAGGGAATTTGCCGCGGCAATCTGCCCGAACGTAAATGGGTCATCGACGATCGGCGTAAAGAAATCCACTGTCTGGACCATCGCCATTTCCGGGCTGAGTAGATACACCCCTGCGTCGTCGTTGGTATCGAAACCAACGAGCACGTTCGGATCAGTTGGCCGCGGCAAACGGCGCAAAACGGAATCCAGCAACCCTGGACTCAGCTTCGCCGCTCAACCCGCTGCCTTGACCATAGCCGTGAGTTTCACGGTTGGGGTCAAGCCGCACCTCGCTGTAACGCATTTTGATTATAACGATGTGCTGCCTTTCGTGCTTGTACCTAGCGGCCGTGACCTTGAACCCACGCGGCGAAAGCGTGCCACGCCGCTGTTTTGCCAATAGGTATGCGGATCTGCTGCACGAAGATGAGGTAAGCGCTGGCCCAGAGCGTGGCGCGATGAATCTTTCGCGTGGACCAGAAATCGTAAGCCCCCAGGGCGAACAGAAACAAATAGGTGAACAGCGCCGCCACTGTCGCTTTTCTGAAAACGATGTCGATCGGCCAACGCGCAACTGCGGCGATCAACAGTGCCGTCGTCGCGACGATGATGAGGCGCTTGTGTGTTGGGGGATCGCTGCGGGCGCGAAAGGCAAAGAAAATCAGCGTCGCAAAAATCAAAATATCCGTAAGCGGAATGATGTAGAAGAATTGCGGGTCGCGCCCCGGGGGCCCCGCCTTGCGGATCAGTGAATCGGTCGCCGCCCAGGGACCCAGCATGATCATGATGCAGCCCAAGAGGAAGCCCGCGATACCCAGTCGGCGATGAATGTCTACGCGGCCAGCGGAGACCAGCGATGCCTGCGTGACGAGCAAGAGAATCCAGCAAGAAAATGCCGCTCCATGCAGGTGAACGATCAAACTGGGCAGCGGCGCGCGGAAAATCCCAGCCAGATAGTAGGTCCGCGCAAAGCCGATGAAAACGGTCGCCAGCATCAGCCAAGCCATGACCGAGAAAAAGAGATGATCGTAGCGGCGGCCGGGTAAAACATATGCGGATTTAGCAGTATCGCTTGCGCTGGCAACTGTTGTAGCCATTGTCTCTCTCTGACCTTGGTTCTATGGAGCTGCAGGAATTGCATGGAGTGTAGGACAGACTGCGATCGCATTGCTAGCGAATATTCGTGTCCATTGTCCGCGGAACTGGATGCCACTTTCGAGGCTCGCTTGAGCGTTCCAATGCGCGCGTTGTAGCGCTGTCGGAAACTGGCATGCCGTCGGTACTCTGGTCACTTGCGCGACTGATAGGGAAAGTGTTCTCATTCGCGGATGCCTTGGGACTTCTGGCTCATCTTTTTCGTGCTCGGCGTGATTCTGCCGTGGCGTGGACGAGTGCGGACGAAAAAGTTGCTGGCCATGCCGCACGTCAGCGCTACGGAGCGGCTTGCGCTCTACGCCTCCACCATTGCTTTTCAATGGTTCTCGGTCGCGGTGGTGGCTTGGCGGGCGTGGGCGAACGGTTTTACGGCCTCCCAGCTTGGTTTGACAATTCACGACGGAAGCCGGATTCTTCTCGCCGCGGTCGTCGGCGCCCTGGGGATCGCGGCCGTTCAGTGGCTGAATCTGCGGCGAGTAGGGAAACTTCCAGTTGAAGCGCGGGGCTCTTTGCAACCCCTCGCGGAACGAATCTTGCCCCAATCCGCCGTGGAGCTGCTTCCCTATCTCGCGCTCGCGATTACCGCAGGACTTTGCGAAGAGTTTCTCTACCGCGGGTTCGCCATGGCCGTCCTCGTGCGTGTAGGATTCCAGGCTTGGGCAGTGGTGCTGATTTCCTCCATCCTCTTCGGGCTCGCACATAGTTATCAAGGGCGCGGTGGAATCGCGATGACACTTATAATTGGTACTATTCTAGGAACAAGCCGGATCGCCTACGATAGCCTGGTGCCGGCGATTTTCTGGCATAGCGCCGTGGACATAGTCGCAGGAACGGCTGGGCCGCGATACCTGACGCCGAAATGGTCGGGGGACGAAAAAAAGGGAGAATTTGGCCCATAGGAGTTAACTAAGTAGTTACTATAATGACGACGCAAACCCCAGCCCCTCCGTCAGCAGCCGTAATCCGTCGTGCCCTGACAGAATTTAAGCTCCCTGTCTATGACGATCAAGTGCTTCAAATTCAACAATATATAAGGATCCTGTTGATCTGGAACGAGAAGATAGGCTTGACGGCCATTCGCGACCCGTTGGAAATGCTTTACCGGCACTTTTGCGAGAGTATGTATGCCGCCGACGTCATAGCGGGACGGGGTAGTCGGCTCGCCGACGTTGGTTCGGGGGGCGGTTTCCCCGGTTTGCCGCTCAAAATTATCCGGCCTGATTTACGGGTCTTTCTCGTGGAATCCAATTTGAAAAAGGCCACGTTTCTCGCGGAAGTTGTTCGTGAACTTGGACTTAATGACGCGCAAGTGCTCGTCCGGCGCTACGAGGAGTTGCACGAGGAGATCGCTCCGCTGGATTGCGTCTGCTCGAGGGCGCTCGGCGAATTCCCTGCTTTTCTCAGCTGGGCAGCCTCGGATCAGATAGGAGCGAAACAAGTTATTCTATGGATTGGTGCGCGCGACCTGCCGGAAATCCAAAAAATCAGCGATTGGGAATGGCAGGAGCCCATTTCGGTCCCTCATTCACTCCGGCGGCTCCTCTTGGTGGGTACTAAGAAACAGTGAAGTGCTCGCCTTTCTTTTCCCATTGACCACTTGGCTAAAGAGAGCCAGAGTTCGATGCCCGTTTAGGTGTTCCACGTGGAGCGCCGCGCTGCGCCTGAGCATTCTAAGGACGAATGTGCAAGCCCCCCTTTGAGAAAGGTGCCATCTGAACCTTCAAAGGCACAGAGCCGCAAACTAGTTTGCATCGTAGACCAAATGCGCGACGCGAAATCAAGTCACGAGGCGTGTGCCGAGGTTCCACGTGGAACAAAGTGACGCCGCAAGCCCAATCCCCAACCCCGCCCGGTGATGTTCCACGTGAAACATCTTGCATCCTGGGACAGGCTTTGCTACGTTCTCGCTCGGGGGGATATTTGGCTCGAATTATTGCAGTCGCTAACCAAAAAGGCGGCGTAGGCAAGACAACAACTGCAGTCAATCTTGCGGCTTGCCTTGCTACCGCGGAACACCCCACTCTCCTTGTTGATTGCGATTCCCAAGCCAATGCTACAGCAGCGATCGGCTTTACCAAGGATCCTTCTCGAAGGACCCTTTATCACGTTTTGGTTCTCAACGAGCCTTTTGACAGGATTATCCAAAAATCGCAAGTCGATGGGTTAGAGGTGGTTCCCGCTGACAAGAACCTCGCCGGTGCAGCCATCGAGCTCGTCAGTTCTGAAAATCGTGAATACTTGCTCCAGGCTGCGCTAAAGCCCCTTCGCGAAAAATA
>Ga0209648_10000837_pt1 | contig 24344 bp, 21 predicted proteins | sample GraSoi2013_115cm_FD_185830 | JGI IMG/M metagenome (GOLD analysis project Ga0209648, IMG submission 185830) | Grasslands soil microbial communities from the Angelo Coastal Reserve, California, USA - Sample 9_17_2013_115cm (SPAdes) (version 2) | ecosystem: Environmental > Terrestrial > Soil >... | reverse complement strand
GCGTCAGCGCGGGATAGCTGGCCGAGAGCGGCGCCACCACGGCCATTTTTCCAATCTCGAATGCGCGATAGAGCGCCAGTCCCGACGCGGCATTGAAGCATCCCGCCAGAAAACCCCAAGCCCAGGGCTGCCAACCGGAACCATCCGCGAGGTGCCCCCAGCCGCCGAGTCCGGGAAGGAGAATGGAAAGGAGAAAAAAACCAAGCAACTGCATGTACAACATGGAGCGGAGGGCGCCAATACGATGCGTGGCGAAACGCGCGATGAAATCCGCGCCGCCCCAAGTCAGCGCGGTGAGAAGCCCCAGCAAAATTCCCATGCGCTATTCTGCCATCAAGCCGTGTCCGCAGACGAATTCCGGAAGCTATTCTTGCAGGATCGGCTCCCGATCGGGAAATCAAGATGACTTACTGAACGAACTTACTTCCTATTCGTGGGCACGCGGCGCTTCAGCTCTTCAAGCCAGTTCAGCACGACGTTGATCTGCGTCGGGGCGGAGGCCTCTTGCTCGTTGCGCTTGAGCATCAGGAATCGCTGGCCATCAGGAGTTACGTCGTAATTGGAAAAGGTGGCCGGGGTCGCCTCGTACCATCCTGCAAAGAGAGCGCGCGGCTTGCCCACGGTGAAACCCGGCTGCGTGGCGATGTCCACGGCCATCATCTTGTCGCCGCTGCGATAGAACAGCTCTCGCCCGTTCGGGTTCCAGGCAGGTTCCGTGCCACCTTCCGTCGAAATTTGCCACTTGCCGCCAGGGCCCGGATAGGGCTGCACGTAGACTTCGTAGCGGCCGGATTCATTCGAGATATAAGCCAACCAACGCCCGTCGGGGGAAAACCGTGGCGAAGTTTCGTTGTACGGGGTCCGGAGGAAAGGCTGCGCCTTGCGGTCGGTGAGACGGAGTACCCAAATGTCAAATCCAGTGGCAGGATCGATTTGGACAAAGGCCAATTGCCCATCCGGGGAGCAGGAGGACGGAACACTGGTGTAATCGCTGGTTGTTAACCTCTCCAGTCCACCACTGCCATCGGCCCGCTGCCAGTAAACGTTCGGCGGACCTTCTTTGTCTGATTGAAAAGTTATCCGCCTACCGTCCGATGTCCAAAGCGCGCTAAGGTTCACGTTTCCTTCAAACGTAAACCGGGTCAAGGTCTCCCGCGACAGATCGTATAGCCAGACTTGCGTCTCCTGGTCCATGATCCCTACAGCTATGCGTCGGCCGTCGGGGGAAAGCCGCGGGAATACGTAGCCGCGCGCTGGGGCGGCCACGGGTTGCTCTGCCCCATTGCGAGTTACCCACACAAGCTTCAGTTGAGCCGACTGAACGGCCCCCGGAACATAGGCCAGTGATCCCGTGGCGGAAAAACTGTATTGCACAGCTCCTGTGGTTGTGGATTGCCGGACGCCCTCCACTACGGGAACCGCCGTACCTGTAAGAGCGAGTCGCTGGAGGTCGAACGGCGCGGCCATCAGACTCCCCCTTTGTGCATAAATCAGATGGCCCGAGGACGCGTAGCGAGGTTGCCATCCCCCCTGGATTAAGTTCTGCCGTTCGCCCGACCCGACTGACTCGACGGCGAGCTGCGCTTTGGTCCAATTGAACGTACTTGTCATGGCATCAAAGAGCAACGCTTTCCCGTCGGGCAAGAATTCTGGCCACCGGTGGCTGGCCTCCCCTTTCTCAAAACGACTTAGCGGTTGTGGCGTGCCTCCGGCATCCGGCACTTTCTGGAGAAGCGAGACTCCGGTGGGTGCGAATGCAATCATCCCTTGGCTATCCCAACTGGCCCCGCGAGGGCCGTTGACCTCGCCGAGAGTCAGCGCCACTCCTCCACTCACCGAAACCTTCTTGAGCTTTTTGCCAGCAAAAAAACCCAGCCGTTGGCCGTCGGGGGAAAAGAACGGGTTGGTAGCTCCTTCGGTGCCGGGGATGGGCTTGGCTTCCAGGCTATCCATCGCCCGCACGTAGAGCTGCTGCGTGCCGCCTTGGAAGGCCACATAGGCAAGATGGGTTCCGTCGGGTGAAAGAGCGACGGCGGGCTGGTCCAGCGCCGCAAGCCGCTGACCAGGCGTCAGCGTAATCACCGCGCGCGTGATGGCCGCGTCGGCGAGGGCTTGAGATTCCAAATCGCAAGGCCGATGATGGCGGCGAGGAGCAATGATACGAAGCCCAACAGCAGAATTCTTTGCCAGCGCATGCCGGCACTCTTCGCCGCACCTAGTGGAGCCAAGGCAGCCTGTGAGCCACCTTCGGCAATCCACTTCAACTCAAGAAGCAGGTCGCGCGCGGTTTGCCAGCGGTCCTCCGGGTCCTTCGCCAAACAGCGGAGGATGGCACGGTCGAGCGCCGGCGGCGTCAGCGGCTGGATTGTGCAGATGGGAGCCGGTTCTTTTTCGAGGATGGCCGAAGCGACACTGAGTTGACTCTTCCCCTGAAACGCTCGCTGGCCCGTAACCATTTCGTAAAAAACGGCCCCGAGAGAAAAGATGTCGCTGCGGCCGTCGAGCTCTTTTCCTTCGATTTGCTCCGGAGACATGTATTGAAACGTGCCGACAATAGTGCCCTGCTGTGTGACCGGCGTCGTGCGTGTGGCACCAGCCGTGAGCGTCGCTCCCGTCGTCAGAGGAACGGCCGCTTTCGCCAGGCCGAAGTCGAGCAGCTTCGCGCCCGATTTCGTCAGCATGATGTTGCCGGGTTTCAGATCGCGGTGAACGATGCCCTGACGGTGGGCCTTGTCGAGCGCGTCGGCGATTTCCACGCCGTACTTCAATATTTGCGCGAGTGGCAGCGGGCCTCTCTCCAGTAGCTTCGCGAGTGTCTCCCCTTCGAGATACTCCATAACGAGGAAAGCGGTGCCGTCTTGATGCCCGACATCATGCAGGATGCAGATGTGCGGATGATTCAGGCTGGAGATAGCCTTCGCTTCCTGCTCGAAGCGCTGGCGTAACGTCACATTATCGGAAAGATGGGATGGAAGGATCTTGACGGCGACGATGCGGTCCAGGCGCGTGTCCCGCGCGCGGTAGACCTCGCCCATGCCGCCTGCACCCAGAGGTGTGAGGACTTCGTAAGGGCCCAGCCGAGTGCCGGACGCGAGAGACATTGGGCGGATTACAGCGCATGCGGCGTAAGGGCAGCTCTTTGAACTTCTTGAATCAATAAGGGGTCGACCTACACGGAGGACTTGCCTTTCTTCACTTCGAGGCCGAGGACGGCCATGACTTTTTGGAGGTCTTTCCAGACTTCGCTCTTTGCGGGTGGATTGCGCAACAAATACGCGGGGTGATACGTCGCCAGCAGTTTTCTTCCGCGAAATTCCAGCCACTCGCCGCGAAACTGGGAAATTCCGCGATTGGTTTGTAGCAATGTTTTTGCAGCGACGGCGCCCAGGCAGACGATCACTTTGGGGGCGATGACGTCGATTTGACGGAACAGAAATGGCGAGCAGGTGCGTACTTCGTCTTCTTCGGGCTGGCGATTTTCCGGCGGGCGGCACTTCACCACGTTACAGATGTACACGTCTTTGCGCTGCAAGCCCATGGCTTCGATCATTTGCGTCAGCAGTTTTCCCGCGCGCCCGACGAACGGCAGTCCTTGCGCGTCTTCATCGGCACCCGGGCCTTCGCCTACAAAAACCAGTTCGGCCTTGGGATTTCCGTCGCCAAAAACAATTGTGTGCCGCGTGCTGTGGAGCTTGCAACGCGTGCATTCGCCCAAATCCTCGCGAGTCTTGAGCAGCGAGTCGCCGGTAATCTTCTCCATGGACTCGAACAGCGAAGGTCCCGCAACCACAGGAAGCGATGCCATCTTTGTAATCACCGGCGTCATGCGCGGAGCAGTCTTTTGCAATGCGGGTGTTCCTGCGGGCTTGGGCAAGGTCTCTTCCTTTTGAGGGTCTGGAGTTGAAAAATGGGCAATCGCAGGCTGTTCCAATCCCCGCTCGCAATCCGGCGCAGTAGCGGCTCCCCGGTCACGATAGAACAGCCGCATTCCGAGGTCTTCGTAGAAACCCAGCCGGTCGGATAGTTTTTTCTGGAGAGTTTCGGAAATGCGCTCGGCCATGGCGGGATCAATCGCCAGAGCGCTTCAACGCGGCGGTTCCGTGCAGAACGCCTCGCAAACGAACGACTTCGTCCAAAATTCGCTGCGCCACTTCGCCCTTGCTCATTTTCGGTAGCGCGAGGTCGCGGCCATCGCGGGAAAAGAGCGTGACGATATTTGTGTCGCGATCGAAGCCTGCTCCTTCGGCGGTAACGTCATTGGCCACGATCAGGTCGGCATTCTTCGCGGAAAGTTTTTTTCGGGCGTTCTCCGCCACGTGATCCGTTTCCGCCGCAAAGCCAACTACGATTCTCTGGCCCTTGTTTCTCGCCACTTCGGCCAAAATGTCCGTAGTCGGCTCGAGAGAAATCGTCAGGGCCGCATCGCTCTTCTTGATCTTCTCCGCACGCTGTTCCACGGGACGGTAATCCGCCACTGCCGCCGCAAGAATGGCGATGGAGCAATTTGCAACCCGTTGGACGACGGCGCTGTGCATTTCTTTCGCGGTGCGCACGTCAATGCGTTCCACGCCAGCAGGAGATTCCAAGCTCACAGGTCCGCTAACTAAAATAACCTTTGCTCCGCGCCGTGCCGCTGCTTCCGCCACCGCATAACCCATTATTCCGGACGAGCGATTCGTGATGTAGCGAACCGGATCGAGGTCTTCGCAAGTGGGCCCCGCGGTCACAAGGACGGTCTCGCCGTCCAAATCGCGCTGCGTTTTCAGCACTTCGCGCACCGCGGTGACAATCGCTTCCTGTCCCGCCAGTCGCCCCGCGCCAGTCATGCCGCATGCGAGGTAGCCCTCGCCGGGGTCTACAACTTTTACACCGCGCGCGCGCAGCCGCTCGACATTTTCCTGCGTGGCCGCATGATTCCACATATTTACGTTCATGGCCGGCGCCACGACCACAGGCGCTGTCGATGCCAGGTACAATGTCGTCAGAAAATCATCCGCGATTCCGCGAGCAAACTTTGCAATGATGTCAGCAGTGGCGGGCGCGACCACGAGCAGATCCGTTCTTTGCGCCACGGCGATATGCTCAATGGCGCTTTCCAGGTTGGCTTCGCCGCCGGAAGAATCAGCAAAGAGATCCGTGATGACTTTCTGCCCGCTCAGCGCCGCGAACGTCAGCGGCGTGACGAACTCCCGCGCCCCGCGCGTCATAACCACCTGCACGCTGAACCCCTCCTGCTGCAAACGGCGCACGAGTTCCGCGGCTTTGTAAGCCGCCACTCCGCCGGTCACACCAAGCGTGATTCGCATCGCTGCCTTTCGCGGCCCGTTACTTCCGCCGCTTGTTCCCTTCCTTGTCCACGTCGATCGATGACGGCTCCGTGAAGTCGTACTCGATCAGGCTGTGCTCCAACTCTTCGCACGCGATCCGCGTGGCTTTCTGTGTTCTGGGGTTTTCGATCAGCGGTGGCGCGCCCGCCATAAGCTGACGCGCACGCCTCGCCGCAAGTACCACATACGCAAACTGGCTCTCCGGAGCTTTTGTCTGCATAGTCATTTCGCTCATACCCTCCCAAACGATGCCAGAAGCTGTTCCACTCTCGCCCTCCGTCGCGCGCTCGTGCAACGCAGTGCGGTTACGATCGCCTGCGCTTCCCGTCCCGCACGTTCCACATCCTCATTCACGACGCAAAAATCGTAGTATTTGCCGAACTGCGCAATTTCATCGCGCGACTTGGCCAGCCGCCGCGCAATCTCCTCGTTCGAATCCTGCCCGCGGCTGCGCAGCCGGCGCTCCAGTTCCTCGCGCGATGGCGGCAAAATAAAAATCGCTACCGACTCGGGAATCTTTTCCTTCACCTGCGCGGCGCCTTGAACATCGATCTCCAGCACCAGATCGAGTCCCCGCTTCCGCGATTCCTCCAGCCACTTATTCGGCGTGCCGTAAGAATGCTTGCCAAAAACCCGCGCGTACTCCAGAAATTCGCCGCGCCCGACCATGGCGTCGAATTCCGCTTCCGTCACGAAATCATAGCATTTCCCGCTGGCCTCGGTCGCGCGGCGCGCCCGTGTAGTACATGAGATCGAAGGCATCGTGCCGGGAAGCTCCAGAATACGCTGCACCAAAGTCGATTTTCCCGATCCCGACGGTCCCGACACGATCAACAGTAGTGGCGCGATCTCAGTCTGCGAGCTCATTCGATGTTCTGCACCTGCTCCCGCAGTTTTTCGATCTCCGCCTTGATTTCCAGCGCCACTCCGGTAATCGCCAGCGCTTCGCTTTCCACGCCGGGCGTCTTTGAGAGCATGGTGTTGGCTTCACGATGCATTTCCTGCAACAAAAAATCCAGTTTCTTTCCTAGTTCGCCGGCTCCGTCGAGCAGCTTGGTGAACTGCCGCAGGTGGCTCCGCAGGCGGTCTAATTCTTCACTGATATCGCTGCGTTCCGCAAGCAGCGCAGCCTCCTGCGCGAGCCGTGCCGGATCGATGCCCACTCCGCCGAGCAGTTCCTTAAGTTTGCTATCCAGGCGTCGCGTGAACGCCGGGCGCAGTGTTGCAGCGAGCCCGCGCACCTGCTCGACATGGCCGCCGATGCGCGCTAGTCGATCGCGCAACTCCTCCACCAAGTGACGGCCTTCCGCCCGCCGCATATCATCCAGCTTTGCCAGCGCATCGCGCAAGCCGACGTCCAGCACGCGTCCGAGCCTTTCTTGCTCTTCTTCCGTTTCCGGCACAGCAGTAGTAACGCCGGTGATCACTCCGGGCAGCCTCAGGAGCGCGACTACGTCCATATCCGTCGCCGCCCGTGTCTCCTGGCGCAGCGCTTCGGCGGCTTTCAGATACGATTGCACGAGCTCCCGATTTACCTGCACCGGCGCGGCTTTTCCAGGTTCTACGCTTACGCTCACTTCGACGTGCCCGCGGTGAATTTTTTCGCGCACGATTTGCCGCAGCCGCAGATCATACAAATCGAATCCCTCGGGCATGCGCAGCTTGAGGTCCAGGAACCGGTGATTCACGCTCTTCACGCTGACGCGCACCGCCCAGCCATCCTGTTCGGCTCGCGCTTGTGCGTATCCGGTCATCGAGAAACATTCGATTTTCTTAGTCGGTATTGGGCTCGTTTGGCTCATAAAGAATTCGATGCATCGCTCAACTTTGACGGTGCAGCCTGCGCCGGCGCCAGTATGTCGTCGTCCGCAAACTGCAAATCGTGAAGCCGGGCATACGTTCCGCCGCTGGCAATCAGCTCCGTGTGCGTCCCGCTTTCGCGGATTTGTCCGTCTTCCAGGACGAGAATTTTATCCGCGCGCCGAATCGTGGCCAGGCGATGCGCGATCACGAAAGTAGTTCGCCCAACCATCAGGTTAGCCAGCGCCTTCTGCACGAACATCTCGGACTCCGCATCCAGCTCCGAAGTGGCTTCGTCCAGAATAAGAATCGGCGAGTCTTTCAAGATGGCGCGGGCGATGGCGATACGTTGCCGCTGTCCACCGCTCAAGCGCGTTCCGCGTTCGCCGATCACCGTATCGTACCCGTTCGGCAGCTCCATGATGAAATCGTGCGCCAGCGCGGCTTGCGCGGCGGCAATGACTTTATCCTTGGGAATATTCGTCAGGCCGTAGCAAATGTTATTCCACACGGTGTCGTGAAACAGGATGTTCTCCTGCGTCACCATAGCGATCTGTTCGCGCAGCGACTTTATGGTAACGCCACGAACGTCCACACCGTCGATGCGAATCGCTCCGGAGGTCGCCTCATGGAAGCGCGGCAAAAGATTAACGAGCGTGGTTTTGCCGGCGCCGCTCGAGCCCACCAGAGCTATGACCTCCCCGCGGCGCGCGCGAAATTGAATGTCTTGGAGGACGCTGGCCGAATCGCCGTCATAGGCGAAACCCACGTTGTCGAACACGATCTCTCCGGAAAAGGGCGCCAGCGGCGTGCCGCCCGGCTGCTCGCTTTTTTCTTCGGGGCGGTCAAGATAAGCGAATACCTGCGAGCTGATTCCGCTTACCGCCTGAAGTTGCTGATAGATGTAGCCCGTGCGCTTGAGAGGCATGTACGCATTGAACATGGCGTAGAGGAAAGCAAAGAACTGGCCTTCGGTCATGACATGGAGGCGAATCTGCTGCCGGGCGTAAAGCAGAAGAAGGGGAATGGCGATGGCGCCAAGCAGGTCCATCAGCGGTCCGGTGATGACCGCGGCACGCACCCAGCGCATGTTTTCGCGTAGCAGTCTCTTCGCGGCTTCGCCGAATTTGCGAATTTCGAAATCTTCCATGCCGAAGGCTTTGACGACGCGATTGCCGCTGACTGTCTCTTGCAGAATCTGGCTCAAGTCGCCCAGGCGCGTCTGGCTGTTCTCGGCGGAGCGGCGAATCTTGCGGCCGAATTTGTTGATGGGCCACGCGACCAAAGGCAGCAAGACAGCGCAGCCCAGCGCCATTTTCCAATTGATGCCGACAAGGACAGCCAGGAAGACAATGAGCGTGAAGGATTTTTGAAATAGATCCGCGAGCCATTCGCTGAGGGCGAAGCGCGCGCGCTCGACATCGTTAATAGTCGTGGAGATCAGCCGCCCGGTAGGATTGTGCTGAAAAAAACCGATGGGCTGGCGAATGATGCGGGCATAAACCTGGTTGCGCAAGTCCGTGACGGCGGCGAGACCGGAGTATTGAATCGAAGTGGTGCCGAAGTATTCGGCAAGCGACTTTGCGAAGAAGAGAATGATCAGGGTGAAAGCAAAAACCGTCCAGACGTTGTGAATCCGGGGGGGGAAATAATCGTTCAGGTAAAGAACGCGGCCGTTCCAGGGAAGAGTCCCAATCGGCAATCGCGAACCGCTGACGGCCGGATTGAGAACGAAATCGACGGCCAGCTTGATCATGAGGGCGACGGCGCCTTCGGCCATCGCGACAAATGCGACCAAAATTACACCCAGACTGAACCGGAAGGCATAGGGCCGCAAGTATCCGAGCAAACGCTTAAGTTGTGGTGACAAAAACGAGGCCACGCTGCAGGCTCCCTGACTTGTCCTCTTGGTACGCTATTCGCCGCGTCGCGGCGTGTCAAGTTTTCGCGGCTCGCAGTAGTGCTCAATTTCCGTTAGCCAACTGACCGGGGATTAGGACAGAGCCTTCTCTATTAACGCGTCACGGTAGGTTTTTTGGGGGTGGCGGAGGTGTCGGAACAACACTTAGGTGCTCAAAGCGTTCGAACCGAATTGTCTCGAATATCCTCAGCACGACTTCCTGTTGTCCGGGTGTGAGGTCTTGGCCCCAAAGACAGAGCCCAGTCGAGCGGGCGACATTGCGGAAATATATGCCTGTGAATCCCTGGCCCGGTGACCTTGGACTAGCTATTTTTGCTGGAAACCCGCCGATGGACTCCTGAGCTATAACATAGGCTGGTTTCTTGGCTCTGTTGAAGCAGCTACTTGCGTATCCACCAAAGTCAAACCTGAGCACGACGCCATCACCCATAAACTCGCCAACGTACGAATCAACGCCCTGCAACTGGTGAAACTCCCACCCCGATGGAGCGAAAAGCGAGAAAGCAACAGCTTCAAGCTTGTGCCAATTCGGTGGAGCTGTAACTGCGCTGAGACTCTCCTCTGGAGTCAGCCGGGGAGCATGAATACGCGCAGATGAACACCCAATTGCTGAAACGCCCTCGATGATTATCAGCATAGCTACTAGGACGACCAGTCTTATTTGTCTCAATGAGGATTCCTTCTCCTGGGATCTCACCAAGGCCTGCTTACTTTTCAATGTCGCGGTGAATGACTTTGGCGGAGAACCCGTGCTTCTCCAGCGCCTTCCGCACCGACTCCGCCAACATCACCGAGCGATGCTTTCCGCCTGTGCACCCGAACGCAATGGTCAGATAACTTTTCCCTTCGCGGATGTAATGCGGGATCAGATAGGTCAGCAAGCCTTCGATGCGGCGCAGGAATTCCCCGGTCTGTGGAAACGAGCGGATATATTTTTGTACTTTCGGGTCTTTCCCGGTGAACGGCCGCAGCCGCGGCACGAAATGCGGGTTGGGAAGAAATCGCACGTCGAGAACCAGGTCCGCGTCCGACGGCACTCCGTAGCGGTATCCAAAACTCACCACCGAAACCAGCATCGGCCGCTTGTCCGGATTCTTGAATCGCTGCGTCACAAAGTGCCGCAACTCATGCACGTTGAATTGCGTGGTTTCAATCACCACGTCTGCAAGCTTGCGGATCGGCTCCATCAGCGCGCGTTCGTGCAGCAAGCTTTCCCGCACCGAAAAATTCTTTCCCAAAGGATGCGGGCGCCGCGTCTCACTGTACCGCCGCAGCAATGCATCTTCGTTCGCTTCGATAAAAACAAGCGTGATGGGATGATCTTTTTTCAGATGTTTCAGCAGCGGAGGCAGTTTTTCCAGTTGCGTGCCCTCGCGCGCATCGACCAGCAGGGCCGCGCGCGCAAAGTCTCCTTCTCCCGCCGCATGCAATTCCGCAAAAATAGGGATGAGCTCCACGGGAAGATTATCCACGCAGTAAAAGCCCATGTCCTCGAAGGCATGCAGTACGGTGCTTTTCCCGGAACCGGAAAGCCCGGTGAGAATGACGAGTTGCCGGGGATCGTGTCGCGTCTGCGGCTTCACGGGCAATGCCGCTCAGCTCTTTTCCCGGCGTTGGTGGGTGCTGGGAATTCTCATGTCTTCGCGGTACTTCGCGACCGTGCGCCGGGTGACGTGAATGCCTGCGTCATCCAGCTTCTTGGCAATCTGTTCGTCGGTCAGCGGGTGTGTGGCATCTTCCTCTTCAATCATTTTCTTGACAAGGCGTTTCAGCGTCAGCAGCGACATCCCGCCGCCTTCCGGCCCGTTGACGGACTCGCTGAAAAATGATCGCAACTCCAGCACGCCCTGTGAGGTGTGCGCGTACTTGCTGGCCACCGCGCGGCTCACCGTCGAGGGGTGTACGCCGACCTCTTCCGCCACTTCCTTGATCATCATCGGTTTCAGCGCATCCTGGCCGTGGTCGAGGAATTCGCCCTGCCGCGCAATGATGGACTGGCAGACGCGCAAGATGGTGTGCTTGCGCTGCTCGATGTTCTTCATCAACTGCACCGCGGCCGTAAATCGTTCCTTTACGTAGTTGCGCACGTCGCGGTCTGCGGCATCCTTAACCAGCAGACGCCGGTACGTCGGGCTCAGCCGAAGCTGCGGCATGTCGTCTTCATTCAGGAACGCCTGCCACTGATCATCTACTTTGCGGAAGTACACGTCCGGCTCGACGAGGCGCGGCTCGGTTTTGTTGTACCGTAGCCCGGGCCGAGGATCGAGTTTCCTGATCACTTCGAGAGAGTGCTTGACGATCTCCAGCGGCCGGTTCAGCGCCCGCGCGATCTCTTTCAACTGGTTCGACTGCACTTGTTTCAGATGTTCGGAAACGATTTGCTGGGCCAGCGTGTTTTGGGGATCGAACGCTTTCAGCTGCAGCAGCAGACATTCGCGCAAATCCCGCGCACCCACGCCGATCGGATCGAAGTCCTGCACCACGGCCAGAGCATCGTCTAGATCATCCTGCGAATATTTTCCGTTCTGGGTCAGTTCCTCCGTGGAAGCCATCAGATAGCCGTTCTCGTCCAGGTTCCCGATGATGCTCTCCACGATTTCTTTCACGGTGTCCGAACAGATGGTGACGCTCAATTGCCACTGGAGATGGTCGGTTAACCCGCTTGGCGAAGAGAGGAACTTCTCGAAGGAGGGCCGCTCGGATACTTCGCGCTCCTGCGATTGCCCGCCGTCTCCACCGGTGTCCAGGTACTGGTTGAAGAATGTTCCCACATCGAATTCGTCAAAGGGATTGGCTTCGGGTTTCTCCGGAACTTTTTCCGTCTCCGCTTTCAGGAAGGTTTCGTCGCTGTAGTTGTCGGTTTGCGTGGGCTCTTCGCTTTGCTCTTCGAGGACCGGGTTGGCGATCATCTCCTGATTAATCATCTCGCGCAGTTCGAGCCGGTTCAGCGCCAGGACGCTGACCATCTGCACGAGGCCGGGCGTCAGAATCTGCTTCTGCGACACTCGGAGATTGAGTTTGAGTCCTTGCCAGGCCATGGATCGTCCCGCGTTTCCCTATTCTAACCCCAGTTATCCAACTCTAGTTCAGACGGAAATGATCGCCCAAATAAACGCGCCGGACTTCCGCATCGTTGCTCAATTCGTCCGGGCGGCCCTTCCGGAATATTTTCCCACTTTTGAGGATGTATGCGCGATCCGTCACGCTGAGAGTTTCCCGGACGTTATGATCGGTAATGAGCACGCCAATTCCCGACTTAGCCAGATCTTGGATGAGTTCCTGCAGATCCTTGACGGTTAGAGGATCGATTCCTGAAAAAGGTTCGTCGAGGAGAATAAAAGAAGGTTGCAAGGTAAGAGACCGCGCGATTTCCAGTCGGCGGCGTTCCCCGCCGGAGAGCATGTACGCCTTGCTGGTGCGAACGGTTTCCAGCCCCATCTGCGCCAGCAACTCCTCGAGCCGGTCACGCTGCTGTTCTGGAGTTAGCGGAAGCGTCTCCAGCACCGCGAGCAGATTTTCTTCGCTGGTCAATTGCCGAAAAACCGAGGGTTCCTGAGGAAGATAGCTGATTCCACTGCGGGCCCGGAGGTACATGGGGAGGTCCGTGATTTCTTCGTCGTTGAGGAGAACGCGGCCGGAGTCAGGCCGGGTGAGACCTACGATGATATAAAAAGTCGTCGTCTTGCCTGCGCCGTTGGGGCCGAGCAGCCCCACGACTTCACCCTGTCCAATCTCCAGTTCAACGTTGTCAACAACCTTGCGACCACGGTAGGTCTTGCTTAAATCGACGGCCTGGAGCTTCAGCATACCTCTTCACGGGCGGCCGCGGAGCAGTGGCGTCATTTATCGACTCGGTGCTTCGTCAACGTCCGCGAACCTTTTTCTGAGTCGACGATGATCGTATCATCCGCTAAAAAGAAGGTCAATTGATGGCCCGTTGTGGTCCCTTCCGCGGCGTCAAAAATCGTGGGATTCCCGCCGCTCATTACGAATTTTCCGTCCACGGCGGAATACTCTCCACGATCGGCCGTCGCTTTTCGCGTTCCTTGTTCGACAATCACGCCGCCGGTGCCAACGGCCCGGCTAATCTGCTGGGCGCCGGATGGTGGATTAGCTGGAGTGGAACCCACCGTGCCATTCGAATGGGGCTTTTCGCTCCTCGTGAAGTAGAGGTCCACCGCCGCGGCGCGCATCTTTTGCTCCGCCGACTGGGCCACCACATTTTTTTCCAGGCGCGCGCGGTTCTCTGCGTCACGGTACGTCAGCATTCCCGCTGTCACATGCCACAACTTCGGCTTCTTCGGATTGGCCGACACACCCACCGTTTGCGCCGTCGACTGTCCCGCGGCCTGTGGAAATACGGCGCGGACATTTCCTGTCGCATTCATGATCCGCGCGTCGCGCAGCAGCTCGATCGAATCTGCTTCCATCACCGAATCGCCTTGCCATAATCGCGCATGTCCGGTGTACAGGGCGCGCCCCGCCTTCGAATTCGCTTGCATCCTTTCCGCCGAGATACTCGCGGGTACGGGAGCAAGCTGCGCTCCGCTTCCTTTGGTCGGAAACTCCGTCGAGCGCACACCTCCTTCAGCAAGAATTTCTCCCGTAGTCTGGACAAAGGTGATTCGCGGCGCCTGCGTCTCCGAGGTGGCGTCACGCGCAAGCGCTTTCCCCGCCAGCAAAGCTGTCTGCGTGGCCCGCACAAACGTCGCGTGATCCGCCAATCCGCTCCGGTCGCCTTCTTTCAATCTTACGTTTCCTTGCAGATCCATCTGCGACCAGCCGCCACTAGCCGGCAGTTGCGCCGTTCCGCTCTGCGCCGTCGCTGTCTGCACCGGCTTGCCGCCAACCGCCCGCTCTGTTGAGACATTGCCGGTCGCGATCAACTTTTTCGCCTTGCCCTCGGCCCCAAATTCCATTTCGAGCTTATCTGCCTGCAGTTTTGTCTGCGTAGCTTCGCCCCTCGCGGGAACTCCCGGCGTTCCACCTTGCGCCGCATCCGTCCACTCGATGCTCCCCGCTCCCAGGGTCTCAGCTCGTTTAAGTTTGCTGCCCTCGCCTTTTTTTCCATCGGCAAATTCCATGCGCAATTCGCTTGTCTGCAGCGTTCTTGCCTCCCCGGATGTGTCTGCTAGTGTTTTCAGCTGTACGCTTCCATTTAAGTTCAATTCTCGCGGCTGGTTTAATTTCGGCCACAGCTCCATGGCGCCGTGCTCCGCGCGGAAGTCATCGATCTCTTTTCCGGTTCGCCGCGAGCCGTGAACGCCTCCCGCTCCTTCGATCCGCGTCAGCCACCCTTCACGGGCAAATTGCGCAGTGATGGTTTCCGCGCTCAAATTAGTCGAGCCGTCCGCACTTAGGGATTCCAATTCGGGGTTTTTTCCATTCGGTCCCGGCGTAACCACAAGTTTCTCTGCGCGAAACGCCGCGTCCAGCGTGAGCTTCAGTTTCCCCGCATGCAAATGCGCCGAGCGCGTTTCCGCTTCCACCGGTCCGTTCAGCCGCATCGTTCTGGACTCTCGCTCGAACTCCAGGCTCTTCCCCGTCACACGTATAGGTTCATTCGCATGCGCACTCGCCGTCCTTTTCTTCTTAGCGTCATTTCCCGGTGCCATCAAAGAAAACTGCACGTCTCTCAGCAGCCGCACCATTCCTTCTTCGGAGTGATACTCGACCCCCACCGCTTCGCCATTTCCATTCGGAAAGACGAACTTCACCGGCTGGTCCGTCCGCGCAAATCCGGAGGCGCGGTTAAAAACAACTCCCCGGGTTTCCACGTGCACTTTCTGCTGCGTTGCTGTTTCGGGATTTTTCGCTGCGCGCTCGGCTTCCGCTTTGCTCTCCAGGTCAAATTGCACTTCGCCGCTGCAGGCAATGTTTCCGCCCGACTTTTCGTATTGGCAACTTTGTGTGTGAATCGTGTCGTGACGCTCTCCGGATTTTCCGAAGATCGTAATCTTTACGTCTTCCAGCAAACTGGCGTCCTTATCCCTGAAATCCGTGGCCCTCGACGCTTCCACCGTAAAGATCTTTTGCGTGCCCACCTCCTTGGAAAACGTGAGCCCTCTCGACAGCCGCGTCACATCGTGCGGAGCGGCTGCCGGCGCCTTTTGTTTTTCACGATAGGCGACCCACTTGCGTTCGAGATACACGCCAGCCGTCAGAGTTGCCAGCAGCAATGCTGCTGCCGCCGACCAGCGCGCATACTTCGCGGCTTCGCTTCGCTTCATGTCTTCAGTTAAGCAGAATTTTCAAGGACTGTATAGAAGCGGAAATGTTCGCACAGAAGAAGTTAGCCGGCGGAAGCTATCGTCTGAGTCACACGCCAACGTATAGGCCAGCCACGTGCTAGTCTTCGGTTTGAACTTCTTCTATTTTCTTAAGCTTCTTATTCCAATACAACACTACCTTGCCCTTCTCGAAATACGTCACTTGAATTCCACTGGACTTCAGGTTTACCGGAGTGGTGTGATTCGTGTCTACGGCCTCGGTTTGAGATAAGCGTGAACCCTTAGTCACCACCCGTAGATAAACTGAGTCGGAATACGCTGAAACGTCCGATTCGTAGACGCTTCGGCAATGCTCGTCTTCAGAACACAAAAGAACAACGAGTTTCGTCGCTTGTGACTTGTCGTTCCTGAGCAGCAACGCGTAATCCAGATGGCCGTCGCCGTCGAAATCGGCGTGGACGACGCTCGCATTGGCCTTTGGAAAATGATGGAGGATGAATGCCCTTGTATCGGAGTCGCGCTCTTTCAATGTCAACAAATGATAGCCGGGAAAGCTACTCAAGATTTTATCGACATTGTTCTTCCGATCTTCTCCACTGATCAGAACACAGCAGAAAGGAAAGGCGAGCAAAATTACCAGCACAGAACGAGACAGGCGTGTCTTAGGCAAATAACCTCCCTCATTTACATTCACATTCCCTGGGCAAAGACCCGCTGCCGTGTTCGCCCGGTGTAGTTTAATTAGCCATCATAGTTAGGGGGCGGCGGGAGCTAGCCGGCGGATTCAGCGGTGGCAACATTCGGCAAAATCCCGATGTTGGCCGCGGCCACGCTGTCGCGCTTGGTATTTTTCACAAGGTACATAGCTTCATCGGCGAGGTGCAGCAATCCTTCCTTGGTTCGAGAATCCACGGGATAGGACGCCACGCCCACGCTGGGCGTCAGCTTGATGTTCAACCCTTGATCCACAAGCCAGGTGCCCTCGCGGACCAGTTTGTGCAAGCGCCGCGCCACGTTCAATGCGTTCTCTTTCGAAGTTTGCGGAAGCAGGATCACAAATTCGTCTCCGCCATAGCGGAACGCGAAATCAATCAGCCGGCAATGTTCTTTCAACGCATTTCCAATTTCCGCCAGCAGCCGCGAGCCCACCAGGTGCCCGTGCGTATCGTTTACCTGCTTGAAATGGTCCAGGTCGATGAACACGATCGAGAATTCGTAATTGTAGCGCTGCGATCGGTAAATCTCCGTCTCCAGGATGAAGCCCATGTGCCGCGCGTTATAGAGCGAAGTGCAATCGTCGGTGATGGTCAGCTCGTGAATTTTCTTGACGTGCCGCGCGTTTTCAAGGGCAATCGCGGCGAAGTCCGATAGCGCTTCGAGCAGTTTCAGGTCCCGCGGATCGAAGCCATCCGGCCCCATGCAATTGATCAGTTCGATGACTCCCAGGCAAGTATCGCGAAATCTTACCGGCACCGCCACAATCGATTGCGTCTCCGTCTTGGTCTTTTCGTCCACCTTCGAGAAAAACCGCGTATCCTTCGAGGTGTCCGGAACAACTACAGTTTCGCCGTGCTGTGCGACCCAGCCGGCAATTCCCTGACCAATCTTAATGCGCACATCCTTCAGCGCCTGCGAGGCCTTCCCCACCGCCAGCTCAAAGTAAAGTTCCTGTTTGGCCTCATCCAGCAACAGCAGTGACCAGTTATCCGGGCGCAAAAATTCATCGATCTTCTCCATGATGGTGCGGAGAACTTGATCGAGCTGCAGCGAAGACGTCAGCGCCTTCCCCAACTCCTGGAAGACGGCGATCTCTCCCTTTTCCCGCTGTGCGGACGGCAGCCCTGGATTGCGGCGGCGTTCGACGGTCGGAAACTGATTTACATCCTCCACTCGGACTTGTTCCTTCCTCTTGCTGATTTTGAACTGCCAATGCTCCCGCGCGGTTCCAGGCACTATACTAACGCCAAGAAACACGTATTCGCATGATTTTCGCCGACTGCTGCGAATCTCAGCCAGTATAGGCCCCTCCCAAAAAGCCATGCAACCCGCTCGTGGTACAGGCGTGGCCATCTTGCCATCGTGACCTCCCCGGCTCGTCTGCACTGAATCTGATGTTGGGCATGGCTGGTTTCTACTTCGCCGGCCACTGGAAGCAGATGCTGTAGCCGTCGGGATCGCTGAGATACAACTGCTTCATGCCTGACGCTCATCTGGATGAGTGTGGAAGCGGGAGTTTCGTTGGGCGCGGCTTGGACGGCGCGCAGTCCAGCGCTGCTGGCCTTCGGGGGCGATAGCGCGATCGAACTGCTCTCAGCGGCGGTGGTGTTTCGGCGGTTTTACGCGCCATCGCAACGTGAGAACGTGGAGGAGCGCGCGAACAGAATTGCGGGCGGCTTGCTGTTTGTCCTCGCAGCGTTTGTAGTTGCTACTTCCGGCCTGACGTTCTTAGGGCGCGCCGAAGCAAACCCCAGTCTTATGGGGATAGCCGTGCTCGGGCTGGCCGCAATGATCATGCCTTGGCTGGCGGCACAAAAGCGGCAGCTCTCGATTACGACTGGCAGCGGGGCGTTGAGGGCCGATGCTGCGGAGTCGGCGGTCTGCGGTGATCTGGCACTGATAGCTCTGGCGGGGCTAGCCGTGAATGCGGTTTGGAGAGTGAGTTGGGCAGATCCCGTGGCCGCCCTAGCATTATTGCCGCTAATTATCCGCGAAGGATGGGAAGCGTGGAAGGGCAAACCTTGCTGCGATTGGAGCGCGTGGAGCGAAGCGCGCAAATGCCCATGCACGATGTCGTAATTTAACAGCTACGATGACTCACGGAATCATTTATCTGTGGCTGATCGTGGGATTCCTGTTTCTGGCGGGCGCGTATTCGATCTCCATGAACTATTACCACTGGATTTATCCTTGGCTGACGCGCAAAAAGGCTAGTTCACCCTTGCCGCTCCTCGGCGGTCTTCTCTGCCATCTGGCCATGCGAGTTGCTCCCATCGCAGGAGTTCGCGCATGGGCGTGGATTCCCTGGATTCTGGATCCCGGGTGTGTCTTCCTGGCAGGTGTTTTTATTTATACCGCGATTGTTACAAAGGGTTTCAAACGCGCGCCACCGAAGTAGAGGCTTGCGGTAGCAGCGGGTCGCGTGACAGGTAGGGGACAACAAGATGGCGACATAAAGTCGACGTTACGGGACTCAGGGGGCCGGCCTCGGAAGGCCGCCGCTACGAAGGCAGGGATGCGGCCAGGTTTGACACTTCAGGATTGCTCCGCCTATAGTCCGTTTAGGGCTCCCACACCGCATTGTTGCGAGCGCCCATCTTTTTTGCTGAGGGCAGGTTCGGGTTCATGGCCAGGGGAAATTTTGGTGAACGCCTGAAGCGCGAGCGCGAGCTGCGCGAAGTTTCCATGGACGAACTGACCAAGGCCACACGCATCAGCAAGCGTTTTGTGGAAGCCCTAGAAAACGAAGATTGGGCGAAGCTGCCTGGCGGAATCTTTGGCCACGGGTTTGTGCGCACCATCGCGCGCTACCTGGGCCTAGATGAAGAGGCGCTGCTTGGCGAGTACGACATGGCCCGAGCGGAACATGCGTCCGTCGCTCCTCCCAAGCTCGAGGAGCGCATTCCGGCACCGCCGAAGTGGCTTCCGGTTGCAGCGGTTCTTGTAGTGCTTCTCCTGGTCCTCGGCCTTTTCTACACGGGCCGCTACGCCTGGCACCGCTTCGCCGCGTATCGCGCTGAAAAAAAATCCGCCGCTGCTTCCCTGCCGATGCAGCCTCAAAGCGGTTCCAGTTCGACGGGATCCGCGGAACAATCTGCTTCGAGTGTCCCACTCGATCTTTCCATTTCGACTTCCGCCGCTACGCGTGTCCGGGTCTTCGCGGACAATAAACTTGTGCTCGACGCGGAGTTGCCCGCCGGCGAGAGCCGTCATTTTTCGGCCAAGAATGATTTCGAGGTGAGCGCCGGGGACTCCTCGGCGGTGTTGCTAGAATTGAACGGGAGGGCCATGCCGCCCCTTGGAGCGCCGGGCGCCTCCGGTAGAATAGTCCTGAGTGAGAAGGACTTGAGGCCGTAATCAGTGGAAACACTCAGCCCGGAAGTTCTTGAAGATCTGCGCAACGGGCGCGCCACGCGCGAACGAAAAATGGCTGTGTGCACTGGCGGCGCGCACCTGGCTCCTGCGGACCGCGCGGAGATTCTTGCGGTTCTTGCCCACGACCCCGACGAAATGGTGGCAAGCCGGGCGCAAGATGCGATGCTTTCGCAGCCGGTGGAATCGTTTGTCGAGGCTCTCAAGCGCGAGCATGCGGTCCTCGCGCTCTTTTCTTACGCGGCAAAGAATCTCGCCGATAAGCCGGGCATCGGCGACGCCATGGTGCAAAACAAGAATTGTCCTGCCGAGCAGCTTGTTCCCATTGTTCGGCACCTCTCAGCCATCGGCGTCCAATCGCTGATGGAAGAACTCGATCGCGTCAGCGAATCTCCGGCGCTGGCTGCCGCGCTGGAACATTCCACGTCGGTGACCGTCGAGCAAAAAAATCAGCTCCACGAACTGCACGGTCCGGGCAATCCCATGGATGAAGCAGCGCTCGCGGAAGCCGCAGCCGCCGCGGAACCCGATGTTGTGCGGCGGCAGACTCTGATTCAGCGACTGGCGAAAATGACGGTAGCGCAGCGGGTGCAGTTCGCCATGAAGGGCGGGTCGGAGGCGCGGCGCACACTCATCCGCGACTCCAACAAGGTCGTGCAGCGCGCGGTGCTGCAGTCGCCTCGCCTGACGGATCAGGAAGTGGAGGCCTTTGCGGCCATGTCTAGCCTCACCGATGAGATCCTTCGCCTTATCGCAGGCAACCGCGTATTTCGGAAGAACTACAGCGTGGTTCGCAACCTCATCAACAATCCCAAAACGCCGCTCGATGTCAGCTTGCACCTGCTACCCATGCTAAACGTCATCGACCTGAAACGCCTCACGACCAACAAGAATGTTCCCGAAACTCTGCGCACCACGGCCATGAAGCTCCAACGCACGCGCGCCGAACTGAAAAGTAAATAAACCTTACTTGGTATTCGCAAATTCATCCGGTCTGGAATCGGAATGTTTCTCGAGAGGACTCCAATGACGCAAGCTTCAAGCCGTTTTCATTACTTTTTCTTGGTTTCAACTTTTATCGTGTTGATTGCCGCTTCAGCGACGCTCGTTTCCGTGCCGGTAATCCGCGGAGACGAAAAGCAATCGCCCAACCCGTGGACCTCGGCGCAAACAGTCCAGCCGGCTGATCTTGTGCATGGAGTCGAGGATAAGAGCGGAGCGGCTCCCGACGTTGTGTACGTCGGATTTCACACGTTATTCGCCGGCGGGCACATTCCAGGGGCTACGTTCCACGGCTCCGCTTCCAACGAGAACGGTTTGGCGGATTTGAAAAAGTGGGCGGACGGTCTTCCGCGAACAGCGAATCTGGTCATTTATTGTGGATGCTGCCCGTTCGAAAAATGTCCCAACGTTCGTCCGGCGTTCACGGCTTTGAGCGGTATGGGATTCAAGAAATTGCGCGTGCTCATTTTGCCGACGAGTTTCGTCGCGGACTGGGTCGACAAGGGATTTCCCGTTCAGAGAGGAATGTAGTTCGGCGCAACGGTGGCTCGTCCAAAATGTGGTTAGGACACCGGCGGCAGCTTGGGATGCTGGAGATGGAAGCCCGTGGCTTGCTGATAGGCGCGGGCGAGGGCGAGTAGTTCGGCCTCACCGTACAATTTTCCGAGAAATGTCAAGCTGGCGGGAGTTCCCGGGCCGCCGGCATTTTGGAAATCGCCTGGGTCGTCGTTTGGCGACTTGGGGGCGTCGCTGCCGCGCAAACCGTTGGGCAAAATCACTGCGGGATGCCCGGTCAGATTCGTAATCACCAGTTGTTCGCCGCTAGTGGGCGCGACGATTACGTCGAAATCGTCGAACACTTTTGCGACGGCATCCATCGCCATCCTGCGCGCACGCGCGGCCTGAATGTATTCCACTGCGGGGATGAAGCGCGCCGTTCGAAAGGTGTTCGGCCAGTCGAAGTCTTTCTGTGATGTGAGCAGTTTGTCTTTGCCGGAGCGCGTCAGGTCATCAAACGCAGCCGCCGATTCCGCGGTCAACATCGTCACCATGGCGTCGTAGGGGAATTTGGGCATTTCGACGGGCACCAGTTTGACGCCCATCTCGCGCAGTTTCGCGAGGGCGGCATCGTTGAATTTTCTGTCGTACCCGCCTCGTGCGCGCGCCGCCTCGCGCCGCTTTTTCCGCTCTTCGCGCTTCTTCTGTTCTTCGGGAGTCGCAGGCGGTTCTTCCTTTGCAGCTTCTTGCTGCTCGTCCGGTTTCCGCTCGAATGCGGATTTCAGATAACCAACTCGCATATCTCGCCATTCAAGAGTTGCATCCCAATTGAAAGCCGCTGGCTGCACCGTGCGATCCTTGCCGTCGCGCCCGTAGATCGCGTTCAGGACCAGAGCGCAATCCTCGACAGTTCGGCAGATGGGCCCTAGCTTGTCCATGCTCCAGGAAAGCGCCATTGCTCCGGTTCGCGGCACGAGGCCGAACGAGGGCCGGAGTCCCGTGCAGCCGCAGCGCGTCGATGGAGAAGAAATCGAGCCCAGCGTTTCCGAGCCAATGCTGAATGCCACGCATCCCGCCGCGGTTGCGGAGGCAGGACCTGCCGAAGAGCCGCTCGAACCCTGATTCGTGTTCCAGGGATTTCGCGTTACACCGCCGAACCACACATCGCCCAGCGCCAAAGCGCCGAGCGTCAATTTCGCTACGAGCACCGCGCCCGCTTTGTCCAACCGTTTCACCACGGTTGCATCTTCGTCGATCATCTGGTTCTCGAATCCGCCCGCGCCCCAGGTTGTCCGGTAACCCTTCACCGCCAGCAAATCTTTCGCGCCCCACGGCAAACCGTGCAGCGGCCCTCGGTATTTTCCGGCGGCAATGTCCGCGTCCGCTTTTTTGGCTTGCGCGAGCGCGCGTTCTTCCGTCAGCGTCACGACGAACCTCAGCGTCGGGTCGTATCTTTTCAAACGCTCCAAATACATTTCGGTGAGTGCTAAAGACGAGACCCTCTTCGTTCGCACGAGCTCTGCCAATTGCCGTACGCTCGCAAACGCCAGCTCTTCGATGTTCTTCGGTGCTTGGCTCGACCAGCTCTTCGAAGCCGCCGACATTTTCATCGGCCACTTTTCCGTCTCGAACTTTGTCCCAGATGTAACTGGATCAAAAATCAGCGCCGGTTCCACTGAATTCGGTATGTGCAGCTTGTAAATTTCTTCGTAACCCTTGGCATGATCGTTCAGACTTTCCAGCATCATCTCTTTGTATTCTTCGGAAATCGCCACGTCCGCGATGGCGGCCGCATTTTCAATCATTTCTTTGGTGATCTTCTTCGCCGCCTGCGCTTGCGCTTGCGCCCATAACACCCCGGGAAAGAGTGTTCCCGCCAGGCCCATTCCCGAACAAGTCTTCATGAAATTCCGGCGATCCAGCATTTTTATCCTCCGCATTGAGCAGTCTCGCAAGCGCGCGCGTAAGATACCACAGCATTGTCCTAATGAACTTCGCGCGTTTTTGATTGCTTCAGAGGGTTGCATCCGCTCCGTCCCGGGATTCCCGATCTGGTTTCCGTTCTTGTCGCAGTAGCCGGAGGATTTCAAACCGTTGGCCGCTCCAGATTGTTCCAGGGTCCAAGGCCCGCCGGTGACGTACGTCTCGGTTGGCGCTCCATTCTTGATCAAACGAATATGATCTTCATCCGCTTGTGTAGCAAAGGCAGCGATAACTAACGCCGAAACTGTTACCAAAACTTTCACAGCTATCTTCAAGGTCTTTCCTCCCGATCGAACGAAATTGGCTGGTAACTTTTCGCTCGCCGCGGAACGGTGCCACAGTGATTCTGGGGCTTGATGAATCATCTGTGAAACTTGGGTTACGGCCGCTTCAATGGCAAAGTCGTCCCACGCTCTGGACGCGCAGACTCAACCCTCCTGCTGCTGGCTTTTTTGTTCTGTCCCTCAGGAATGTTGTACGATTCCGGCATCTCTGAAAGGAGCCTCCATGGCGCGCTTTGGAAAATATTCTGTTCTTCTGTCTGTGTTGCTGTTGACTTTCTGCATCCGGCATCCGCAAACGGCGATGGCCGGGAATCCTCCCGCCGAGGGGAAAGAAGTTGTCCTGAAGGCGGCGGACGTGACTTCGAAACTTTTCCCGGAACGTGTTTTTTTCCGCGGCCAGAGTGCGCCGGTGCAATTCCGCAACAGCGGTGGGGTGCACTTTGCCGACGATCTTTATGTTCTCGCGGGAATGGTGGACAGCTCCGGCTACTCCACGGCAATCAAGGAGAAGTATCAGGCCTATCTGCTGAACGAAGTTACGCTGGAAATCGCTGGTCAAACTTTGAAGCCCGGCGCTTATGGCATTGGTTTCCTTAACGGGGGCAAGTTCGTGGTGATGGACGTGGGCGCTAATGATGTTCTGCAGGTGGCTTCGCAACACGACGCGGAGATGAAGCGTCCTATGCCGCTGCAAGTGGTGGCGTCGGCCACGGCGGGAAGCTACCGGATCTATGCCGGGCGCGATTACGTGGATTTCCGCAGGGCCCACTAATTCAAGCAACGGCTCCTAAATCAAAAAAAAACGGGCCGAACAAATTCGGCCCGGGTCTTTTTTTGGTGGCGATTAACCTAAAAGAAGCGATGTGCCGCCTGCTTGCCGCCTAGTCCTTGTCGAACTTCAAACAAAGTTCCAGCTGCTTAATCGCCTGATTGGTCGCTTCGATGGCTTCCACGCGGTGGCCACCGAAGTCATGCGCGGCGTGTTCCATGTGTGCTTTCGCGCGGCGCAGGGATTCGAGCGCTTCGCGGATTTCCGGATGCTTTTCCGCTGGAGTTGTGGCGGGCGTGGCAGGCAGCGTGCTGGCTGCAGGTGTTACCGGAAGGTTAGCCTTGTTCGGCGCCGCCGGCGCCGCGGCGATGAACGCAAACGCGAGAAATGAGAAACGCTAAAGCCAGCAAACCTGCAACTCTTGTTTTCATGAACTACTCC
>Ga0209648_10000836_pt1 | contig 24357 bp, 21 predicted proteins | sample GraSoi2013_115cm_FD_185830 | JGI IMG/M metagenome (GOLD analysis project Ga0209648, IMG submission 185830) | Grasslands soil microbial communities from the Angelo Coastal Reserve, California, USA - Sample 9_17_2013_115cm (SPAdes) (version 2) | ecosystem: Environmental > Terrestrial > Soil >... | reverse complement strand
TCAGGTACTGTCCCGAGGGGTTCGATGAAATACAGACGGCCAAGCGCTCCCGCACCGCCCAGTTTTTCCGGATGTCCTCCGCTTCCATGTAGGATTCGAGGCTGCGGTCAACCTGTTCGGCGACCTGGCGTAAAGCGAGCTCGCGAAGGGCGATAAGATTACCGCGGCGGAAGAAATTCTTGAGGGAGCGCTCCACCTTTTCGGAACTATAAACGTCGCCCCGCTTCATGCGGTTCTGCAAGGCTTCGGGAGTGAGGTCCACCATCACGGTTTCGGAGGCGGTGAGAGGAACCCAGTCCGGAACGGTCTCCCGCACGGTGATACCGGTGATCGACCGTACAACTGGCGCAATGCTCTCAATGTGCTGAATGTTGAGCGTGGACACAACGTCGATTTTTGCAGCCAGAAGTTCTTGCACGTCCTCGTAACGCTTGCGGTGCTTGCTCCCCGGAATATTCGTATGGGCCAGCTCGTCGACCAGAACCACTTGAGGGTGGCGCGCGAGGATGGCGTCGACGTCCATCTCTTCGAACATCGTTCCTTTGTATTCAATTTGTTTCCGCGGGACAGACTCGATATTTGTGAGGAGTTCTTCGATGCCTTTGCGGCCGTGAGTTTCCACGACTCCGATCACCACGTCCTCGCCACGGCTTCTGCGGCGGTGCGCCTCGCTCAGCATGCTAAAGGTTTTGCCGACACCCGGAGCGTAGCCGAGGAAAAGCTTGAAAATACCGCGCGCCTTTTGCGGGGGTGAGGCAATTTCCAACCAATCTTCCGGCTTCTTTGGCAAAGGATTATCTTCTCCTCAGGAAAACGAAGGCCTGCGTTAGAATAGAGAAATGCAGAGATATCTCGCCGGCCGGACAGTTGGTTTCACGATTTCCATTGTCACCGTCGCCGCCATCGCATTTCTTTACCGCCACGTACTTCTTGTTAATCAGACTACCGTCGCACTGACTCTTCTTCTCGCAATTCTAGCAGTTTCGGCGGTTTGGGGAATGGTGGTGTCGGTCTTTATGTCCGTCGTCGCGATGTTGGTTTTCAATTATGAGTTCCTGCCTCCCATCGGGACACTTACCATCGCCGACCCGCAGAACTGGGTGGCGCTCGGCGCTTTCCTGGTTACATCCATCATGGGCAGCCAGCTATCGGCCCGTATCCGGAAGGAAGCTGACGAAGCGCATAGCCGCCGTCGCGAGATCGAGCGGCTCTACAAATTCAGCCAGAAATTGCTTGGAGAAGGCAACGTCATCCAGTTGATGAATGCCATACCGAATTACATCGTGGAGAGCTTCGAGGCGGGCGCCGCTGAGCTGTTCCTTCCGCAGAAAGAAAAGTTCTATCGATCGGGATATGGCGCGGCTCATCTCGATCAAGAGAAAATGAAGACGGCGTTTCTCCGGGATGAAATGACGATCGAATCGCAGCAGAGTGCTTACTTTGTTCCAGTGCGCCTCGGTGTGAAGGCCATCGGGAGCCTCGGTATTTCCGGCGCAAGGCTCTCGCGCCAGACGCTCGATGCGGTGGGCAGCCTGGTGGCCATTGCGGTCGAAAGAGCACGAGCCGTGGAACAACTCGGCCAAACGGAGGCAGAGAGGCAAGGAGAGCGGCTGAAGTCCGCATTGCTGGACTCCGTCACGCACGATTTCCGCACACCGCTTACCTCCATGAAAGCGGCGGTGACCAGCCTGCTCGCCAGCGGCGAGGTGGCCGTTCCCCAAGCTCACGAATTGCTCACCATCATCAATGAAGAGTGCGACCGGCTGAACCATCTCGTCGAAGAGGCCGCGGAGATGGCGCGGCTGGAAGCCGGTGAAATCGATCTGCATATCGCGCCGGCATCGATTGAAGAGATCATTCAGGGAGCGCTGGCGCTTTCCAAGTCGTCAGTGGGAGCGCGGGAGATTCAGGTGAAAGTAGGTCCGGAGCTGCCTCCTGTGGAAGCGGATCTTGAGCGTGCGCAGGACATTTTGGTGAAGCTCATCGACAATGCCAATCTGTATTCGTCAAAAGAGCAGCCGATCATTATCACCGCAGAACTCGCCGGCGATTACGTGACGACAAGTGTCGCTGACCGCGGGCCGGGCATCGACGATCTCGAGCAGGGAATGATTTTCGACAAATTCTATCGCGGGAAAGATCAGCGCTATCTTGTGCGCGGCACCGGAATGGGATTGCCGATCGCGAAAGCGATTGTGGCGGCTCACAATGGAACCATTGGAGTGACGAGCCAGCTCGGTCACGGCTCGGTCTTCTCTTTTTCACTTCCTGTTGCGCGTAGAGGGGAACGATCAATATGACGGACGCATCGATTCTGGTCGTAGACGACGAGCCGCAGATTCGACGAGTACTTCGTTCCACTCTTTCCAGCCATGGCTACGTGATCATCGAGGCCAAGACGGGCGAGGAAGCAGTGGACGCCGTTCGTAAGGACAAGCCCGACCTTGTACTTCTCGATGTGAACATGCCGGGCATCGGTGGGATCGCTGCGTGCCGGGAGATTCGGGAATCGTCGGAGGCTCCCATCATAATGCTCACCGTTCGAGACGCGGAGCGGGACAAAGTGCTCGCACTCGACGCTGGGGCGGACGATTACGTGGTCAAGCCCTTCGGTATTGAAGAGCTGCTGGCACGTATTCGTGCCGCATTGAGGCGGTACGCTCCCGATGACACGCTGCCTCCTTTTGTTTCAAAGGATTTTACGCTGGATTTCGAAAGCCGGCAGTTGACGGTGCGCGGCCAGGAAGTACATCTGACACCGAAGGAATTCGACGTTCTTAAGCACCTGGTTGCCAATCAGGGCAAGCCGCTGACCCATCGAAGACTCCTGCAGTCTGTTTGGGGGCCGGACTATGGGGAAGAAACGGAAAATCTGCGTGTGGTCATCAACCAGTTGCGCAAAAAAATCGAAAGCAATCCGGCGCAGCCGAAGTACATCCGGACCGAACCTTGGGTGGGATACCGCTTCCAACCACCGCGCGTGAGTCTCTCGAAGTCACCCGCCCGAAAACAATAGAATTGCCCGGTTTTCGGCGGATAGCAAAATCGCCGGAGAGAGAACCGCCTATTTCGAAAGCCGGTGTTGTGCGTCGAGATCCAGGTTCAACTCCAGAACATCTACCCGCGGCTCGCCCAAGACGCCAAACTGCCTCCCTAATATGTGCTTAGCGACCAGCGAGCGGACCTCAGCCTCGCTAACGTGACGCTCGCGTGCGACTCGAGAAATTTGGAATTCAGCGGCGGCCGGGGAAACGTCCGGGTCGAGGCCTGAGCCCGAGGTGGTCACAAGATCGACGGGGATTGGCGAGCCCGGATTTTCCGCCTGTAACTTTTGCACGTCACCATTGACGCGGTCGGCCAAGACTTTGTTTGTGGGCCCCAGATTCGATCCGCTGCTGGAAGTGGGATCGTATCCGTTTCCCGTTCCAGCTGCTGACGGGCGTGAATGGAAGTAGCCGGGGCCGGTGAACGCTTGTCCGATAATCCGGGATCCAACCAGCTTGCCGTTTCTTTCGATCAGTTGTCCGTTGGCCTTGCAGGGAAACAACAGTTGTGACAAGCCGGTGACGGCGAGCGGATAGATCAGACCGAACATGACCGTGGTCACCAGCGTGAACCACAAGGAGATGAGAAGATTTTTTTTCATGAGTTCCTCTAGGCCATTCCCAGGCTTACAAGCAGCATGTCAATAAGCTTGATACCAATAAACGGCGCGATGACTCCTCCAACACCGTAGATCAGCAGATTCCGGCGCAGCAAGGCCGCCGCACCCAAGGGCCGGTAGCGCACTCCGCGCAGCGCCAGTGGGATCAGCGCAATGATGATCAGCGCATTGAAGACGACGGCTGACAAGATCGCGGATTGCGGCGTGCGCAGGTGCATCACGTTAAGCACATTTAGCACCGGGAATGCGCCGGCGAACATCGCCGGAATAATGGCGAAATACTTCGCCACGTCATTGGCGACTGAAAAGGTCGTGAGCGCGCCCCGCGTGATTAGCAATTGCTTGCCGATTTCGACGATCTCGATGAGCTTGGTGGGGTTGGAGTCGAGATCAACCATGTTTCCTGCTTCCTTCGCCGCTTGCGTGCCGGTGTTCATGGCGACGCCGACGTCGGCCTGCGCCAGCGCTGGGGCGTCATTCGTGCCGTCACCCGTCATGGCCACCAGCTTGCCCTTGGCTTGTTCGCGCTTAATGAGAGCCATCTTGTCTTCGGGCTTGGCTTCAGCAAGAAAATCGTCGACGCCCGCCTGTCGCGCGATTGCCGCAGCGGTTAGCGGGTTATCGCCCGTGATCATCATCGTGCGAATGCCCATGGCCCGCAGATGATCAAATCGTTCGCGCATGCCGCCTTTGACGACGTCTGTCAGGGCGATCGCGCCTAGCACTTTACGGTTCTCTGCCACCAATAAAGGTGTGCCCCCGCCATCCGCAATTTCACGGATGATCTGTTTGATTTCGGGAGGCACAATCTGGCCTCTTTCAGCGACATATTTCTCGATGGCTTGCGGTGCGCCCTTGCGGATTTCGTGGCCATCCAGGTCAACCCCAGACATGCACGTTTGCGCCGAAAACGGAATGAAGTTCGGATTGTGCGGAGCCAGTTCACGTCCGCGAAGGCCATACTTTTCCTTGGCAAGAACAACGATGGAGCGCCCCTCCGGCGTTTCGTCCGCAAACGACGCGAGCTGTGCCGCGCTGGCGAGATCTGTCTCCGTCACGCTGGGACAGCAGTGAAACGATGTCGCCTGGCGGTTCCCCAAGGTGATCGTGCCCGTCTTGTCGAGCAAGAGCACGTCAACGTCTCCTGATGCTTCAACGGCCCGGCCCGACATTGCGATGACGTTTCGCTGAATCATTCGGTCCATTCCCGCAATCCCGATGGACGAGAGCAGTCCGCCGATGGTTGTGGGAATCAGGCAGACCAGCAGCGACACCAGGACGAAGACGTTCTGCGGCGCTCCGGAATAAATCGCAAAAGGCTGGAGCGTCATGACCGCCAGCAAGAAAATGATCGTTAGCCCCGCAAGAAGGATATTCAGTGCGATTTCGTTTGGCGTTTTTTGCCGGGACGCGCCTTCGACCAGGCGGATCATGCGGTCGAGAAACGTTTCGCCCGGATTAGAGGTGATCCGTACTTTGATTTCGTCGGAGAGCACTCGCGTGCCGCCGGTAACTGCCGAGCGGTCGCCGCCGGACTCGCGAATCACGGGAGCAGACTCCCCGGTGATCGCTGATTCATCGACCGACGCCACGCCTTCGATGACTTCGCCGTCGCCTGGGATGAACTCTCCCGCTGCAACGACAACCGTGTCTCCCGAACGCAGCTTGGAGCTTGCAATCTTCTCGATCGATCCATCTCCGCGCAAACGGCGAGCCGCCGTCTCTGCCCGGGCTTTGCGCAGCGTGTCGGCCTGCGCCTTGCCGCGTCCTTCCGCCATAGCCTCAGCGAAGTTCGCAAACACCACGGTGAACCACAGCCATAGGGTGATTTGGAGTCCCCAGCCGAAGTTGCCCGCGTGGTGCAGTTGGTCGCGCACGAGTTGAATAGTGGTCAGCAGGGCGCCCACTTCCACGACGAACATCACCGGGTTCTTGATCATCGTTCGCGGATCCAATTTGCGGAATGAGTCCAGCAGGGCTCTCCGCAGAATCTTTGAATCGGCGAGCGATATTGCTTTGTGCTGTAGATGTTCGGTCATAGCGGCCTCAGAAAACCTTTCCCGCAAGCATCTGCAGGTGTTCGAGAATCGGACCCAGACTGAGCGCCGGAAAAAATGTGAGCGCACTCACAATCAGAATGGTGGAAACGAGCAATGCTGTGAACAGCCCGCCGGTCACCGGGAACGTCCCGGCAGACGCAGGCGCGATCTTTTTCTTCGCCAGGTTCCCAGCAATGGCAAGTACGGGGATATGCATGAAGAAGCGGCCCAGCATCATGGCTACCGCTCCGCTGGTATTGAACCACATCGTGTTGCCGTTAAGGCCGCCGAAGGCGGAGCCATTGTTGCCCACCATCGAGGTATAGGCGTAGAGGACCTGTGAGAGTCCGTGCGGCCCTGGATTGGAGATGCTGGAGGTGCCAAATGGCCGCACCACCGCAACCGCAGAGAATCCGAGGATCACAAACGTCATAATTAGGATCGAAAGCATGGCCATTTTTACGTCGTAGGATTCGATTTTTTTCCCCAGGTACTCGGGAGTTCGCCCCACCATCAGCCCGGCGATGAATACCGCAAGGATGGCGAAGACCACCACGCCATAAAGTCCGGAACCGACGCCGCCAAAGACGACCTCTCCAAGCATGATATTGATCATCGGAACCATGCCGCCCAGCGGCGTGAACGAATCATGCTGGCTGTTGACCGCGCCGCAACTCGTGTCGGAGGTCACCGTGGCAAACAACGCGGAGTTCGCGATTCCGAAGCGGACTTCTTTGCCTTCCATGTTGCCGCCGGGTTGCAGTGCGCTGGCCCGCTGATCCACGCGGCCTAATATTGGGTTCCCTTTAGCCTCCGACCAATAGGCCGTCGTCACACCCATCAGAAACAGCACCGCCATTGCGGCCCAAACCGCCCATCCGTGCCGGGGCGAGCCAGTCATACGGCCCAGCGTGTAAGTGAGGCTCGAAGCGATCGCAAATATCGAAAACATCTCAATGAAGTTCGAGAACGGCGTAGGATTCTCAAAAGGGTGCGCGCTGTTCGCGCCGAAAAATCCGCCGCCATTGGTGCCCAATTCCTTGATGATTTCCTGCGAAGCGACGGGCCCTTGCGCAATCACCTGCTGGCTCACGACTTGGGTCGATGTCTTTCCGTCGGCCCCCGTCACTTGCACAGTCTGCGGTTCGGTAAGCTCCACCGTTGTATACGGCTTCAGGTTCTGCACTACACCTTGCGAGACGAGCGCCAGCGACCCGACCAGGCAGAGCGGAAGCAAAACCCAGAGCAGGCAGCGTGTCATGTCGACCCAGAAGTTCCCGAGCTTCTCGGTTTCCTTCCGCGAAAGGCCGCGAATGATCACCAGTGCCAGGACAATACCGGTCGCCGCGGAAGTGAAGTTGTGATACGCCAGACCGGCCATCTGCGTGAAATAACTCATGGTCGATTCGCCGCTGTAATTCTGCCAATTAGTATTGGTGGTAAAAGACGCGGCCGTGTTGAAGGCCAGTGCTGGCGGTACGTTGACCATCTTTTGCGGATTGAGGGGGAGCCACTGCTGCGTGCGCTGGATCAGATACAGGAGCGCCATGGAAACGCCGCTGAACAACAGCATGGCGACGGCATATTCCGTCCACCGCATCTCCTGCTGCTCGTCCACGCCGGTTAGACGATAGACGAGTTTTTCGATCGGGCGCAAGACCGGGTCCAGAAACGTTTTTTCCCGATTGAATACCCGCGTCATGAATATGCCGAGCGGCTTGGTGACCGCGAGAGTCACACCAAGCACAAGAAGGATTTGGAACCAGCCATTTGCCGTCATGTCAGAACTTCTCCGGTTTTAGCAGAGCCACCAGCAAGTACCCGAACAAAAGCACGCAGATAACGATTAGCACGACATTTCCAAGCATCTCGGGTCCCCGTCCTATTTCAGGCGTTCGCAGCCGCGAAGATAGAGGATAGCCATCGCAAAAAAGAAGATTGTTGCCGCAATGAAAATTATGTCCTGCACAAGAATCTCCTCGATTACGCCTCGTCAGTGAACACATGCTCTCGTTAGTTGCCGCGGAACGCCGGCGAATAGCGAGCCGACCGCTCACCATCAAGTTAGAGACATGCTAACGAGCAAAGGTTTAGGGAAGAATGAGCAGTACGTAAGGATTTTGTAAGGGTCCGAAACATGGTTACGAGCTGCAACCAAAAGAGCTTGAGTGCCAGCCGCTAAATGGGAAGGCGGAGCCGGGCCTCGCAGCCCCGGGTGTCGGAGCGATTTCTCAAAATGAGTTCGCCACCGTGAGCTTCGGCAATCTGGCGACTAAGAACCAGGCCAATACCGGAGCCGCCCGGCTTGGTCGTAAAGAACGGAACGAATAGGTTCGACGTATTGGGAAGTCCAGGACCCTCGTCGACAACCCACACCTCAAGTCGTGTCCCTTGCCGGGACCAGCCCACTTGCACGCAGCCGCCGGTCTCTAGCGTCGCATCCGCCGCATTACGAACCAGGTTGATCAGCAACTGTTCCAACTGGTCGGCGTCGGCCGAAATGACCGCGTCAGGACCGTTCAAAAGGCTGACCTTTACCCGGGTCTCGAGTTTTATCGTCCGGCTAATCCATTCCGACACGTTTACGGGCAGCAACTTCGGCTGTGGCAGCCGTGCAAGCTGAGCGTACGCCGCCATGAAGCGCCCAAGCGCCTCGGTGCGAGAGCGAATAATGCCCAGGCCTTGCCGAAGATCGTCCAGAATGGCAGCCGACGCCTCGCTTTGCAGTTCGGAAGACTTGGAGGCGCTCAAGAGCCCGCTCTCCAAACCTTGCGCGACGGATTGGATCGGGGCCAGCGAGTTATTCAGTTCATGCCCCAGAACGCGTATGAGGCGCTGCCACGCTTTGCGCTCTTCGTCACGGAGCGTGCGGCTCAGATCGCTCAGGACCACGAGGTGATGAGGCAAGCCCCCTTGGCGAAATGTCCCTCGACGCAGCCCCCAGCGCCCGGAACCTCCGGGAAAGGCCAGCTCCATAGTGTGCGCGGCTTCGCCTTCCAGGCAAGCGCCGAGTCCAAGTTCTTCCGCGGTAAATCCCAGCAGGCGCTCTTCCGGACGGCCCAACAAGCGCTCGCCGGCGCGATTAACCAGCCGCAGCTTCGTCCCGTTGTCGAACGTGAAGACGGCGAGGTCAATCTCCTCCATCACAGTTCGCAGCAGGGCAGTGGCTTCCAGCGCGCCCAGGCGTTGTTGCCGCAGGGTTTCACTGAGGGCATTGACTTCAATCATCACTTCTCCCATGGCATCGTCGCTTCGCGCCTCGCGGCCGCGCAGCGAAAAGTCCTCTTCACGCATGGCCGCCAGGAGATTCGAAAGTGTTTGCAGAGAAAAGACAACCCGATGCCGCACGGAGAAGGCAAAGCCGAGCCAGAGAGAAAGGATGAGAAAGGCGAGTGACCAGACAGCGCCGGTAGAATAATTTCCATGCCACAAAAGAATCATGGCAATCAGTGAACCCGGGAAACCCGCCGCTAACGCGAGGAGCTGGATACGCCGCTCATAGCTCAGTCGCGTCATTCCAGCCCATGTTTTTGCAGCCGGCGATACATCGCGCTGCGGCTCAGGCCCAACGCCTTCGCTGCCTGGCTGACATTTCCTTCGTGGCGAGAGAGTGTGCGCTGGATGAGATACCGCTCAACTTCGTCGAGGCTCATCTCCTCCAGCTTCGCCGCGCCGCCAGCGGCATGCGCGCGCAAACCGAGGTCAGCTGCTCGGACGGAAGGGCCGGGCGAGAGCAGCACGCCGCGTTCCACCGCGTGATCAAGTTCGCGAACGTTTCCCGGCCAAGCATGCTCATGAAGCGCCTTGATGGCGGCGGTGTCGAAGCCGGAAATATTTTTGCGGTAACGCTGCGCGTAACCATGGAGAAAATGGTGCGCCAGGAGATCGACGTCCTCGCGACGGTCGCGCAGCGGAGGGATGTGGATCTCGATGGTATTCAGCCGAAAGAGGAGGTCTTGACGGAACCGGCCCGCAGCGGCCTCCGCATTCACGTCGGCGTTGGTTGCTGCGAGTACTCTCACGTTGACGCGCCGGGTCGTGGACGAGCCCACGCGTTCCAGATCGCCCGTTTCCAGAACACGCAATAGTTTTGCCTGCAGGTTGAGCGGAACGTTGGCGATTTCGTCCAGGAACAAGGTGCTGCCGTCGGCGAGTTCGAATCGCCCGACGCGATCGGCGCGCGCATCGGTAAACGCGCCCTTTACGTGACCGAAAAGCTCGCTTTCGAAAATGCCTTCGGACAACCCGCCAGCATTCACGGTCACCATTGGTTTCGTCCCACGCGCCGACAACGCGTGAAGTGTTCGCGCGACAACTTCTTTGCCCGTGCCATGTTCTCCGGTGATCAAAACGTTGGCGTCCGAAGGGCCGATTTGTCCAATCAGCTCGAGCACCGGGGCCATCGCGGGGGATTTCGCCAGAAATGTCGGGCGCGATTCGGCGCGCAGAATGCGGTTTTCGGCTTCGAGACGGGATGCCTGCCGTAGCGCCTGGCGCAAATCGATTTGTGTGCGCAGAATGGCGAGCAGGCGAGTATTTTCCCATGGCGTCTGGACAAAGTCGCGCGCGCCGCGGCGCATCGCTTCTACCGCCACTTCGATGCTGCTCCATGCCGTCATGACCACGACGGGCAACGTGCTGTCGAGCATTTGAATGCGCGTGAGCAGGTCGAGTCCCTCCTGGCCCGACGTCGTGTCTCGCGCGTAGTTGAGGTCCATCAGGACTGCGTCAAATTCCCGGGATTCGATGGCACTAAGCGCCTCGGCCGGAGAAGCAACGCCCTGTGTTTCATAGCCCTCACGCTTCAAGAGCAAGCGCAGAGCATCGCGGATGTCCGCCTGGTCGTCAGCCAAAAGAATTCGATAAGGTTGCGGGTTAGTCGTCTTCATTCGAATGTATTGGCGAAGTTTATCCTACCGCCGTTTTTCAGGCACGGTAAGAAACGTTCGAAGTGCCGCCTTGCAGACAGTAAGCGCCCGCTCACGCGGGTTGTGCCGCGCCGACTTGCACGCCGGCGGTGGCGTTGTCTGCCACAACCCACCCGTCCTTCAGTTGGATAATGCGGCTCCCATAGGCGGCATTTCTCTCCGAGTGTGTGACCTGGATGATCGTTGTACCGGCGTCATTCAGTTTTTTGAAGAGCTGCATGATCTCTTCGCCTTGCGCGGAATGCAGATTCCCAGTCGGCTCATCAGCGAGGATCAGTTTCGGACTTAGAATCACCGCGCGGGCCACTCCGACAAGTTGCTGTTGGCCGCCGGAAAGCTGGTTCGGGAACAGATCTTTCTTGCCCACGATGTGGAATCGGTCGAGGCTATCGCAAACCAGGCTGACACGCTCTTTGTGCGGCACATTTTTGTAGGAAAGCGGCACTTCCAGATTTTCGAATACCGTCAGATTGTCGATCAGGTGATAGCTCTGAAACACGAACCCAATGTTCGCCTTATGCAGCTCGTTCCGCTTTTTGACGTTGAGTTTGTGAACCGGCTCGCCGAGGAAGTAATAGTCCCCGCTCCACGCGCCATCCAGCATTCCGATGATGCTCAGCAGCGTCGACTTTCCCGCGCCGGAAGGGCCCATGATGGTGACAAATTCCCCCGGCTGAATATCCAGATTGATTCTGCGCAACAGGTAAAATTTATTCGGCCCCGCCTCGACAACTTTTTCCAGATTTCGCAGTCGAATCAGCGGTTCCACAGTTCCCTCACTCTCTTCTCGTGTTTTTCGAACCCCTAACCCTTATCCTCGAACCTCCGAAACTCACTCGTACCGTAGGGCCACCATGGGATCGACCTTGCTCGCACGTCTTGCAGGAACGTAGCTGGCGAGCGCCGCCACGCCCAGCGAAACAGCCGTGGCCACCAGATACGGCATGTAATTGGTTGGCTTGACTTGATAGAGCAGGCTGGTCAGAAACCGAGAAAGACCCAGAGCCGTCACTACACCAACCGCGACACCGGCCAGTGCCAGAACGAAGCCTTGCCCCACGACGAGCTTCAAAACCTGTCGAGGTTCCGCGCCCAACGCAATGCGGACGCCGATTTCGTGCGTACGCTGTGTGACAAACAGGCTTAGCACGCCGTAGATGCCAACGGATGCCAGCGCAAGAGCCACGCCCGCAAAAAGCCCCATCAGCAAGGAATCGAAACTCTGTCCCGCGACAGAGCCTGCGACCACGTCCCTCATGGAGCGAATTTCGGTGACGCGCTGCTCGGGATTAACATCCGCAACCGCCTGGCGCAGCGCGGGCGCAATGTCCGTCGGGCCGATCGTGCGAACCACCCAATCGATCGAGCCGCGGAGCATGGGGCCGGTCTGCGCCGCGGGGACGTACACCATGGGTGGAGCAGGCCGGACAAGAAGCATGCCTTTCACGTCCGCAACGACGCCAACCACTTCGCGCGGCGGATCCGACTCCTTGAACAGCTCGCGGCCTTGGTAGCTTCCGATCACGATCCGGTCGCCGATCGGCGTCCCATCCTTCCACCATCGCCGGGCAAGCGTCTCGTTGATGATCACCATAGGGGGAGTCGCAGCGGTGTCGGTTTCGAGAACCCCTCGACCCTGCAAAATCGGAATCCGCATTGTAGCGAAGTAGTCGGCACTGATACCCCGCACCTCTGTTCCGCCGAAGCTGTGCTGTTCGTCGTTCTTGCCAAGCACCTGAGCGGGCAAATTCGCTTGCTCGGTAAGCGGCGCGACCGTCACGGCTGCAACGGAATGGACGCCGGGGAGACTCCGGATTCTCTCCAGCAACTGCTGCTCAAAGTTCCAGACCTGTGCGGAGGTAAGATTCTTGGCACCGTGAATGGGAGTCGTCATGGTCACTAGATTCTGCGGATCAAAGCCGAGTTTTTCCTGGTGCAAACGGTAGAGGCTTTCCCCGAGCAGCGCCGCCCCAACCAGCAGTGCGAGCGAGAGTGCAATTTCGCCGGTCACCAGTATGTTGCGAAGCCGGCTGTGCGCCGCGCCCATCCGAGTCTGCATTCCTCCTTCTTTCAGCGTGACGTTCAAATTGCCGCGTGTGGTTTGCCAAAAGGATGCGAGGCCGAAGGCCACGCTCGTCAGAAGCGCGACTCCCAGTGTGAATAGCAGCACTTTGTAGTCGAGGCGGACCGAACCGGCCAAAGGCAGATTGAACGGGATGGAAGAAACCAATGTGCCGAGCGTCCAATAGGCCGCGAGCAGGCCAGCGCCCGCACCGATCAGTGCAACCAGCAAGCTTTCGGTTAGAAATTGCCGCAGCAGGCGTCCTGGTCGCGCGCCGATGGCCACCCGGATGGACATTTCGCGCTCGCGTGAACTGGCGCGGGCAAGCATAAGGCTTGCCACATTTACACACGCGATGACGAGGAGAAGCCCGGCCGCGCCGAAGAGCATGATCAGGCTCGCGCGAAAGTCGCCCGCGAGCCAACGCTGGTAATCGCCCACGAAGAGGCCGCTATCTTTCTCTGGAAACTGCGCGAAGACGATATTCATCTCTGTCTGCGCTTGGGTGATGCCGACTCCGGGCTTCAGGCGCGCGACCACGCGCGTGTTCGTTCCTTTGTCGCCAAGCGTGTCACTCAATCGCAGGGGGACGTAAGCATCCACCGGTTGTTCGACAAATGTGAAGTCGCGCGGCATCACGCCAACGATGGTATACGCGTCGTCGTTCAGCTGTAGCTGTTTGCCGATGATGTCTGCGCTCGCGCCGAAAGTGCGCCGCCAGAGTGCGTCGCTCAGGACCGCTGAAAGGGGTGCACCGGGTTGCGTTTCCTCGCGCCGCAAGCCTCGGCCAAGCGCCGGATTCACGCCCACCACGCGGAAGAAATCATCGGTCACGCGCAGGGAGGTGACCCAATCCACGCGGTTTTCCTGCTTCAGTTCCAGTGCGGGGCCTCCGCGGAAACCCGCTACCGAGTCAAACACGCGCGTACCGCGCTCGCGGCAGAAAGTGAATTGCGGCGCCGTGACCCAGCCATCCGGCTCACCGTTGTTCAACCGTGCCCCCAGCTGCACGATTCTCTCCGACTGTGGAAATGGGAGGGGTCGCAGCAGCACAGCGTTTACCACGCTGAAGATCGCCGTGTTTGCGCCAATGCCGAGGGTAATGGTCAATCCAACGACAGCTGCGAATCCCGGGCTTTTCACGAGCATGCGGATACCGTATCGAACGTCCTGCACAAAAGAGTTCATTGGCGTGCCTCCGCGATCAGGCGCCGACGCGAGCTTCCTGTGTCTCCTCGACGATGCGGCCATCGAACAGATGAATGTTGCGCTCGGCGAAATTCGCGTACCTCTGATCGTGCGTAACCATGCAAACGGTCGCGCCGTTGCGGTGCAAATCGCGCAGCAGTTCCATGACCGCCTCGCCGTTCTTCGAATCGAGGTTTCCAGTCGGCTCGTCAGCCATCAGAATCAGCGGATCGCCAACCAGCGCGCGCGCCACCGCGACACGCTGTTGCTGACCGCCCGAGAGTTGCGAAGGGTAGTGACGCAGCCGGTGAGCCATCCCGACGCGCTCGAGCGCGTGCTGTACCTTCTGCTTCCTCTCCACAGCGCTCGTGCCGCGATACGTCAACGGCAGCTCCACGTTCTCATACACCGTCAGGTCCCCGATCAGGTTGAACGCCTGGAAAATAAATCCAATCTCGCGGTTGCGGATTCGCGTGCGCTCGCTGATCGAGAGATTCGCCACCGGCTGTCCATTGAGCGTATACTCGCCGCCCGTCGGTGAATCAAGCAGTCCAAGAATCGAGAGCAAAGTCGATTTGCCGCAGCCCGAAGGCCCGGCAATCGAGATGTATTGCCCCTTCTTGATCTCCAGGTGAATTTCGGACAAGGCATGCGTCTCGACCTCATCCGTATAAAACACTTTCTTCACGCCTTCCATCTTGATGAGTGTTGCGTTTGCGTCCGTCATCGGTTCTCCTTCTCCCGTCCGAATTGTGAAATTCGTTTCACCGTGCAGAGATCGGGCATCACTGATTTCGAAGCCCCATCAAAGTTCAACACACCCTTACTTCAAGCGCACCCGGTCGAAGTTGTCCCAAGCGGACATGTCGGACAGAATCACTTTGTCTCCGACCTTCAGTCCCTGCAAAATTTCGATCGTGTTCACCGAACTCCGCCCCAACTTAACATTGACGCGCACCGCTTCCGATCCGTCCTCAATAATCTTGAAAATTCCGATCGTGCTGTCCGCCTGCCCATGCACCGGCCGCCCCACATACAGCACATCCCTCAGATTCTCCAGCGTGATCGTGCCGTCCACGCTCAGATCCGGCCTCGCCCCCGGCGGAAGAGGGTCGTCAATCGTAACGTCCACCGTGACCGTTCCGTTTATCACCGAGGGGTCGACTCGCGAAACGTGCCCATTCACGATTCCATTGCGCGTATCGATCGTCGCCTTTTGCCCGGGCATCACATCTTTCGCTTGCGTCTCGGCAATCTTCACTTCCGCTCTGAGTTTCTTCGGATCCGCAACTCGCGCCAGGTTTGTGCCCGGTACCACGTGCTGCCCGACCTCCACTGGCACAAGCTGCAACACGCCATCGATCCCCGCGCGTACATGCAGCGCATCCAATTGGCTCTTCTTCAATTGGTAGAGCGCCTTCATCTGCTCGACCTTGGCCTGCTGCGCCGCAAGTTTCGCGTTCGCCGAATCCGTCGCGATTTTCGTTCGCTCGGCTTCCAGCTGCAAACGAATCGCCAGCTGCTCCGACTTGACCTTCGACTGCCGCTCAATTAGCCGGGACGTCAGTCCTTCATCCGCGAGCTTTTCGTCTGTTTCGTGCTGAATTCTTGCTTGTTCGTAGTCGCTCCTCACGGACGCTTCCGTGGCCTTCTGGCTCATCAAGTCGCTGTTCACCTGTACTTTTAGGTTGTCGTGGTCCGCTTCCGCTCCCTTGAGCTGGTATTCCGCGTCCACCGCATCCTTCTGCACCGTCGGGTCGCTCAATTCCATAATGACGGAACTTGGCTTGACGATGGCAGGCGGCCGCAAAACCCATTTATCCACGTGTGCATCCGTCTGCGCGGCAACCCATCGAATGTCTTCGGGAACCAGCGTCCCCAACCCGCGGACTTCCCGCAGCATGGGCCCGCGCTTCACTTCATCCGGCCAGATCGTGGCCCGGTCCACGCTCGGCGCGGCTGGCCGCAGTTTGGAAAGCCCATAGGTGACTCCTCCGACGAGGAGCAGTGCCACGGTGCCGTAAATGATCCGTCGGATTTTTTTGGCGCGAGCGTTCGATGGTCGTTGGATGTCCATATATTATTGATGACCTATAGAACGCAACTCTCCGGCCCCAGGTTCCCTTCGCTAAGTCTACCTGTTTTCAATGGCTTAGCCAGACTTCTTTCTCCCCAATCCCAGCGAATCGCCCGGAAATGGGATTACCCGTCCCACCTTCGGACAAGCCAGCTCAACTTGTTAGACAGGATTACCGTTCAATTAGTCTTTCTATCAGGACTACGGTAGATTCACCCAAGCCGAATTTTGCCGAGAAGATTCCAGGACCCCAGAGATGAACTGAACGCCAGCGACGCCGTCTTCGACAGTCGGCACGAGCAGCGACGACGCCAGCGGAGCCCGCCCCGCATTCCGCGCCGCAATCTGCTCCGCCAAGTCCGTATAAAGTTGCGCGAACCCCTCCAGGTATCCCTCGGGATGCCCGGACGGGATACGGCTCGCATGCTTCGCCGAAGCCGTCGCGCCAGCTCCGGCCCGGCTGATCGTGACCGGAGGATTGCCATACGGCGTAAACCGCAGATAGTTCGGATTTTCCTGCCCCCACTCAAGACCGGCCTTCTCCCCATACACCCGCAAACGCAGATTGTTCTCGTTTCCCGTAGCCACCTGGCTCGCCCACAACATTCCTCGCGCTCCGCCCTCGAATCGCATCAGCATTTGCACGTTGTCGTCGAGCCGCCGCCCCGGCACGAAAATGGAAACGTCCGCCGCCACCTGCTCGCAGCGCAGCCCCGTCACAAAGCAAGCGATGTTGTACGCGTGCGTTCCAATATCCCCGAGCGAACCCGCAGGTCCGCTCTGCGCGGGATCAGTGCGCCAAACCGCCTGTTTGTGCCCGGTCGCCTCCACCGCCGTGGTCAGCCAGTCCTGCGCGTACTCCACTTGCACCACGCGAATTCGTCCCAGTTCCCCCGCCTCGATCATCTCCCGTGCTTGCCGCACCAGCGGATACCCGGTGTAATTGTGCGTCAGGCCAAAGATCAGCCCGCTCCGCCGAACGATCTTCTCAAGTGCTACCGCATCTTCCACCGTCGTGGTCAGCGGTTTATCGCAGATGACATGAATCCCCGCCTCCAAAAACGCTTTCGCAGGCCCGAAATGAACATGATTGGGCGTGACGATCGAGACCGCATCAATCCGGTCCGCCCTCTTCGCCTCCGCCGCCGCCATTTCCGCGAAACTCCCGTAAGCACGCTCCGGCGCGATATGCAGCTCCAGTGCCGCTGCCTTGCTCTTCGCAGGATCAGAAGACAACGCCCCTGCCACCAGCTCAAATCGATCGTCCATCCGCGCGGCAATCCGGTGCACCGCCCCAATGAACGCCCCCGGCCCGCCTCCAACCATCCCCAGCCGGAGCCGCCGTCCCGTTGCATCACTCGCCTTCGAATTTGCAGTCATAACCCTCGGCCCTTTTCTCGTCTGTGTTAAATCCTTCTTTTTCCTTCAACTTTCAACTTTTAACCTCGTTAAATCCTTCTTTTTCTTTCATCTTTCATCTTTCATCTTTCAACTTTCAACTTTTAACCTCGTTAAATCCTTCTTTTTCTTTCAACTTTCAACTTTCAACTTTCAACCTCTTCAACCGGCCCAAAGAACACTCAAGCTATCCACTGTCATTTCTGGCACGCTACTCCAGTCCCAACATCCGCCGATTCGCCCGCTGATCCGCCCCCGAACTTGCGAAGTCATCAAACGTGCTCCCCGCCGCCTGAATAATGTGCCGCTGAATAAACGGCGCCCCTTCCGCAGCCCCCTGCTCGCTGCTCTTGATGCAGCATTCCCACTCCAGTACCGCCCATCCCGCAAAGTCATACTGCGTCAGCTTGGAAAATATCGCGCCGAAATCCACTTGCCCATCCCCCGGCGAACGAAACCTCCCCGCTCGATTCGCCCAGGCCTGATACCCCCCATAAACACCCTGCCGTCCCGTCGGACGAAACTCCGCATCCTTCACATGAAACATCTTGATCCGGCTGTGATACAGATCGATGAATTCCAGATAATCGAGCTGTTGCAGCACGAAATGGCTCGGGTCAAAAAGCATATTGCATCGCGGATGATTGCCGCAGCGCTCCAAAAACATTTCGAACGTCACCCCATCGTGCAAATCTTCGCCAGGATGGACCTCGTAGCACAAATCCACTCCCGCTTTATCAAATGCATCCAAAATCGGCCGCCAGCGCGCTGCCAGCTCCTCAAAAGCAGTTTCAATCAGCCCCGCCGGCCTCTGCGGCCACGGATAAATGTACGGCCAAGCCAGTGCCCCCGAAAACGTAACATGCGCCGCAAGTCCCAGATTGGCGGACGCCTTCGCCGCCAGCAATAATTGTTCAACTGCCCACGCCTGCCTCGCTTTCGGGTTGCCCCGCAGTTTCTCCGGCGCAAATCCATCAAACGCCAGGTCATACGCCGGATGCACGGCCACCAACTGTCCTTGAAGGTGCGTCGAAAGTTCGGTGATCGCGAGGCCGGGGCCCGCCACCGTGCCGCGAATCTCGTCGCAGTACGTCTTGCTCTCCGCCGCTCGCTGCAAATCAAACAATCGCGCATCCCAGCAGGGAATTTGCACGCCTTTGTAGCCGAGCTTGGCGGCCCACGCAGCGATGCTCTTCAAGCTATTGAACGGCGCCGCATCGCCGGCAAACTGCGCCAGAAAAATCCCCGGCCCCTTTATCGTTCGCATGTCCCCTCAATGAGTCACAAGAGCTGAAGCATTCTCCCGAATTCTTCGACACTGATTTTCAAGTCCTGAATGACGGCCCGCAATGTCTTGCGTTTGAGTTCTCCCTTGTGCATTGGGATAACCACGCGCGCCTGGTCCCTCTCACGCACATAAATTGCATGGCTGCCTCGTTGCCGGCGAAACACGAACCCCAATTGCTCGGCCACGCGAACCAATTCCTTCGCTGTGGCCGCTCGCCATTGAACCATGCTTTTTCCTCAGCAGCTCAAGAGAATCGCTCAGGCCCGCTTCAAGGTTCTCGGTATAGAACCCTCGAGTTAGTCAGGTCAATACGGTATTCTACGTACGGGCTGTTGAAATCGCCTTTGATGCAGGGTGTGGAAATTGTGCTTCGCACGGGGGGGTGGCGCAGCGTCACGCCGGAATCTCTATCGGCTTGATTAGAATGTCTTCCGTGGGAATAGGCAAGCCATCTTCGACCAGGCTTTCGATGTACAGCCCGATGGCCTCACGAATGTTCTCTACCCCTTCTTCGATCGTCTCGCTTTGCGTGTGGCATCCCGGCAAGGTGGGGCAGAAAACGTGGTAGCCTCCTTCTGCTTCTTTCTCGAAGATCACAGTAAACCGGTGTGCCATCGCGAGCCTCCGCTATCCACATTCTAGCCGATTCCCGATTGCCCAGGTAGATTCTCAGCGAACTGCGCCAGAAAAATCCATGGTCCCTTGATGGTTCTCATCGTTTCCTCAACTCCACCCTCCATCCACGATGAACTCCTGCGCCGTGCATTTTTCCGCCCCGTCCGAAGCCAGGAACAGCGCCATGTTCGCGACGTCATCGGGAAGCACACGCCTCTTCAAACATTGACCCGCCATAATTTCCTTCTCCACCTCAGGCGTATACCACAATTTGATTTGCCGCTCCGTCCACACCGCCCCCGGCGAAATTGTGTTCACCCGTATACCGAAAGGCCCGAATTCACGAGCCAGAACCCGGGTCAACCCGGTGACCGAAGCCTTGGTCACGTTGTATATAGGAAGGCCAGTTAGCTTGAGCCTCCAAATAATCGAACCAAGATTGATAATGGCGCCTCCGCCAAGCCGCTTCATCTGCGGCGCCACAGCCTGCGCCGCGAAGAACATGTGCCGCATGTTCATCGCGATCCGCTCATCCCAGTAAGCAGGCGTGACTTGCTCCATCGTGTGCCGGTCGTCGTTCCCCGCATTGTTGACGAGCACCCCAATGTCGCCGAACTCCACGCGGATTTTTTCGATGGCGGCCTGCAGCGCGGCGATGTCGCGAATGTCGCAAGCGATGAAGAATGGTGCCGTCCCCGTCTCTTTCTGAATCTCAGCGACCAGCGCCCGGCTCGCCTCCTCCGCAATATCCACAAACCCCACGCGCGCCCCCTGCCCGGCGAAAGCGCGTGTGAACGCCGCACCAATCCCGCTCCCTCCACCGGTAATGAACACCGTTTTGTCCGCAAGCCCCGCGTAGCTCGTCGCTCTGCCCGTATCCATACGTCTCGGCCGCCCCGACTTCGGCGAGACGCTACTCTACTCATTTTCCACCTCAAAGCAAATCTCTGCGCCGACCGCACCCCTCTCCCCCGGCTGTCATCCCGAGCGTAGCGAGGGATCTGCTTTTTTCTCCGTTCCGGTCACCCGGTCCGGCTCACAGGGAAAACGGCCCGATCCCAGTCCCCCTCGGACAACCCGAAAAAGCTATGGGCCATGAGTCCCAAATAGAACCATGGTTGGCACCTGACCACCGAACTGCTTTGCTGGTTTCAGAACTGACTGGCCTCGTCGCGAACAGGCGATGAAAACCGCGAGGAGTGGAACCCGAACGCGTTACGCGATAGTGCGTGGCAAGCCTAGCTCATGGAGCGGAAGGCTGGAACAAATCCAGCTCAATTTTTCGAGCTGGAAAGTAAGAAAAATTCGGTCGTTGGAGAGGTATTTTTCTTGACTTCCCCTTTCATAGAACTCATCAGGAGTTGGCAACTTATCGCCAGGCAAATCGGCTCCAAGGATTGCTTCCGGGTAGCCGACGACCCACCCGAAATCTTCGCGACTCTGACCTTCCCCCATCAAAGGCCTCGCGTATAATCGACGGCCAACCTTCGGCAGACAAGAAGCCGTGAAAGACTCAAAGCCTGAGGCGACTGCGGGCGGATCACGAGCAACCCGGAAGTAATGGTGCGGTCGGGTTTACTGGAATAACTTCCGCATACCTCGACCGCAATCCCCGATTGGACCTTGCCGAATTGGCAGCGAATGGAAAAGTCTTATGATTCATCGGCAGATGGAGAAACGATTCTAGGGTTCGACGTGAGTATCGAAGACCCCCGTCTGTACGCGGCCGTTCCGTTTGATTTGCACAAACAGCCGGTAGTCGCCGGGCTGGGGAAACCCATATGGAAAGGTGACTTCGGTGCGCATCTTCGCTTCGTGCATTTCTGGCGCGTGCTCCGCTGCGTCACCGCCGCTCCTCCTCTGCTTTTCCAGGAGCATTAGCGCAGCCATAGGCACCGATCCAGCCGGATGCACGTGGGCGAATACAGTCAAGTCTTGCTTTACGATCACAAGATGCCCGGCCATGCCCATGTACGGCTCCAGGTCGGAAGCCGGGCTGCCATCCTTGTCGAAGATCCGGAAGCGCAGAAAGATAGGTTGCTGTGCGTGAAGCGGCCGGCCGTCTAGCACCCACTCCCAGCGGCTTCGGTCCGGGAGCATCAAGACGTTCGTGAATTTTTGTGCCGCGGAGGCAGCCGCTACCGTTGTTTCCGAATCATCCCCGGTGGGAGAACCATCGGGCACGTCCGGCAATTCCACTCGCGTCGCCATTGTGTCCGGAAAACCCGACTCGCGCACAATGTCAGCGAAGAGCGCATAATTCCCTGCGGACATAGAGGGCAATCGTTCCGCGAAGGTGTCCGCACCATTCCTGTCGGGATGTAGGGTGGTAAAAGCGATCCAAGTCGGGCACTCTAATCAGAAAGAGGTGCATCAAGTGCCCGTGATCGGGGATGATCTTATCGAGAAGCATCTGCTTGCGACGGTCGTGCCAGGAAGAAAATCCCATCTTAAGGACGAGGGTGTTTCCGTTTTGCAGAGACGCCTCGATCGGCGGCGCTTTGTACATCATCAGATTGGCTCGGCCGCTTGCGGCGGCATCCCACCACATATTTCCCAGGAACAGGATGCCGATGAGCGCTGCCGCGGTCACCGCCATCACAACGCGTCCACGCCGGCGAAGCGATGCAGATGGTGCCCCGCCCGGCTCCATCTGGCTTTCCCGCGCCGCCGCGCCGAAGATGGCAATCATACTCGTCACCAGCAGAATCATCAGCGCCGCGAGCAATGTTCCTGTACTCTTCGGCATGGTCAGAGTTCGCCGCGCAGCTGCTGGCACGGGCACAGCCATCTGGGCCTTGCCCTGTGCGCCAAAGACTTCCATGCGCACCTGCCACGACCCTGATGCCATCAGCCAAAGTTTGCCGGTGAAAAATTGCGTGTCCGCCGGCGACCTTTCCATGCGGTCCGGGGGAGGAGCGTTCTCGGACCCCTCGCCCATCGCCCTCAGGGGCGCGATCCAAATATCGGCTACACTCCCGTTAAGCGCCCGCACTTCGATCTGCGCAATCCCCGGAATCATTGGCGGTGTTCGCACAGTCACAAACAATCGATACGGTCCCGCCATCCCTTCGTAGAAAACGTCGGGACTGCCCACGTGCGCGCCACAAGTGGGCACGAGAAAGAAACACCCCATGAAAAAGAGAAGCGCACGCTTCATAGTGCTACCGCTTCACCCCGCGCATCCAGTCGCCCCAGAAGAGGCCTACGCGCGTCATGACAAAGGCCGCCATGAACGCGACGATCATTCCCGCCCAAAACTCTGTCCGCGTTTTCTCGTAGAAATTAAATTGGTGGACGAAATGATAGTCGCTCGGCGGAACCATGTAGGGGTAGTAGTTCGTACCAAAGACGCGATTCTCGGCGAGGGGCGAAATCAGAAACCTTCCCATCGGCCACTGCACCGCGATCATCACCATCACAAAGCCCACACCACCCACCGCCGCCTGGAGCCACTTCTTCCTCTGCGCCGTACGATCGAGCAGAAAATCGAGCGCTACCGCCCCTGCGATAAGCAGAAGTGGAAATCGCATGGGAATCAGATGTGTAACCCGTGTGTACACAGGTCCGAGCTTGGGCTCAGCCGGAACCAGGGGCACCAGCCAAAGCGCCACCAGCCAGAGCACGAGGTAAATTCCCGCCACCTTCGTCGCCGCCCACCTGTAGCCAGATGCACGCGCAATCCCTACCAGCATCGGCGGCATCGCCAGCGCCACCGCGCGATAGAAGATCGCGCTGTGCATCAGCGTCTGCTCCGTGTACTCGTAGATTAGCATGAGCAGCAGGATGGTCAGCATGCAGCCAACATAGAGAAAGATTCGGTTCAGCTTCGCTCGCGTTTCCTCGTTAGCGCGGTTCATCTCGGCGATGATCAGGAATAGCCCGCCCAAGCCAACTGTGAAAATCCCGAGGACCAACACCACGTGAGGCGGGCTGAGAATCTGAACGTCCAGGCCGAATGCGTTGTGCCACCAATCGTCGAACGGAGCGGAGGTGAGCATCGTGAGTCCGCCCCAGAGCGAGACAAAGGTCCCCAGGGGTCCGTAAAATCCCCAGATTTTTACCGAGGATTCCTGCGCGGCGCGGTTCTTTCCAAATGTGGTCGATAGAATCAGGTACATGCTCGAAAGCCCCGCGACAATCGCTCCAAAGTGGATACACAGGTGCGCGGGGGTCCAGAAGGTATCCCGCCCGATGGAGGTGTGCCAGGAGATGTCCCAGTACAGGCCGACAGTGGTGGATGTCACAGCGATCGCCGAAAACCAGACATACCACGCTATCTCAGCAACTCGATCGAAAACTGCACTTTGCGCAGGCGCTGACACAGGGTAGGGAGCGCTGTGTGCCATGGTCTCACCCCATCTGAACCAGAATTCAATTCCGTGTTGAGCGGTAATATACACCCGATTGTCCCGCATGGGACGCTCGAACTCAGCTTTAAGTGGCGCGTCATCTCAACAGTCACGCAGGGCCAACTCCAGGCCACCCTTAGCACGCTATCCGGGGTGGCCTACCTTTTCGGGTTTGGTTTTGAAAAGGTGGGCCCGCTCTTCTCGTGGGATTCAGATGTCACACGCTCCGGGGGAAAGGACTGCTTGCTATCCCACACCGTCCAAAGCACTTAAAGTAATTCTTGACATACTGTACCAATATGGTATAATGGTGTGGTTAAGTCGGCACGATGTTTCCGTGCCACGCGAACAATGTGCGCCTTTTGCATCCCGGTTTCCGTACAGGGACCCGCCCGCCAAGCGATCCTTCTAACTCCACCAAGATCTTCCCATCCCAGTCGATTACTCTCTCGCCAATACTTCGCTTGCGTAAATCCTTTAACTGCAACACTTATGCAGCTCTCCGCAAGTGTTCCAAACAAAAGACTTACGGCATGGCTAAGTCCTTTAGCTGCAACACTTACAAAAAACACGGGGTACCTCCTTCAAGCCAAAAGCTTTTCTCTTTCTTTTTCCCGGTGCTCTCTTCAACTCCTCTCGGTGCCTCCGAGCCTCTGTGGCTGCCGCTCCGCCTCCCATCTTCCGTACCCTCTTCCAAGTTCCGTATCCTGCAACTCCTTTGTTTGCAGCTCATACGAAAACACCGG
>Ga0209648_10000835_pt1 | contig 24357 bp, 21 predicted proteins | sample GraSoi2013_115cm_FD_185830 | JGI IMG/M metagenome (GOLD analysis project Ga0209648, IMG submission 185830) | Grasslands soil microbial communities from the Angelo Coastal Reserve, California, USA - Sample 9_17_2013_115cm (SPAdes) (version 2) | ecosystem: Environmental > Terrestrial > Soil >... | reverse complement strand
GTGCGGAAGGAGTGCCTGCATGCCGCGATCAACGCCGTGAAGACAATCGCGCGGGCTGCTCCACGCGAGCTGCCGGGGAACGTGAAATTGCAACTCGCGGCTTTAAGGCGGGCGCGCGCCGCGCTGATGCGCTTGATACGCCAAAGCGATTCGTCGACGAGCTAGATCGGCTTATTGTCGGTCGGTCCGCGGCCCTTGCGATAAGGCGTCACGATCAGGTCACCAAGATCGCCGTCGCCGCCAGTGGCGGCGGCAAGGCCGCGCGTCACGATGCCCGTCGCAAGGAAATGGCCGCCGCCCTCGCTTTTGAACTGTGGATTCGATTCTGCGATGGATTCCCCGAGGGCGCGCGTCTTTACGAACTCGCAGATTTCCTGTTCGAAGCCGCAACAGGCCGCGCCGGAAATTGTAGGCCCGCGTGTGTCGGCTTCTTGCGAGCGGTCAAGCGGCAAGTGCCGATCGACAAGAACGCATGGAAAAGGGTCGGATAGCTGAACGCCTAGCTGGAATCGCGCCAAGGTCTCGGCCGCTTCAGTAAACCGTCCTCGACGGCGAGACCACGCCCGCCACGCCGATGACCACCCGGGCCGCCACCAGGACGGCGTAGCTGGAGGAGAATGCGGCGAGCATGACCCCGGCGACGAACAGCACCGCGGTTCCCAGCACCGTGGGCCGGCGGCCCACCTTGTCAGCGATCCTCCCCGCGGCAAGGGCGCCAAGCATCGCCCCGATCAGCAGGATGCTGGTCAGCAGTTCCTTGTCGAAGGACGTCAGGCCGTGGAAGTCCTTGCCGATGAACAGCAGCGCTCCGGAGATGACACCGGTGTCGTAGCCGAACAGCAGCCCGCCGAGGGCGGTGATGGCCGCACTCCACACCACATGCCGCCGGATGGTCCCCGGCGAGAGGGGCGCGGGCGGAGGCATCGGCTGACGGGTCCTGGTCATGCTTCCTCCTTCCGGCCTCACCACCCCGACGCGGCCGCCGCGCCGTCCGCGGCGCTAGCGCGGAGCTCGACCGGGTACCCAGTGCCGATGAGGCGCACCGGCCGGCGACCTTAGCGGTCTTCCCTGCCGGCCTGGCGATCGTCTCCGGCTGGCCGGGTCCGGGCACGGCTGATGCCGTCGTCAGCCGCTGCGAGCACCTCGCCGTCAGGCGATCTGCGGGCCGGACCGCTCCGCCGACATGCACGTGAATCTCACGCACGCGCAGGATCGCCTCGGGACCGCGGTAGAGCACGATCCACCCGTCTCGCCGAACGTTGTCGACGGGCCGTGCTCACGACCAGCTCATCGGTCTCCACGACCACGGGTACCCAGCCACCGGAGATGCCCCCTAAGTCTCCGAAGCCGCCAGCCCGCGGAACTCCTGCGGTTCATCCCTGCCCCGTTTTCCCGCTGCCATAACGGCATGCAGGCGAGGCTCCGGAATGCCCGAAGACCGAGCACGCGGTAGCGTATTCGCGACAGACGTAGCAGGAGCGATCGTATGCCGCTGACCTGACCCCACTAGGACGGGCACGTGTACTGGCCGCTGCGCACACCTCTTGGCTCTGCGGCGGCGTCGGGCGAACCCGAAGCCCGGGCCGCAGCTGCAATCCGTCGGCCGGGATCGCGCTGGGCCGGGATTCAGTCGCGACACAGCACCTGGACCGACAGCCCGCTGAGCATCTCCCCCAGGTCACGGCGTGGAGCGCGGGAGGCGGCGAGCGGGCTCTCGGGAACGCGATCCTCAGCCGCTGGCCGATCGCCGCGCACGCTCAGGTGGCCCTGCCGGTCGGCGACCTGGCGGACGAGAGCAGGGTTGCCGAGTACGCTCGCATCGACGCGCCCGGTGGGGCGCTGCCCCTGTTCACCACCCACCTGACCTACGGGCCGGGCCGCTCGCAGCTGCGCATGACGCAGGCCCGCACGCTGGCCGAGTTCGTCGCCGGGCATGCCGCCGGCTGCGCCTACCCGCCGGTGGTCACCGGTGACCTCAACGCCGAACCCGGCTCGGACGAACTGCGGCTGCTCGGCGGCCTGCTCACCGCCCCGGCGGTGCCAGGGCTGGTACTCATCGACGCCTGGCGTTACGCCGACCCCGGCGACCCCGGGTTCACCTGGGACCACCGCAACGGCTACCAGGCCGGCAGCGTGATCCCCGACTCGCGGATCGACTACGTCCTGGCCGGCCTGCCCCGCCGCGGCCGGGGCAAGGTGCGGTCAGCCGCGCTGGCCGGCGTCGCGCCCATCGAGGACGTCTGGCCATCGGATCATTTCGCCGTCGTCGCCGACTTGCAGGATGAGGCTCATGAACTGCGTGATCGGCGAACGTGAGCTGCCGCCCTCAGCGCCAGTCCGATAGTCAATCTCGGCCCTTCAGGGCGCCGTTAGGAGACGTGGCCGAAGCCGACAGCAAGCGACGAGCCCTACCCGCTTTATTGAAGAATCGGTGCAGGCGTACTTCCCGATTCCTGGCTCTCCCTCTATCAGCAGTGCGCCGCCACGGCCCTTGGCGGCTGCTCGCACCAGAGCCACCCAGACAGGTTGCCTGCCAAGGCTTGCCGGCTTGCCGTCATCCCCGAGTTCGGGCTCGCCGTGACTAGCCACCTTCCCTGCCGGTCGGCATCACGTACCGGGCTCGGAAAGGTTTGGTAGATCTCTCGGACGGCGCGGCAGCGGGACATCGCGTGTGCGTGCCGCGACCTCGTGATACTTGCCGCGGCTACCGCTCACCGCCGCTGACGGGACGGCCAGGACTAGCGAGATGGAGGATGTGACCGCGCAGCCGGTCGACAAGCCTTGGGAGGCGAAGCGGCGCGCGTGCTCGCGCCGGACCGCGTGAACAGCTCGCTGGTCCGGTCAGCCGCGAGCGCGTTCGCCGGACGATTACGCCCTTAGCCACAGGAGGTTAGCCATGGCAATGCTCCCGGCCCGCCGCAGCGGGCAGACCCTTACCGTCGTCGACCCGTCGCGCGAGCTCGAGGACATCTACGAGCGCATGGGCCAGCTGATGAACATCGCGTTCGGGGATCTCGGCATGGCCCGACTCACCGACGTACCCTGGTCGCCCCTGGCCGATGTGTCCGAGACCGACGACGCCTACCTGGTACACATCGAGCTGCCCGGGATCCGCAAGGACCAGATCGACGTGCAGATGCAGGACCGGCAGCTGGTCGTCAGCGGCGAGATCAAGGAGACCGAGAACGGCCGGCGGCACCGCAGCTCGCGCCGCACCGGCCGCTTTGAGTACCGGACCTACCTGCCCGGCGACGTCAAGGCTGACCAGGTGCGCGCGCAGCTCTCCGACGGCGTGCTCACGATCACCGTGCCGAAGTCCGAGGCCGCCAGGCCCCGGCGGATCGAGGTCCAGGCGTCTGGCGCCAAGAACTGACTGCCGCGGTCACGGGCGGAGCGGCCGGTCCCGGTCAGGCGCGCGAAGCAGCCGGGGAAGGCCGCTCATGGTCCGTGCCGAGGTCGGTCCGAAGGCCTGATGCCTGTGATGCGCAGGGAGCCGGCCCGGCATTGAGAGGAGTATGGACAAGCGTCTTCGCTTCATGAGGGACCTGATCCAGCCCATGCGGATCGCGCCAGGCACCGCGGTCAAGCTGAGCCGAGACCATGATCCAGCCTGGACAGGACCGGTGACCCGGCCGGAGGCCGGTGCCCTACTCGAACAGGGTGTTGAGCTTCTCGCCGAGTATCAGGACAGGCTTGCCGCGCAGAACGACCTCGGCCTGCTGATCCTGCTCCAGGGACTCGACGCCGCGGGCAAGGACAGCACGATCAAGCACGTGATGAGCGGTGTCAACCCGCAGGGCGTGACGGTCAGCAGCTTCAAGCAGCCGTCGGCGGAGGAGCTCAACCACGACTTCCTCTGGCGTTACCAGGCTGCGCTGCCCGGCCGGGGAAGAATCGGCATCTTCAACCGGTCTCACTACGAAGAGGTACTGGTCGTCCGGGTGCATCCAGAGCTGCTCGCGGCAGAGAGGCTACCCGGGCCGGCACGGAAACGTGATGTCTGGGGCCAGCGCTACCGGGATATCAACCACTGGGAGCACTACCTCGTTAACAACGGCATCCGCATCGTCAAGATCATGCTCAATCTGTCACGGCGGGAGCAAGCGAAGCGGTTCCTCAAGCGTATTGACCACCCGGAGAAGAACTGGAAATTCTCGGCCAGCGACGTCCGGGAGCGCCGCCACTGGGACGAGTACCAGCGGGCGTTCGACAAGATGCTGAGCCGGACCAGCACGCAGTGGGCTCCCTGGTACATCGTCCCGGCCGACCACAAGTGGTTCACCCGCCTGGCCGCGGCCGCGGTCGTCGTACAGACGCTCAGGGCCATCAACCCCAGCTACCCGGCGCCCGACCCCGCCGCTGCCGAGCAGATGGCGCAGGTCAGGGCCGAGCTCGTAGCAGATCTGGGCTCGCCGCCGCCGGCCTGATGCTGAGCCGCTCAGCCACGCGCGGGCCGCATCCCCCGGTCAGATAGGGCCAGCCCGGCGTCATCGGTCTTCAGCCAGCCACGGCCGCTGCCAGCGCGGATGTCCTCGAACCAAGGCCTCCGCCTCGGCCGGCCCCCATGATCCACGCTGGTACGGGCGGATCTCCGGCGGGCCGTCCAGCAGGGGCTGCACGATGCGCCAGGTCTCCTCGACACTGTCCTGCCTGGCGAAAGGCTGGCGGGCTGGCGGTCCCCGACGATCGCGGCGTGCAGCAGCCGCTCATACGGCTCCAGCGGTTCGCCAAGCTCGCGGGTGAACGACGTGTCCAGATGGACCGCCCGCCACGACTCCTGGGCCAGCGCGGACAGCTGCAGCCGCATGCCCGGGTCCGGGTCGATGCGCAGAACGATCTGGTTCGGGTCCGCCCGGGACGGCAGCGCGAGGAAGGACAGCCGGGCCGTGCGGCGCAGCAGCAGCCGCACCTCGGTGACACGATCGGGCAGCGCCTTGCCGGCCCGCAGGAAGATGGGCACGTCGGCCCAGCGCCAGCTGTCGATCTCCAGCCGCAGCGCTACGTAGGTCTCGGTCGTGGACCCCCTCGCGACGCCGGGAACATCGGCGTACCCCTGGTACTGGCCGCGCACGTAGTGCTGCGGGCTGACCGGCGGCATGGCACGGAACACCTCCGCCTTCTTGTCCTGCGTGTCATCGGCGCTGCCGCCCGCCGGCGGGTCCATCGCGACCAGGGCGAGCAGCTGCAGCAGGTGGTTCTGCACCACGTCGCGCAACGCGCCGACGGAGTCGTAGAACCTGCCGCGGCCCTCGACGCCGAAGTCCTCGGCCATCGCGACCTGCACGCAGGAAACGCCCCTGCGATCCCAGAGCTCGGCCAGCGCGAAGTTCGCGAACCTCAGGTACTCCAGCCCGATGACCGGTTCCATGCCGAGGAAATGGTCGACGCGCAGGATCTGGTCGTCGCGCAGCACCTTGTGCAGCCGGGCATTCAGTTCGCGCGCCGAGTCCAGGTCGTAACCGAACGGTTTCTCGACAGCGACCCGGCCGTCGCGCACGAGCCTGGCTGAGCCGAGGTGCTCGACGATCGGGCCGAACAGCGATGGCGGCACCTCCAGGTAGAACAGGGGCGTCCGGCTGCCGCCCATCTCGGCGGCGAGCCTGCGGTACAGCGCGCCGTCGGTGACGTCACCGGGCAGGTAGGACATCCGGCGGGCGAGCCGGTCGAAAACCGCGTCGTCGAATTCCTCGCCGGGCCCCACGATGGCCTCGCGGGCCTGCTTGACGAGCTGCTCGGCGGAGATCTCGGCGCTGGCCACCCCGATGACCGGGCAGTCGAGCAGCTCGCGGCGCTCCAGGCGGTACAGCGAGCGGAAAGTCATCCTCCGGGCGAGATCACCGGTAATGCCGAAGATCACCAGCAGGTCAGCGGCGTCGCCGCCGTGATTCGCCATGTTCGCAGACCTCCGCGCGGGCGGCTCACCGGCTCAGCCTGGGCCCGGTGAGCGGGCTGATCTACGGTTCAGGGTGGTCACGACGGCCTCGGACCACATCCCCCGTATGGTCAGTTCTCGCGGCGGGCCGCTTTCGGAGCCAGCGGGGCGCTCCCGATGGCATCCCCCGGGTCGTGGCGCCGGCGCTGCGGTAGACCAGCAGGCCGTGCGGGCGCTTGCCCTGCCTGAAGCCGGGCTCGGCGGTCGCGACCTCGCCGTCCACAGAAAGCCAGATCGGCGCGCCGTCCGCGGACGCGACGTCCACCGCTCTGGCCCGCCACCCGTGGTAGACGCGGCACCGGCCGAGCGTGCCGGTGAGGACGGCGGCGACCAGGCGCGTCCTGGCCAGCGGTCCGGCGTCGATCACGCGGATGTCGAGATACCCGTCACAGAGGTCGGGACGGTAGGCGGGGGCCGTCCCCGGCGGCTCATACCGGCAATTGCCCGCGAAGTACAGCCACAGCCGGCGACGGCGGCCGTTCAGGATCAGCTCGTGCGGCTGGCTGCGCCGCAGCACCTGGACCAGCGCGATGATCACCGCGACCCGCCGGCCCAGCGTGTTCTCCAGCTCCTCCCTGGCCCGCACCAGGTCGACGTAGACACCCGTGCTCGAGGTGTTGATGAATGACCGGCGGTCGGCGACGCCGACGTCCACCAGGACGGCCTCGCCGGCCCGCAGCGCCGCCAGTGCGTCCTCAACGGACCACACACCCAGGTCGGCGGCGAAATGGTTGAACGTGCCGGCCGGGACCACCAGCAGCGGCAGGCCCGCCTCCAGTGCGACAGCGCAGGCCGTGCTGACCGTTCCGTCGCCGCCAGCCACCCCGAGGACCCGTGCCCGGCCTGTTGACAGACGCAGCTGGCCGGCGAGGTCCTGGCCAGCGTGCGTCTCGATGATCACGGCCCGCGGCAGCTCGGCGCGCAGCCGCCGGGCCAGCCCGGAGGACGCCGTCCCCGCTGAGGCGTTGACCGCCAGGACGAGGCCTTCGCCCGCGGGAGCTTCGGGCGCGTCACGGGGCGGCCTGACGGCGGCCGCCGGGACGGGGGGCCGCCGCGGCCACCAGTGCACCGTCGCCGCGCCGGCCGCGGCGCCGATCGCGAACCCGGCGAGCACGTCGGACGGATAATGCACCCCGGTGACCACCCGGGACGCTCCGACCGCCGCGGCCAGCACGATGACGGGCGCGGCGAGGGCCGGCTGCTCCAGCGCCACCCCGGTCGCGAAAGCAGCCGCGGACGCCGCGTGACCAGACGGGAAGGACGTGGTCCGGGGAGCCCGCTGGAGCTGCCGGGAGGCAGGAACACGGGCGTCAGGCCGGTCACGGGCCGCCAGGCCCTTGACCGCGATGTTGGCCGCCGCGCTCGCGGCGGCCAGGCCGCCGATGCCGCGCCAGGCAGCCCTCCGCGCCCACCTGTCCCCGGTCACCCACAGTCCGATCGCCAGCCCGGTCCACAGCATGCCGTGGTTGGCGGCCCGGCTCAGCCTGGGCATCACCAGGTCCAGCAGCCGGGAGTCGTTCTGGGCGACGCGCCGCATGGCGGCGCGGTCCAGGGCCGCGATCGCGTTTCTCAGACGCATTTCCTCTTACCAGTTACCAGGCTGGCCCGTCTGGCCGCGCCGCACATCCTCAAAGCGTGTGGTTGCGCACGGACAGGCCCGGCGAAAGCTACTCGATCATGCGGGTTGACCTCCCCACTACGGCCGGGCAGCGTAGGTGGTGCCGGTGCTGGCCACGGCGGCCGTGGGGCCTGATTGGCGCCGGGTCAAGTCGGCGAGCAGAGCGGGGAGCGGTCGTGATGCAGGTCCGGTTCAACCTGATCACCGCAGATCCGGTTCGGCTGGGTGACTCGCTCAAGTTCATCGAGGCCGAGGCCCGCCCCTGGTGGAGAGCCTGCACCGAAGCCTGGGAATCTCGCTGTACGCGAACCCGGAACTCGGTGTGGCCATAGTCGAGTCATTCTGGGCGTCGCGCGTGGCGCTGGTGCAAAGCGAGGAGATGGTCTCGCCGGGCCGCCAGGAGGCGGTGCGGTGTGCCGGGGGAACGGTCGCCGTTGAGCGCTACCGGGTTCCCGTGTTCGAACGGGAGGCGCCGCTGAATCCCGGGGCCGCGCTGCGGCTGACCCGGATGGACATCGAGCCATCGGGAGTCGCGGACGCGGTGGAAGCCTACGGGGACACCGCGGTCCCGGGGCTGGCGGAGACCGAGGGGTTCGGTGGTGCGCTGCTGCTGGTCGACCGGGACACGGGGCATTTGATCAGCGAGATCATATGGCGAAACCCCCAGGCCCTGGCCGCGAGCCGCAGCGTCGCCGCGGCGGTCTGGGTCGATGCGGTCGCGTCGACGGGCTGCGTGATACGCGCGGTCGAGGAATACAGCGTCATATTCAGTTCCGCGCGAAAGGCCTGAGGACCCCGGACGCGTGACGGTACGCATCTCCGGGCCCCGCCCGGCCTCAGCGCGGAGCCTCCTCACGCTGGATCTACGGCCGGGCGGTGGCGCGAAGGTGGCACGTCGCAGCCGCTGCGGCGTCCGGGCTAGGGAGACACCACGATGTGGCTCTCCACGCTGGCCACTCCCGGAGCTGCGGCGGCCGCGGAGGTCGCAGCGGTCGCCTCGTTCAGCGAATGGACGTGGCCGTAGAGCTTGGCGGTGTGATCGGACACCTCGACGCTGATGTGGCGCGCGTCCACCTCGGCCTCGCGCTTGAAGGCCTCCTCGATCTCGGCCTGGACCCGGTCCGGGCTCACCGGCGGCGTTACGTCGATGTTGTTCGTGATTCCCACGACGCCCCGCACGTGCCGGACCATCCGCTCGACCTCATGTCGCTGGTAGTCCCAGTCGACCTGGCCGTCGAGCGTCACCCAGCCGGCCTGCACCAGGGCGCGCACCTTACCCTCGGGGATGTTGGTGTTCCATTCCAGGACATGGGCTATCGCTCGCGCGATGTCCGAGTCGTCCCGTGGCTCCCCGAACAGCTTGACCTGGAGGTCATCGGCAACTGCCTTGACACCGTAAACTCGCGAGGCAGCCCGGGCCGCCGCCAGCTTCTGGCCGTAGGTCGGCACGCGCCCCGTCAGCGTCACCGCCCCGTCCTTGACGGCTACGCCGATCGCCTCCGGATCGGGTACCTGCGGATCCCACCGCAGCTCTCGAAGGACGTCTTCCCTGATCTCGCTGTCGGATTTCATCGGCTACCCCCCGGAAGTCGCGTGCTTGCTGAACAACATGACGTTAGAACCGGAGCAGCCCAGGCCGCATCACATGGTCGGGTAGGCGTGGGCGGTTCCCCGCCGCCGCCCGCGTTCGCGCGCGGCGGACGCTGTCACGCCTTCCCGAGCGCCCGGTCCAGCCATGCCCGCAGCGAGGGCTCCGGCGGTGTGCCGGCCTGATAAGCGACGATCCGCGGCCCGCGTAGCAGCATCAGGGTGGGCACGGCTTCCACAGTGAAGCGGGCCTGCAGGCGGGGTGCCTCGACCACGTTGACCATGACCAGCTTCACCTGGCCGGCCAGGTGAAGGCCGAGCTGCTGCAGGGCCGGGCTCACCCTGCTGCACGCCGGGCACCACGGCGTCCATATGACGACGAGTGCCGGTATCGCGGCGCCCTCGGCGATCTCGGCGAAGCTGTCGTCGTCGGCATCGACGATCCAGGGGAGGAGCCGGTGGCAGTTGCGGCAGCGCGGGAACCCGGCCGCGGCCGCCGGGGGCCGGTTCCGTCGGCCGCAGTTCTCGCACCGGACCAGATGCGCATGCATGGGCACGTCGGAGCCCCCTGGACAAGCTTCCCCCGCCAGGAACGGTCCCCGCATCCTCAATCCGGTTAGTCCTGTCCCCTTGGCCAGGGCCGATACGCCAGCTGGCGCCTGCGCCGCTCGGACTAGCCAGTATGAGGATGCGGGGACCCTGCCCGGCGGCGAAGCTGGCAGCAGCATGCTCGCCTGGTGAACGATAACCCGACGCTGCCGGCCGGGGGGGCGGCCTGGCGATCCTGCGGGCGGATCGGCTGCGCGGTCAGGAGCGGAGGTCAGACGGTGCCGGTTCCTCGACGGGCCCTGCGGCCGGACTGGCCCCTCGGTCGGGGGCTGCTGCCTGTCCGGCGCTCTGAGGTACCGGGGAACGTGCTGGCCGGCGTGACGCTGGCTTCCCTGGCCATCCCTCAGGCCCTGGGGTACGCGAGGATTGCTGGAATGCCGGTGGTGACAGGCTTGTACACGCTGCTCCTGCCGATGGCGGTGTTCACCGTTCTCGGATCTTCACGTCATCTCGTTGTCGCTGCGGACTCCGCCACCGCGGCAATACTCGCCGGGGCCCTGATCGGCCTGGCCTCCCCCGGATCGGCAAGGTACGTGCATCTGGCCGGGCTCGCCGCGCTGCTCACCGGCGGACTGCTGCTGCTAGCTCGACTGGCCCGGCTCGGCTTCCTCGCGAGCTTCCTGTCCCGCACCGTCCTGGCCGGATTCCTGACCGGGGTCGGCATCCAGGTGGCCGCCGGGCAACTGCCTTACCTGCTCGGGGTCACAGCCGTCGGCACCCGCACCCTGAGCAGGCTTGCGCACACCGTCATGGCACTGCCGCAGGCTCATCCCGCAACTGTGGCCGTGTCGGTCGCGGTGATCGCGGTCGTGCTGGCTGCCCGCAGGCTCACGCGGCGGATACCCGGTGCGCTGATCGCCGTCATTGGCGCGATCATCGTGAGCCGCGCGGCGGATCTCGCCCGCCACGGTGTGGCCGTGATCGGCCCTGTGCACCGCGGGCTACCGCCGCTGGGGCCGCCCGCGCTCGGCTGGCACGACGCCGCCGGGCTGCTCGGGACCGCAGCGTGGATGTTCGTGGTCATCCTCGGCCAGAGCGCCGGGACTGCACGCGTATACGCCGCAAGGCATGAGGAAACCGTCAGCACGGACACCGACTTGGTCGGCCTGGGCGCCGCCAACGTCGCCGCCGGGTTCTCCGGTACTTTCGTCGTCAACGGCAGCCCGACACAGACCCAGATGGTCGACAGCGCGGGTGCTCGCAGTCAGCTGGCCCAGCTCACCACCGGCTTCGTCGTGCTCCTTGTCCTGCTCTTCGTCACGGGGCCGCTCGCCTACCTGCCGACGGGCGCCTTGGCGGCCGTGGTCTTCGTGATCGGTGTCGAGCTCGTCGATGTCACCGAGATGCGGCGTATCCTGTCCGTCCGCCGCGATGAGTTCGCCATCGCCCTGCTGGCCGCGGCAGCGGTCGTGGTCCTGAGCGTGCAGGACGGCATCGTCCTGGCCGTCATCGCCTCGATCATCGACCACCTGCGCTTCACCTACCATCCCCGCAACAGCGTGCTGGTGAAGTCGCCGGCCGGGCACTGGCAGGTCGCCCCAGTCCGGCCCGGCACCCGAACCGAGAAGGGCCTGGTGGTCTACCGATTCGGCGCCAGCCTCTACTACGCCAACGCCTCCCGCCTCCAAGAGGATGTCTCGGCCCTCGCCGACCGGGGAGACCCGCTGCAGTGGATGGTTCTCGACGGAGCGGCCATCGGCGATGTGGACTACACCGCGGCGTCGGTCCTCCGCCGGGTCGCCGAACAACTCCGCCAGCAGGGCATCCGCTGGGTTCTCGCCAGCCTGCTGCCCCAGGTCCGCCAGCAGCTGGACCGTTATGGACTCAGCGCCGCCATCGGTCCCGATGCGTACTACGACACCCCGGGCCAGGCGCTGGAGGCGTTCCACGCCGCCGTTGGCGCCGAAGCGTCACGGTCTCGCACGCAAGGGACTACACACCTTGGTGACGCGAGGAAACGGCCATGACGCAGCCGGGCGGGTTTCGTCACCCCGGCGCCCGCCCCTGCCCCACGGCGATACGGGCCAGCTCGACCCGTGAGGAGATGCCGAGCTTGCGGAAGACCTGGCGCAGGTGGAAGGCAACCGTGTGCACGCTGATGAACATCTGGTCAGCCACCTGCTGGTTGGTCAGCCCTGCGAGACCAGCTCCGACACCGTGCATTCGGTGCCGGTGAGACTGAACCCGCCGGTGACCGGCCAGCGCGGCCGACAATCACCAGAGGCCATGAGCACCGGCGCCAGTGGCATGAACCGGCTGAGCTCGTCGGCGCGGCGCTACTAGATCAGCAGCCGGAAGAGGCTGAACGCGCGTTCCCACTCCTGGCTGTGCACGGCCTTCAGCTCCGCGCTGACGATATTGAAGGTCCTGGCCAGCGCGACGCTGATGCCGCCGAAGATCAGCGGCAGCCGGGCCTGGGTGTCCTCGGTCAGCGCCGCGTCCAGCGGCGGTCGGGCGGCCAGGCTATCGAGGATGGGCCGAAGCTCGATCTCCTCGTCGATGCGCTCGAAGCCGTGAATGCTCTCCTGGAGCCCCTTGGTGATCGGCAGGTCCCAGGGCTCGATGAGGTCGCGGGCGTTCGCCTTCGCCGTGGCCTGGCCCATGAGCAGCAGGTCGTAGATCGCATCGTTGACGAAGTCGAGGTAGCGCTTAACGTCGTCCCGGTCGACATCAACGCTGCCCGCGGCGCGGAAGAAGCGCTCGAATTTCGCGAAGCCCATCACTGGCATGGCCGCCTCCCGGTCAGCGTCCGTCACATTGGCTGCATCCGCTCGAGCGCGAGCCGGATCGCCATCGCGCCCTCGCCGACGGCCGCGGCCACTCGCTTGGCGGAGCCGCTGCGGGCGTCGCCCACGGCGAACATACCCGGCTGGCTGGTCTCCAGCACCGACGGCAGCCAGCCGGTCTCAGCCTCGGCGCCACCATCGGCCGCCCGCCGCGGGTGCTGCCCGGTCCGCACGAAGCCGTGGTCGTCCAGGTCAACAAGGCCGCTAAGCCAGCCGGTGCACGGCGTCACGCCGATGAAGACGAACAGCGCTCGTGCTCGGATGACGCGGCGCGTCCTGGTCTGGCTGTCGGCCACGGCCACGGCTTCCAGTGCCTGATCCCCGAGCAGCTCCCGCACCTCGGTACCGAGCATGACATGCACGTTTGCGATCCGCCCGATCTGGTCGACGAGGTACCGCGACATGCACTCGCCAAGGTCCCGCTCCCGCACGATGAGCGTCACCTGGGCCGCGTGCCGGGACAGGAAGACCGCGGCCTGGCCCGCCGAGTTGCCGCCGCCTACGATTGCGACCGGATCATCGCGGCAGAGCAGCGCCTCCGCCTGAGATGCCGCGTAGTAGACGCTCATCTGCTCGAAGTGCTCCAGGCGGGGCACGTCAAGCCGGCGGTACCTGGCGCCGGTGGCGATGACCACCGATCTGGCGGTGACCGGGGGAGCGTCGTCCAGCCGCACCGTGTAGTGACCGCTGCTCCGCTCGATGGACGTCGCCTTGGCCGGCACGGCGAACCGGGCCCCGAACTTCCGCGCCTGGATCACCGCCCGCTCCGCGAGCTCGGCCCCGGAGATACCCGACGGGAATCCGAGGTAGTTCTCGATCCGCGATGCGGTGCCGGCCTGGCCCCCGGTGGCCGTTTCGTCCAGCACCAGAGTCTCCATGCCGTCCGAGGCCCCGTAAACGGCGGCCGAGAGGCCTGCCGGTCCCGACCCGACCACGAGCAGATCGCAGCCGGTGGATGGTGCGCTCGGTGCCGGGAGCCCGATCGCGGCCGCCAGCTCGGCGTTGCTCGGATTGCGAAGCAGCCGCCCGTGCACGATCACGATGGGCGTATCCGCCGGCGCCACGCCCAGCTGGCTGAGCAGTGCCTCGGCGCCCGGGTCGGTCTCCAGGTCCAGCCATCGGGACGGAACCCGGTTGCGGGCCGCGAAGTCCCGCAGCCGGCGGGCGTCCGGGGAGTACCTGGAGCCCACGATCCGGAGGCCGACTCCGAGCCCGATCAGGATGGTGCGGCGGATCAGGTACGCGCGAAGGATCAGGTCGCCGAGAGCCGGGTCGCGCGCCACCAGGTCCCTGAGGCGATCAACAGGTACCGCTAGCACCTCGCTCGCCGCGGTCGCCACGGCGGCGTAGTACGATCCCTCGCCGGTCAGCAGGCTGAGCTCACCAAGAAAGCGCCCGGGACCGTGCACGCTGATGACACGCTCCTCCGGCGTGCCGCGGGCGTCGACCACGGCCACAGTCCCCGCGAGGACGACGAAGAAATCGCAGTTCCGTTCGCCCTCATGGAACAGCACCTCGGCCGGCTGCGTGCTGCGCCGCTGGCCCAGCGCGGCCAGGGCAGCGATCTGGGCGTCGCTCAGCCGCGGATACGCCCCGTAGGTGTCGGGGGTCTCGGGCAATCCGGGGTCGGCGGGGGCTCCGCCGGGCTCAGACGTACGCTTCGTCGACATAGCACCAGCGCCAGTCCTCGCCCGGCTCGAACGACTGGACGATCGGGTGCCCGACGGCGTAGGCGTGGCCGCGAGCGTGACGGAGCGGGGAAGAATCGCAGCAGCCGACGTGCCCGCAGGTCAGGCAGAGTCGCAGATGCACCCATGCGGTGCCGAGCTGCAGGCATTCCTCGCAGCCATCGGGCGTCCGGGGTGCTACCGGCCGGACCAGGCTCAGGTGCGGATCGAGCGTCGCGGACACACTCGCCCCCTCTGCTGCGCGGTGCGTACCTCAAGGCTCGCGGGGGCAGACAGCACCGCACATCGTCAGACCGGCTAGTTCCTGACCGCACCCGGCTGCCTGCCGATCTACCTGAACGAGGGATGTCAGGCCGCCGGGCTTCCCCCAGCATGAGACTAGGGGAGCTGCCGTTGCCAAAGCCCTGGACCAGATCAGCAGGTTGGCCGGGTAAGGCGCGATTCTGGCCTCGCGCGGCGCTGTTGAGCTTGTCCGGGCTGGGCAGGCGCCCGGCCGATAGCGTCAGCGCGGCCGCGCGGGCCGCCGCGCAGCGTACACCCGAGACCCTGACCGTCGTGCGGCAGCGCGCGCAGCCCACCGCGGTGACCATCGCGCGCCTAGCCGGCACCGCCGTCTTCGCGTACCTGCTCGCGCTGCAGCTGCCCGGCAGCTCACGACCGGTGCTCGCGCCGCTGACCGCGCTGCTCGTGGTCCAGGTGACGCTCTACCAGGCGATCCGCAGCGCGATACGCCGTGTCGTCAGCGTGGTGGCAGGCGTGCTCGTCGCGGTCGGCCTGGCTGCTGCGGTCGGATTCACCTGGTGGAGTCTGGGGATTACGATCGCCGCCGCGCTGGCCCTGGGCTACGTGCTGCACCTCGGGGGCGAGATCCTCGAGGTCCCGATCAGCGCGATGCTGATTCTCTCTGTCGACACGAGATCGGCCGCCACCAGCCGGATAATCGAGACGCTCGTCGGAGCGGGCGCGGGCTTGCTCTCGAGCTTCATCCTCGCGGCGCCACGGGTCCAGCCCGCTGAAGAGGCCGTGGATGACCTCTGCCGCCAGATGGCCGACCTGCTGGACCAGATGGCCCAGGGCCTCGTCGATGGGGCGGCCCTGGATGCCTCCGGCGAATGGCTCGCGCGGGCGCGGGCCCTCGCCGGCGAGATCCGGCGCGTGGACAGTGCTCTCCGCCAGGCCGAGGAGAGCGTCCGGCTCTATCCCCGACGCCTGCTGCTCCCGGGCGTGGGGATCAGCCTGCAGCGCACACTGGAAATCATGGAGCGCGCGGCACTCACGGTCCGGGGCCTGGCACGCTCGGTGGCCGACAGCTCTCGCCTGGAGGCTGACTACAGCCCTCTGCGAGACACCGACATTCGGACCGGTCTCGCCATGGTGCTACGGGAGCTAGCCGAAGCCGTGCGGATATACGGGCGCCTCGCCCGCACGCATGACACGGCCGGCCTTGACCGGCTGGAGTCCGAGCTCGGCCGGCACCTGACCGCGGCCCGGGAACGGCAGGACCAGCTCAGCGCGCTGCTCGGCACTGACCCCGCCACCCGGCCGGTCGGATGGCCGCTGCGCGGCGAGCTGATCAGCCATCTCGACCGCCTCAGGAATGAGCTGCGGGCCGGCGGCAGGATCGGCTTGCCGCAACGACGCCGGCTGCGCTCATGGCGGCGTCCGGCGCAGGCCGGCCGGACGCAGCCACGATCGCCGACGCGCCACCGGGTCAAAACCTGAGCGGCCCGCCGGTCAGCGGCCGCGGTCCCTTGAAACTCAGCTATCCCCGGCGATCCCAGCTCGACTCGCCGGTCGAGTCGAGCGCGGGCCGGCTTGCCGGCCGTAGCCTGTTGAGCAGCCAGGAGAATGACCGAGGAGCGTCTTGACCGACCGGAGTGCGGCGACCACGGACACGCGCGGGCGGCCGCGTCGTTCACCGTGTTCTGGGTATGCAAGACACGAACGTGTTCCCAGTCCTGGCTGTTCCACGAATCATCCGGTGTGTGCGTCAGCTGCTTGTTCTGACCGCCTCCCCCGCTCGTTGTTTGTTCCGGAAGACTTCGCACGACGCGGCGCCGGGGGCACCCGTGACGGCATTGTGGCCGCGATGCGACGCCGGCGGCCGTGTCGCGGGCGGCATCAGCTCCGCCCGTATCCCTCCCCAGGTCCGGCGTCAGCCCAAACCCGCTGCACTTGCGGATCGCCGCCGCATTGAAACACCGTTGCGTTAGCCGTGAGTGAGTGCGGCCAGACATAGGGCCGGCCCATTGCCGACCCTCTCTGCCAAGCTGTCGTGAGGCACGCGGCCATCAGGAACTGCTGACCTCCCCGAGGGCGGGGATGGAGACACCATGCGCTGGCCGCAGCCGCTCCGCACGCTGGCCGGGACGCTGCCAGGCGGGACCTGGACATTCCAGTCCTGGATGTGGGCAATCGCCGTGGCTGCGGGCTATCCCGAACAGTCCGCCGATCTGCTCGCCGCGGGTGCCCGGCAGCAGCCCGGCTCGTTCGATGCTGATCCCGGCGCAGACGAACGTGGCCCGGATACGCTGCGCGCAGAGCCGCGTAAGACTGGTTCTCTGCGGTCTTCCGGCCACCCGAAGGCCTGCCCGATGTCCTTGAGAACTCGATTGGTGTTGTCCACGGCGGTGCTGAATGAGGATCCGGTTTCAGCAATTTGCCGTGGTTCCTCCTGGGCGGCGATTCTCACCGGGCCCCGGCTTCAGGTGACGGGTGAACCAGTCCCGGGCCAGCCGGGCGACCTGCTGAAGCGTCCCTGGTTCCTCGAACAAGTGCGAGGCACCTGGAATGATCTCCAGCCGCGCCTCACCGCCCAGCTGCTGCACCGCCTCGCGGTTGAGCTCGATGACCACCGTGTCGAGTCCCCCGACGATGAGCAGGGTCGGCTGGGTTACCGAGCGCAGGTACTCGCCGGCGAGGTCGGGGCGGCCGCCGCGGGAGACGACCGCCGCCACCGAGCCGGGCCGCTCGGCGGCCGCGACAAGCGCCGCCGCGGCGCCGGTGCTGGCGCCGAAGAGCCCGACCGGCAAGCCCGCGGTGGGCCGGTGGGCGGCCAGCCAGTCGGTCAGGGCGGTGACCCGGAGCGCGAGCATGCCGATGTCGAACCGGAGCTGGCCGGTCCGCGCGTCGAATTGCTCCTCCGGCGGGGTGAGCAGGTCGGCCAGAACGGTGGCCAGGCCCGAGCGCTGCAGTTCGCCGGCCACGTAGCGGTTGCGCGGGCTGTGGCGGCTGCTGCCGCTGCCGTGCGCGAACAGCACCGCGCCGCCCGCCGGCTCGGGGACCATCAGGTCGGCGTCCAGCGCCACGCCGCCCGCCGGAATTTGAAGGCTCCGCTCGACAAGGTTCATGGCTTCCTCGCTGCGATGGCGAATTCCACCGCCTCGGCGCGGCCAGGTTCACACCGCGAACGGATAGGTCTCCGGGACCTCGCCCTCCTCCCATCGTGCGGTCCGCTCCAGCGGCTCGACCGCCCGGGTCTCATCGACGTGGATCACCGCGTCGAACTGGTCGGCCGTCCGGGCCCGGAAGTAGTGGCTCTGCCGCTCAGTCTGGGGCCGGTAGATGACGCCGATCGCCCGCTCCAGGCGCGCCGAGCGCAGCGCATCGGCGGACCGCAGCGCGGTGTCGAAGCGGAGCAGAAACTCCTTCTCCCCCACCTCGTGCAACAGCTCCTCGACGCTGTCCGGCAGTGCCGGCCGGACCCGCTTGCGCTCGGCCGGCCCCTCCCAGTCGTCGGCCGCCGTCACCGTGCCGGTATAGGTGGTGAACCCCACCAGGCGGCAGTCGCCGGGATGCCGCTCGCGCACGAGCTGGCCGATGCTGAGCTCGCCGCGAGCGGCGGTCTCCGTCGCCCGGGCGTCACCAACGTGCGAGTTATGCGCCCACACGACGATCTTCGCGGGCTCCTGCCGCTGGCGGCCAAGGTGCCCGGCGAGTGCGTCCAGGGTGCCGGCCATGTGGCGGTCGCGCAGGTTCCACGACGAGACCCGCCCGCTGAACATCGCCCGGTAGTACTCCTCCGCCGCCTGCACCGTCCGCACGTTCTGCTCGGCGTAGAACAGCTCGTCCTCGGCCATCAGGCCGTCTCGGCGCGCGTACTCCAGCGCGTGCCGCTGGAAGTCGGCCAGCTGCTCGACCACCTCTCGCTCACACGGCTCTCCTGCCCCGAAGGCTGCCGCGAAGCCGTATACCTGGGCGTCGTCCGCGCTGAAGTGGTCGAAACAGGCGTAACGCTCACGGGCGCGCGCCGCGGCCGCCGGGTCGACCCGGTCGAGGTAGGTGATGATCTCGTGGACCGACCGGTACAGGCTGTACAGATCCAGACCGTAGAACCCCGCCTTGGCGCGCTCATCACTGCCTGACCGGTCGTTGTGCTCGCGCAGCCACCCGGCAAACTCCAGCACCGCGGCGTTGCGCCACATCCAGGCCGGGAAGCGCTCGAAGCCGCGCAGCGCCTCCTCGGCCGTCACGTCGTCGCCGCGGCCGCGAACGTACCGGTTCACCCGGTAGGCATCGGGCCAGTCCGCCTCGGCTGCAACCGCGCAGAATCCTCTTTCCTCGATCAGCCGGCGCGTCATGCCGGCCCGGGCCGCGTAGAACTCGGCGGTGCCGTGCGAGGCCTCCCCGATCAGCACCAGGTGCGCGTCGCCGACCAGGTCGAACAGCTCCTGGCCGGCCGGGGTGCCATCCTGTACCGGTGCCGCCTCGGCGCGGATGACCGCCACCTCCGTCGGGCCCGGCGCGCTTCTTGCGGCCGACCGCGCCCCCGGCGCGGCGCGCAGCAGGTCTCGCACCTCTTCGTCGGTCGTCTGGGTGAAATCCCAGTACGAGGCACCGACGGCGAAAAATGGCGACGGCGTCGTCGCGCACACCACCTCATCGGCGAGCGCTGCGAGCTCCCGGCAGGTCGACTCCGGTGCGGCCGGCACGGCCACCACGATCCGCTCCGGCGCCAGCCTGCGCAGCGCCTCTATCGCGGCGCGCATGCTCGAACCCGTGGCCAGGCCGTCATCGACGACGATCACTACCTTGCCCGCAACCTCGGGGAAAGGCCGGCCCTGCCGGTAGGCCTGCTCCCGGCGCAGCAGCTCGCGGCCCTCCTGCTCGGCCACTTGCTGGATGGCCTCCGGCGCGATGCCCAGCCCGCGGACCACGTCGTCGTTGAGGACCGTCACCCCGCCGCTGGCGATCGCCCCCATCGCCAGCTCCTCCCGGCCCGGCACCCCCAGCTTGCGGACGAGAAAGACGTCAAGGGGGGCGCCCAGGGCGGCGGCGACCTCATAGGCCACGGGCACGCCGCCCCGGGGGAGCCCCAGGACGATGACATCGGGGCGGTCCCGGTACCTTTCGAGGAGACCGGCCAGGAACCGGCCGGCATCCCTCCGGTCGCGGAAGAGACGGTCTGGCATGATCTGCGCCCTGTTCGTGGAGAGGGCTCGTTCCCCGGTAGACAGTCGCTCCTACCCATTCCAGGGCGGGCAAACCACGGTCACCCGTCGTGACCTGCACGGCGCCCGCCTCCTGGTGACAGGCAACGGAGAACGGCAGTGGGCATTGTGGCCGGCCTTCCAGCTCAGACCTCAGGCAGCGCGACACGCGATAGCCCCAGCGCCGGGTGGGGCCATGTCTGCCTCCCGATTGCCGAAACCGCATGCCGGAGGAGCCGCCGCGGTCAGCCAGGCGCGCTGCACGGGGCTACTCCGGACGTTCTGCCCGTCGGGCTACCCGCTCGGTACGTTGCTGACAGCCTGGCCGCCCGGACGAACGCTCACATCCTCAGGCCAGTTAGTCCTTCGCGGCTGTCACCGTGGGAGCGACAAGGCGGCGCAACCTCTCTGCGGCCCGCGGAGCTGTATTCGCGGATCGTCACTGGCAGCCCCGGCAGCTCCGGCTCCACTTCGGGTCCTGCGAGGCCGCGTGACGTGGCGCGGATCGAGGTCTTCGAGGACAGGTGAACGCGGCGGATTAGGCTTAGCGGGATGGAGCCTGGCCCGTCGCGGGCCGCGCTGGTCCGCCGAGCGCGCCGGATCAACCGTGAGCTGGCCCGGCTGTACCCCGATGCGCGTATCGAGCTGAACTTCACCTCTCCGATCGAGCTGCTGGTGGCGGCGATCCTGTCCGCCCGGACCACCGACCGGCGGGTCAACGAGGTCACCCGGGTGCTGTTCGCCCGGTACCGCGCCGCCGCCGCCTACGCCGCCGCGGACCGGGCGGAACTGGAGCAGATCATCCGGCCGGCGGGGTACTACCGCGAGAAGGCGAAGACTCTCATCGCCCTCGGCCAGGCTTTGTGCGACCGCTTCGGCGGGGAGGTCCCTGACACGCTGGAAGAGCTCGTGACCTTGCCCGGTGTTGGCCGCAAGACCGCCAACGTGGTGCTCGGCGATGCCTTCGGCAAGCCGAGCCTGGCGGTGGACACCCATGTCGCCCGGCTGGCGCGGCGGTTTGGCTGGACGGCGCACACGGACCCGGACAAGATCGAGCAGGACGTCGGCGCGCTGCTGCCCCGCCAGGAGTGGACCGCGGCCTCCCACCGGCTGATCTGGCACGGCCGTCGTGTCTGTCATGCCCGCAGGCCCGCGTGCGGCGCCTGCGGGGTCGCCCGGCTGTGCCCGTCATTCGGCGAGGGCCCGACCGATGAACAGACCGCGCGCAAGCTGGTCAAAACCGGGCCGTTCTCGTGACCGCACTGGGCGGCGGCGCGCAACGTGCCGAGTGGACGTCGCCAGGAACGCGTGTCCGGGGCCGGAAGTGAGAGTGTGCTACCGCTCCGCTCGTCGCGGTCAGTCCTAGCGCAGACGCACGCTTTGTTAGCCTCGGCCTCGTCGGGGCCAGCGTGATATCGATGTGCGGACGGTTTCGCCGTGGTCGCGAGGCGTCCATCTGAAGCTACGCTGCTCCCTTCCCCGGCGGCTCCTTAGCTGCTGCTGTCCTCTTGGCCCGCGGTTTCTTGGCCGCGTCCAGGCTGGCCTGCAGCGCTTGCGCCAGGTCGGTCACGTTGGTGGCCGCCGGTGCCGGCTCCGCGGGGCGGAACTCCTTCTTGTTCTTCTTCGCCTCGATGAGCTCGTTGACCCTGTCGGTGTAGGTGTCCCGGTAGTCCGCGGGGTTCCATGGCCCGCTCATCGCCTCGATCAGCTGGCTGGCCATCTGTAGCTCCCGGTCCGACAGGTCGACCCGGCCGGGCAGGTTGCTGATCTCCTGGTGCGGGTCCCGGATCTCATCGGCGTAGAACAGGGTTTCCAGGACCAGCACGTCGCCGACGGCGCGCACCGCGGCCAGGTATTCCTTGCTGCGCAGCACGAAGCTGGCGATCGCCGCCTTGCCAGTGCGCCCCATCGCGTCCCGGAGCAGGGCATAGGCATTCTTGGCCGCGCCGTCGCCAGGGCCGAGGAAGTAGGCCTTGCTGAAGTAGAGGGGGTCAATCCCGCCGGCATCCGCGAACTGGTGGATGTCTAGCAACCGGGACCGGCCAGGCGCGATCTCATCGAGTTCGTCCTGGCTGAGCAGGACGTAATCGCCGCCGCCAATGCCCGCGCCCTTGACGACGTCGGAGTATTCCACCTCATGTCCGGTGCGTTCGCTGACCCGCTGGTAGCGGAGGCGGTCCGCGGTGCCCTTCTCGAACTGGTGAAACGCCGGCTGGTGCGGCTTGGCCGCCGCATATAGCCGCACCGGGATCGACACCAGGCCGAACGACAGCACCCCGGACCAGATAGCGCGTGCCATGCCGCAGCCTCCCTCGGTCGGGGCCTACCCGCCACAGCCCAGGACATCCCGCCGGCTGTCAGCCGCTGATCACAGGGTGATGGCCGGTCTGCCTCGGCCGGGCTGGCTGATTGAGCTGACCGCGATCATTGCCGGGCTGATACTTGCCGTCGGCGGGCTCGTGGTGTTGGCAGGCCTGGTGCTACACGCCTGGACGGCTGGCCGCCCGGACCTGATCGGGGCCGCCTGGCGGCGGACCCGGGCGCGTCGTCGCGGCCGGGAAGGAGGGCATCAGGTAAAACAGGACCAGCGCCAGACCCCTGGGAATAACGTGAGCGCAGCACCGGGGTGAAGAGACCATGCCAGAACTGGTTGTTCTGCGCGCGCCGGCTGTGGCAAATACGCAATCGATGCATCGCGCATACTCGGCAGGGAGGATGTGGGTAGTGCTTCCGGCTCCGGCCCTGCTTCCACGGTTTTGGCGTGGTACGGGCGTAGGGTCGGGAGCCTGGGTCCCGGTCTGACCTCCGAATCGGCTGACGCCGCTCGGGCTGTCCTGCGAGACGATCTGTCGGCCGGGCCCCAGGTTTATGGCACCCGCCAGTGGTGCCGGCCTGATCTGCGTGGCCTGGGAAGAGGCCGGGGTTCACAGCTCCGGCGGCCAGCGGGCGCGTGCCATCCCTTCACCAGAGAAAAGCGATGGCATTGACCATCGTAGAGACACCCACCACCCGCGCCATCACCGGCGGCGTGGACACCCACGCGGACGTGCACGTCGCTGCCGCGCTGGATCCGGTCGGCGGGCTGCTCGGCGTCGCGGAGTTCCCCGTCACCCCGGCCGGCTACGCCCGGCTGCTGAGCTGGCTGAGCGGGTTCGGGACCGTCTGCCTGATCGGCATCGAGGGCACCGGCAGCTACGGCGCCGGCCTGGCCCGCCACGTCGCCACCGCCGGCATCCGGGTCGTCGAGGTCGACCGCTCCGACCGCCAGGACCGGCGCCGCCAGGGCAAGTCCGACCCTCTCGGCGCCGTCAGCGCCGCCCGGGCCGCGCAGTCCGCACGTCGACCCCAACACCGGTGTCCTGGCCATCGCCGAGCGGATCGCCGCAGTCGCCGACCCCGGCGGCCTGGAGTACGTCGGCATCCAGGACCATCCCTGCAACGCCGAGTTCGTCGACACCCTCACGATGATCACCTGGCTGGCGGGCCGGACCAGCCGCGTTCACTTCTTCCCCAACGTGGCCAACCTGCCGCTGCGCCCACCGGCCATGCTCGCCAAGCAGGCGGCCACGATCGACATGCTCAGCGGCGGCCGGTTCGAGCTCGGCCTCGGCGCCGGCGCCTTCACCGAGCCGATCACCGGCCTGGGAGGCCCGAGCCGCACGCCCGCGCAGGCGCGCATGGCGCTCAGCGAGGCCATCGACATCATCCGCGCCACCTGGGCCGGGGAGCCGTTCAGCTACCACGGCACCTATTACGAGGCCCCGGACGTCCGGCCCGGGCCTCGCCCCGCGCACGACATCGGGCTGTGGCTCGGCGTGTCCGCGCCGTACGTGCCCGCCCGACCCGGCTGCCCGAGCTCAACGAGACGATCAGCGCCGCCCGGGACGCCGGCCGCGATCCCGGCGCGATCACCCGCCTGTACAACGTCATGGGCCGGATCACGACCGAGGACCGCGACCCCTTCCACGGACCCGTCGGGCGCTGGGTCGATACCCTCACCACCTTGCGCGCCGAGTCCCAGATGAACGTGTTCGTGTTCTGGCCCTCGGGCGACCGGGAACGCCAGTCCCGCGTTTCGCCGAGCAGGTCGTGCCCGCCGTCCGCTCGGCGGTCGGCGCCAGCGCCTGAACCAGGCGGTCGCGCCCGCCGCGGCGACAAGGACCTGATCATCCGCGGCGGGTACAACGTGTACCCCCGCGACGTGGAGGATGTCCTGCTGCGGCATCCCGACGTGCTGGCCGCAGCGGTCGTCGGCCGCCCGGACAAGAAGTACGGCGAGGAGGTCGTCGCCTTCGTCCAGCTGCGCGAGGGCGGCATGGCCCGGCCCGAGGAGGACTGGTTTCGGAGGCCCGCACAGGCAGTCCCGGGGGACGGCCCGACGTTCTGGCTGGTGGCATTGCCTCGACGCCGTGGTGGCGACCTGCCCTGGGCCGCGTGCCCGCCGTCCCGCATACTGGAAGTGCTAGCCATGGTGCGGGGGCTCACCGGTGGCAGCACCGGCTGTCCGCCGCGCTGCGCCGTTCTCGAGATGAGGCAACAATGGCGACAGCAGTCGGAATTGACCTGGGTACCACGAATTCCGTGATCGCGGCGACCGAGGCAGGCAAGCCGACGGTGATTCCCAACGCCGAGGGATCACGGACGACCCCATCGGTGGTGGCCTTCACGAGCCAGGGGGAGCGCCTGGTCGGCCAGCTCGCCCGCCGTC
>Ga0209648_10000834_pt1 | contig 24377 bp, 17 predicted proteins | sample GraSoi2013_115cm_FD_185830 | JGI IMG/M metagenome (GOLD analysis project Ga0209648, IMG submission 185830) | Grasslands soil microbial communities from the Angelo Coastal Reserve, California, USA - Sample 9_17_2013_115cm (SPAdes) (version 2) | ecosystem: Environmental > Terrestrial > Soil >... | reverse complement strand
GAGGAATGGAATGTGATAGTCGTAGGTAGTCACGAAGATGTGGCGCCGATCAAAGGATGCCGGGCCAAAGTTGTAGTGACGATTGAATGGATCCTCGCCCACGTCTAACGCGTCACCGTTGCCGCTGGTATCCGTCAGTGTCTTGGACCAGGTATAAGCGACGGTCAGCTCCAGGTCACCCTTGCGTTTGGCCGCGTATAGCTGCAGTCCCTTGTAGTCTGAGTTGGCGTCCGAAAGACGAAACAAGATCGCATTGTAGCCTTTGTAGGGACGCAGGGCGTTAATATTCACATTCGGTCCCGGTGGTGTATTCGAAGGTTGATTCGCAGCCAGTGCCGCAAACGAAGGTTGGTTGAGATCCGGCTGGCGGATCAGGTGTCGCCCCTGGTTGCCGACAAAAGTCGCCTCAACGAAAAATCCCCGGGGCAACTCCCGTTGCACGCCGATGCTGTAGTTCATTGAGTAGGAGATATCCAGGTTTGGGTTAATAGCAACCTGATCTTCGTTCAGGGCGTTCGCCGCGGGCGTCCCGCCCGCGGGATTTGCGATGTTGCCGTTATCAAAATTAGGCGTGCTCACAAACGGGGGGAGATTCACCTGAGAGAAGATCAGGTTGCCCTCAACCTTATCGTAGAACATACCAAAACCCCCACGAATTGAGGTCTTGCTGTCCCCGAAGGGATCATATGAAAAGCCAAATCGCGGCGCGATCTTGTTAGCAGGCTTGTAAAAACCACGGGGCGCTCCGGCGGGGACAAGGGCCAGAGAAGCAGCGCTGATGCCAACTCGGCCAACTTCATTCGCCGGAATACCGTTCCCCGCTCGGACCAACCCGTTAAAGCGATTGCCACCCTTGGTCGGATCGATAGTGCCGTTCGCAAGAACGGTTACTGCCTGGCTCGGATCGTAACGACTGGGATCAAAATTCGCTATGTTGTTTGCCTGGGTATAGGTTGGCTCAAAGTGGTAGAAGCGTGCCCCAAACTCTAGGCTGAGGTTGCGAGTGACCTTCCAGCTATCAGTGCCGTAAGCCTCGTACTGATTGAACCGAAAGAATCCGATGGGGTCGTTATTGGCCTCGTTATAGCTGCGAAAGTTTCCCAGCAACGCATCAGCAAAAGTGTTGCCGGTGCTCTTGGACGCGTTCGTGTTGAAGGCCAGCGTGCCAGTATAGCCCGACCGCCCATTCTGATCCTTACGATTACGAACGATGAGCGCTCCCGCCTTGAGCGAGTGCTTGCCGTGAATGATGGTCAGGTTGTCGCTGGCAGCGATGTCAGTTGTGGGTGACAACAACGACGCTGACGGACCACTGAAATTAGAATAGGCAGCGCCGCCGGTGAAAGTGGTGCTAGGGATTCCATTGTCGAAGCGCCCGCCGGAGAAGAGTTGCGGGTAAGTAAAACCATACGTGTCTCGTTTCCAGAATTCGCCGACGGGTGGAATCCGCTGGCCATTCCAGGTCGCATTGATCTTCGCTTCGTTAATCAGCGTGGGATGAATGAGCCAGGTATAAGAAACCTGATAGCTGAATCCTGGACGTCGGCGATTGGTGGGAATTGTGGGCAATGGCGAATCGATGAAAGTGCCGTAAGGATCAATCAAATCGTAATTATCATGGAAGTAGCGGCCATAGATGCTGTGCTTTTCATTGAAACGGTAATCAAGCCGCACGTTATCCTCGCGCCAGTTGAATGGATTCGGCTGCTGGAAGATCGTATTGTTGGACGTTGGCGTATCGGAGTAAGCCGCTGCCAGTTTTTCCATGGCGCTGAAAACGGAAGCAATCGCCTTTCCATCAGTAGTTAGTAAACCTGTGGGAATCAGGTTTCCCGCGAAACAGCCGGTGCGTATCGCGGCGGTTTTGATGCTCCCATCCGCATTGAAAACCGGGGCAACGCAGGTATTGGCTGCGTTCGCAGGATTTCGCAGGACTCCATCATCCGCCGTGCCAACGATGCCGTCTGGTCCCCGCAAGCGGAAGGAGAAATCGCCTAACCTTTCCGCGTGCGTCGGCAGACTCCGTTTCACCGGGGCCGAATCCTGCCGAATGCGCTTATATTCCTGGCCGACAAAAAAGAAGAACTTGTCTTTCTTGATCGGTCCATTAAAGTTCCAGCCGAAATTATTGAAGCGCAGTTTCGCTTTTACCGGCGAGAAGAAGTTGCGTGCGTCAAGCTTGTCATTGCGCAGGAACTCAAAGGCGGTGCCGTGATACGAATTGCCACCGCCGCGGGTAACGATATTGACCGAGGCGCCGGCGTTGCGCCCGTACTCCGCCGAAAAGTTGGATGTCTGAATCTTGACCTCTTCGATGAAGTCGACGCCCACGTTGTTCACCTGGCTGTTATTGCTGCCTGAGTCCATATTGAAGCCGCCGTCGACCGAAAGGCTGTTGTAGTTAGGGCGGTTGCCGTTGATGGACGCCTGACTGATGCTCAGGCTGGTAGTAAGCGCCAACTGATTTTCGTCGAGGATGGCTGCGCCGGGTATAAGGGTAACGAGCTGCATGTAGTTCCGCCCGTTAAGCGCAAGGTTTTGCACCTGTCGTTTGTCGACCACGCGAGCCACTTCGCCTGACGTGGTATTAACCGTTTCGCCGGTGATGGTTGAAATTTGCACCGTCTCTGTTACCTGGCCGGGCTCTAAAGTGACATCCACGGTGAGGCGGGCGTCCGCAGTAACGGCGATCCCTGACTGGCTGGCGCGTTTGAAACCGGTCCGCTCTGCAGCCACGCTGTAAGCGCCGGCGGGCAGGTTGGTCACCGTGTAGAATCCGTCACCGTCGGTGGTGGCCGTGCGTACCAGGTTTTTGGCCAGGTCGGTGATTGTGACGTTAGCGTTCGGAAGCGCTCCGCCATTCGTATCCTTTACCGTGCCGGAGATGCGGCCAAAATTTGTTTGTCCCTGTATCGCGAGACTGCCACAGACCAACAAGAGGAGCAACGCTGCGATCCTGGCGACGGAAAGGTTTTGCGACGCTGAGTTGTTTAGGCTTTGCATATCGAACCTCCAAGGGAAGAATTCCGAGCTTAAGCAACTCATACCGTTCGGCAAGAACGATTGGTTGCCCACACAGTTAGGCTGAGACCTTGTTCTCTTACTACTCGAATACCAAAACGATCAGTAACCTTCAGGAATCTATGCGACCCGTGGGGCCGCGAAGGTCGGCGCTGCGATCAAGGCCGCAGCACCTCGCAATCTTGGGTATTCCTGGGTCGAAGTAACGCGGAGTGGTGTGTGCGACGCTGCTTCGGTCAAAGCGCGCTCAGCGATTGCCTCCCGAAGTGTCTCCTCGATCAAGTCCCAGGCGGTTGTGATTTCCCCTGCCAGGTAAAGGCAATCGGGATTGACGAGATTAATAATCGTGCCAATACCCAAACCCAGGAAGCGACCGGTCGCCAGTACGGCGGCCACCGCCTTGGAATCACCGCGACGCGCGCAGGCAATCAGATCAAGAACGGTGAAAGAGCTTCGCTCGGCATCCTTTAAATGTTTTGGACTATGTTTGGACAAATTCCAGCCAAAATAGCGCGAGAGGGTGGCCAGGTTGGAAGTGTAAGTTTCCCAGCATCCGTTATTCCCGCACATGCAACGAGGGCCATCCAGATTCAGGGGCATGTGTCCAAATTCACCCGCGATGTGATCGCGCCCCCTAAGCAGTTCTCCATTTACGACGACGCCAACACCGACGCCATCAGAGACACTAATATAGACAAAGTTATGTCCGCCGGAAGTCTCGCCGCGGGTCAGCCATAATTGAGCCAGGGCTGAAGCGCGCCCCGAGTTTTCAATGTGTACCGGCAGACCCGTAGCCGCAGCCAGCTTGGCGCGAATATCGACATCACGCCATCCGAGTGCCGGCGCATTCAGGATCTTGCCGGTGCGCTGATCAACCATACCCGGAACTACCAGCCCGATGCCCTCGCAGCTAAACCCCAACCCCTGACTTCTGAGCAGCTTGCGGATGCGCACCGTGAGATCTTTGACGAACTCCGCAATCGGGACGACGGTTTCAAAATTTTCGATCGCGAGCTGCCGCCCGGAAAAATCGCAGAGCATCAAAAAGGTGCGCGTGAAGCGCACATCGACCGCTACCACTAAACGATCGTGCGTCCTGATATGCAGAAATGTAGGCTTGCGTCCCCGTGCTGCCTCGCCGGTCGCCCCTTCATAGATCAACCCTTGGGCAATCAGCTCCTGCACCAGAACACTAACTACGCCACGGGTCATCTTAATCAGGCGAGCGAGATCGGCGCGAGAAATCGGTTGATGCTCGCGGATCAGATTAAGGGCGATGTGACGATTTATGTCGCGCGAGGTCGTCCGCGTAGCCACGTGAAAATCTCGGGTGTTGATTTTTCGCATCAGGTCCGTTGGGTCCGGTATTGTTTGAGTTGCGAACAATATCCCCAGACGGGAAGATATGTCAAGATAATTTTCAAGGTGCGGTTTTTGTTGATTCGAAAATCGGAATGAGACTGGTAACATCGCCACAACGGATCCGGCCGCATAAGTTCAACTGAGAAGACGCTTGAGTCGGAGACTGATCTGAGACCAAAAAGCGCTAATGAGATGACTTCGGCGCGACGATCTCGAACTCGGCGTGCAAACGAATGTCTTCGGAACTCGAGCCTATCATTACTTTGAACTTTCCCGGCTCAACCACAAAGTGCATGCTGCGATCCCACAGGGCAAGGTCGTTCGGCTTCAGCACAAACTTCACTGCTTTAGTTTCGCCCGGCATCAACCGAATCCGCTCAAAGCCGCGTAGGTTCTTCTCGTAGGTAGTGACGCTGCTCAACAGATCTCGAGTGTAGAGCTGCACCACTTCATCCCCTTCGCGCGCACCACTGTTCTTCACATCGACGCTGACTGTTACATCGCCCCGCGGATTTTGCACCAGCGGACTAACGCGCAGGTTACTATAAGTGAAAGTCGTATAGCTCAACCCATGTCCGAAGTAGTAGAGAGCACCGTTCACGCGAGTCTTCTCACCCTCCCATTGCGCGTTTGGCTTGGTGGGGAAATTAAACGGGATTTGTCCGACTGTGCGCGGAACAGTGACGGTCAGCTTTCCGCCCGGATTGTAATCACCAAACAAAACGTCTGCGATTGCGGTCCCTGCCTGCGCGCCCGGAAACCAAGCCTCGATAATTCCCGGCACGTATTTGCTAATCCAGTTGATGCTCATTGGCCGGCCATTAATCAAGACCACGATTACGGGTTTGCCGGTTGCATGCACCGCCTTGACCAGGTCAAGTTGGTGACCCGGCAAATCCAGACTCGTGCGCGACCGACTTTCGCCGACAGTCTTCATCGAATCACCCAGCACCACTATGGTCAGGTCAGATTTTTCCGCGGCGGCGACGGCTTTGCCGATCTCGCTGGATTCTTCAGGAGTCAGCGGCTCGGGCAGCACTTCAGTCTCCGGCCAGTGAGCATCGGTGATTTCACAACCCCTGGCATAGTTCACTCTCACGCGGTCGCCGAGCTTTGCCTTAATCCCTTCCAGCACCGTCACGCCCTTTACGCCTGATGGGCCATAGCGGTAGCGAGCCGTACTGTCATCGTCGGCATTAGGGCCAACGACGGCGATGGATTTGATTTCTTTATTCAGAGGCAGAACGTTCTGGTCATTTTTGAGCAGGACGATGCTCTCGCGGGCGGCGCGCAGGGCCACCTGCTGATGATCGACTGAATTAACCAGGCGTTCAGTCGCGGCTGCGTCGGTGACGTAAGGATGATCGAAGATGCCGAGAATGAATTTTACCCGCAGCACGTCGCGCACCCTGTCGTCCAGCGTTTTGATCGAAACCCTTCCTTCTTTCACCAGTTCGCGCAATGGCAAAATGAAGTCATTGGGTCCGGTGAAGTTTGTCTTAACATTTAATCCGGCTTCGATAGACTGCCGCACGGCATCCTTCATGTCGGCCGCAACCGCGTGCTTGCGATAAAGATATTCGACGGCGGCGCTGTCGGAAACCACATAACCCTTGAACCCGAAATCGTTTCTCAGACGATCTGTCAGCCAGTACTTGCTCCCGGTCACCGGTATTCCGTCGTAGTCGTTGTAGGAACTCATGACGCCCAGCATGCCGCCTTCTTTGATCGCCGCTTTAAAGGGTGGCAGCAGGATGTTTTCGACCTCGCGTGGCGAAACTTGTGGATCAGTGCGCGCTTCGCCTTCGCGGGCCCCTTTCCCCACGCTGTAAACCGCGAAGTGCTTGCCGGTGGATGCAACCGTGTAGTGTTCCTGCAAACCCTTCACCATTTCGACGCCGAGGCGTGACGCCAGATAAGGATCTTCACCGTAAGTATCTTCGATGCGTCCCCAACGTTGGTCCCGGGACACATCCAGAGTTGGCGCATAGACGTTCGTGTAACCAAGGGCTCGCGCTTCCTGACCGGTGATGCGACCCATTTCGCGGACCAAAGCCGGATCCCAGGTATTCCCCATGCCCAGCTCGGAAGGAAAGCTGGTAGCAGTTGTAAACGCCAACCCGCGCAGTCCTTCATTGGTGAAGTCGACCGGTATTCCGAGACGAGTCTCTTCAATAAAGAAGCGTTGCGTTTCGTTCATCGCCCAGACATGCTTCTTGATGTCGTTGGCATAGATGCTTTTCGATCCCGCGGCCCAGCCGTTCAAATGCTCATCGATGTTGGCGATGCCATCTTTCCAGATCTCGTTCTTCCAATTTGGCGTCGGCAGCTCATCCTGTAGCACGCGTTTATAGCCATAGAGCGTAGCGGTCTGGCAGGTCTTCTCTGCCAGGTTCATTTGAGAAAGCAAGTCTTCGACCCGTCGCTCAATCGATGCGGACGGATTTTCGTAGACATCCATCCGCCCGTTCTTATTCAGATCAATCCAGCCGTCGTGGTAGATTTTTGACGGGGATTTGTTGTCCTGCGCCCTAAACGGAGCGCTGAATGAGACGAGCACGGTAATGAGTATGCAGGAGAGTATTCGCATTGTTATCCTTTCATCGCCTCTAAGAGCTGATTTCATCATCATCCTGGGATATTGGATCTTGGTATGAATCTATTTGCCTCGGTCACGATCAAAACAACAGCGCTTGCATGATTCTCACGAAAAGAGATTAGATATCCGCCCAAGAGCATATTTGAGTTGGGCAGTTTAATTCCGATCGAGAGGGTGAGGTCAAGTGATTAATGTCGGCGACCTAACGATGTGGTAGATTGCGGCCAATTAATTGGTCGACGATCAGGATCGCAATCGGGCGGGCATTCCGCGTTCGCGGAAGCGACCCAATGGAAATTTTAATTTGGGGGGCCGAATTGAAACTCAGATGGGGATTGATTGGATGTGGCGACATCGCGCGCAAACGCGTTGCGCCCGCTTTGCGCGATACACAGTTTAGCGAGCTTATCGCGGTCAGCCGGGCCCGGTCAGAATTGGCAGCGTCGTTTGCCAAAGACTTTGGTGCAAAGAGGTGGTACCCCGAGTGGCGCGACTTGCTGAGTGATGACGAGATAGATGCAGTGTACATCGCTACTCCGGTTCATCTTCATGCCGCACAAGCGATCGCGGCGGCTGAAGCAGGAAAGCATGTGCTTTGCGAAAAGCCCATGGCTATGAACGTGGAGGAGTGTGACCGGATGATTGACGCCGCTCGCAGCCAATGCGTAAAGCTCGGCGTTGCTTATTATCGCCGCTTTTATCCGGTGGTCGAACGGGTTAAAGAGATTATCAAGTCGGGTGAAATCGGCGTGCCCGCTCTGGCGCAGATCGAGGCTTTTGAGTGGTTCAATCCAGCCGCCGGCGATTCCCGATCGTGGTTGCTGCAAAAACAGTTCGCCGGCGGTGGTCCTATGTTCGACTTTGGCTGTCACCGGATTGAAGTTCTCTTGAACATCTTCGGTCCGATTAGCGAAGTCAAAGCCCTGATCGCAAACACTGTCTTCGATCGCGAAGTTGAGGACACGGCCGCTGCCTTGTTTCGTTTTGCCGGCGGCGTCTGCGCCGTCCTCTCTGTCTCTCATGCGGCAGCGGATGCGAAAGATACCATTAACATCTTTGGCAGTCTGGGTTCGATTCGCGTTTCTATCCTGAACCAGGGAAAGATGCGAGTAATCGGTAAGTCAGGAGAACGTTATGAACTACACTCGCCGGCAACAAACCTGCACGCTCCGCTGGTCGAAGATTTCACGAATGCGGTGTTAGGCAATCGTGAACCCGCGGCGAGCGGTGAGACCGGCAGAACGGTGGCCAGAATCGAAGCGGAGATATATCGACAAGCCGCGGCCGCCAAAGACGTCGAGTAATGAGGTCGGTACAAGTAAGGCTCCAGATAAAGCCACTACTCAATCGAAATTTGTTTTGGACACGTAGCTCCAGAGGTTTACACTCTCGGGTTCGTGATGGATTAGATCGCGCGATTTCCAGTATCCTGGGTATAAAACAGATCGCGCCATACCAACGGGTATTAGCCCGACGGTCAGGGAGGCTCATGCGTTAGTAACTTGTAAAGACTGAGCCCTCCTTTACGGTCGGGCTAATGCCCCGGTGATTCATCAATTAACCGAACTTCTGAGACACTACTAGTCAATATTAAGAAAGGGGGTCGCTTCCGGGCTCATAAAATGCCATATCAAGCTTTTGACTTAACCGGGAAAATAGCAGTTGTCATCGGCGGCACGTCCGGAATCGGACTGGCGATCGCGCGCGGGCTGGCAGAGGCCGGCGCCGATGTGGTGCCGAGTTCGCGGCGCCTTAAACAGGTCAAAGATGCCGCCGCTGAAATTCGCACGCTGGGCCGACGTTCTCTGGAAGCTGTTTCGGACGTCGGCGATCGGGCTTCGCTGGACCAGTTGTTGAATAAGTGCATCGGGGAGTTCGGCAAGGTCGACATCCTTGTCAATTCGGCCGGCAAGACGAAACGCACCCCTACGGTCGAGGTCAGCGATGAAGAATGGACCGACATCCTCGACACCAACGTAACCGGAACGCTGCGCGCCTGCCAGATTTTTGGCCGTCACATGCTTGAGAATAAGTATGGCCGCATTGTAAACATCGCTTCGCTTTCATCATTTGTGGCGCTCTATGAAGTCGCGGCTTACTCGGCAAGCAAAGCTGCGGTAGCCATGCTGACAAAGTCACTCGCAATCGAATGGGCGCCACATGGCGTCAACGTCAATGCGATCGCTCCTGGAGTGTTCCGCACGGCGTTGAATCAAAAGTTGCTGGACGAGACCGAGCGCGGTCGGGAATTTCTGTTGCGCACGCCGATGAAACGATTTGGTAGAGTTGAAGAGTTGGCCGGCGCGGCAGTCTTTCTCGCTTCAGACGCAGCCAGCTTCATCACGGGCGAAGTCCTGGTGGTGGATGGAGGGTTTCTCGCCAGCGGCGTTAATCAATAAAGTGTCCGACAAACTTCAGTTTGTCGATTGAGTTCGGCTGGGTTCTAGCAGCATGAAAACCACGTGAACGACAAGCTGAAGTTTGTCGGACATTCGTATAAGAACATGAGCACGGCAATAATAAATGCAGTCGTCGGGCGCGGCGGGCCGACACTTTCACTCTCATCGGAAGAGTTGCACGCGATTGTCACAGAAGCGCTCGCGGATATTGGATTAGGAGAACGCGTGCTGGCAATCGTTCCTGATAAGACCCGCGATGACAACACCGATCAGTTAGTTCCGTTCGCCACGGAAATACTTTCACAGAAAAAGACTGAACGTTTCGACGTATTGATTGCGCAGGGTACTCACGCGCCGATGAATGAAGCTGAGAAGCGCGAGAAAATTGGCTGGAGCAAAATCGCGCCAGACAATATCGGCAGCATCTTCGATCATCGATGGGATCGTGAAGACGAGTTGGTGACAATCGGTGAGTTGAGCGCTGCACAAATTGCTGACCTAACGGATGGGCTGATGCACGAATCAGTACCAGTACGCTTAAATGCTTTGCTGGCGCCTGGAAAGTACGACACGGTTTTAGTCTTTGGAGCCACAATGCCGCATGAGGTGGCAGGCTTTGCCGGCGGTGCGAAGTATTTTTTTCCAGGCGTAGCCGGTCCTGAGCTAACCCACCTGACTCATTGGCTCGGGGCTCTGGCCACGATCGAAAATGTAATTGGTCGCATCGAAACGCCGACACGGCGCGTGATCGAAGCGGCCGCAGCGCTGGTGTCCTCCAGGATAATCTCGTTTACATCGGTTTCGACCCGGAACAGCGAGGGGTTGCGCACGCACGCACTTTTTGCCGGAGACCTTTATGAAGCGTTCCGCCGCGCCGCAAAGGTCAGCAGCGAAGTTCACATCAAACATATTGGGAGGAAATACAAGCGCGTGGTCGCGCTGTTGGACCGTCATTATGATGAGTTGTGGGTCGGCGGCAAGGCCAGTTACAAACTTGGCAGTATTATCGGAACCGGTGGTGAACTGATCATTTATGCGCCGCAGCTCAAACAACTTTCCGCCACCCACGGTCACCTGATCGAAAAGTACGGATACGCACCTCTCGAACACGTGCGCGAAATGGTCGCAGGTTCAGATGAGTTGCGCGCGAATCTTTGCGTGGCAGCACATCTGGCGCATGTTAGTTATGGCAGCGCCCCTAATGCCGCCGGACAGCTAACGCCTCGGTATCGAATTACACTAGCGACCGCAGTTACCGAAGCCGATTGTCACAAAGTCAACCTTGGCTTCCTCGATCACCGGCGATTTAACGTCGAAGACTATCGAGCCGATTCTGAGACCCTGGTGGTTGAGGACGCGGGGCGCGACCTTTATCTGTTTTGAGAAATGGTCCCGCCGACCGCCCGCGGCTACTATCTGTCAACCCTTCGGGTTGATACCAAAAAACACTCGTCTCAGAAGGATGATGCGCATGACTTGCACAATGAATGAACGACTTGTCGGGTTCATGATCTCTTCTGCATCGCAGCCGCAGTTCGGATGATAAAACCCTCTCGTTAACCGTCTGTTCCGCATTCGCTAATCGCCAGCACACTGGGCCGGAACTTTTTGTTCACGGTGCCGTACCCCGAACCAGGTATTCTTTAGAATTCCATTTCGAAGGAGTCGATTATGAGATCTGCAAAGAGCACGGGGCGGCTTATCGGCGCGCTGTTGTTCGTACAATTAGCGGGACTTATTGTGCCCTTCGTGTTGTTGCATCCTCTAATGACGGGCCCTCGGGACTTCCTGGCAAATGCCGCGGTGCCTCTCTTCAGATCAGGGTGGCTGTGTTTCTTTTGTTTGCGAATTGCGCGCTTACGATAGGCATCACGGTCGCGGCATGGCCAGTGTTTCGTCAGTACAGCGAGTTCAGCGCAGCGGACTTGAACCCAACCGCACAAACGGATGGTACTAACCTCATTGCGGCGCGTCGGCCTTACAATATTTCCCGCCGCCGTTCGTCTACAGTAATGGATGGATGAGCTGTCGAGCACACGCGCGATGACCGAGCAGGGCTTCGACAACCAAGATCGGCAAATCTCCGAGATCGTTGCGGAGGAACGATCCCGACTGCGCAATTTCATCCGCCGGCGGGTGCCCGACCCTGCGGACGCCGAGGACATCCTGCAGGAGGTCTTCTACAAACTGGTAGAAGCCAATCGCCTGCTGATGCCGATTGATCACGTTACGGGGTGGCTTTTTCGCGTCGCGCGCAATCGCATCACGGACCTTTTCCGCAAGCAGAGGCCAGAGACCTTCAGCGACACGGCGGTCGAGGATGAAGACGGCGAGCTGCTCGGGATCGAAGATCTGTTGCCAGCGCCCATCGACCGATTCGGGGCCGGGCCGGAAGCGCTCTATGTCCGTACAGTGCTTCTTGATGAGCTGGAACTTGCGATTGATGAATTGCCCAATGATCAACCAATGAGCCAGCGTGAAGTATTCATCGCTCACGAACTCGAAGGGCGCAGCTTCAAAGAGTTGTCGGCAGAAAGCGGTGTGAACGTCAACACGCTACTCTCGCGCAAACGCTATGCGGTGCTGCATCTGCGCGAACGTCTGCAAAGCATTTACGACGAGTTTATGAGTTGAAATTCTCTGAGTAGGCTCTGCGAACGCAGAGGCGTAACGAAACGCATGGCTCCGTAGGAGCAGAATGTTTATAGCTACAGCAATCACAAACCAATCCAAGCTCCGGAGCGAAACCAAAGGAGCTATGTACATTGCGCTCCTACGGAGCTGTGAACGTAAACCGACGGGTATCTATAAACATTTCATCCCTACGGGATTTAGATGTCCATGAAACTTGCTCAAAAAAACAAGAAGTTCAACCTTTGCGACACAGAGAACGCAGAGGGCGCAGAGAAAAACCGAAATTAGGTTACGACGAGTTTACGAATAAGTGAGGAACAAAACATGAACGAGAGACTGATGAGAATGTCGAGACTGACGAGACTGATGATAATGGCGCCACTGGCGATCCTTGGGATAGTGATCTTCACCTGGATTGGCAGCGAAGTAGTGATGCTTCTGTGGAACTGGCTGGCGCCGCCCTTGTTCGGATTGCGGCAAGTCACGTTCTGGCAGGCACTCGGCCTGCTGGCTCTCTGCCGGATTTTGTTCGGAGGCTTTGGTCTTGGTGGCGGTGGGCATCGCAATTCGCGTCGGCGAATGGACCGGCGAATCCGCGAGCGAGTGCGCGAGCGAATGGCTGAGCGCTGGGAACAGATGACGCCGGAGGAGCGCGAGAAGTTTCGCCAGGGTATGCGCTCATGTGGCGGCGGGCAAACGACGCCGCTGGATTCAAACCCGAGTGCGTGAACTTATCATCGTTCAATATCGTAGTGGCCTAAAGAGGTGAAGGACGATGTACTGTGCATCTTGCGGCGTGGCTGTCACTCCAGGTTTGAGCTACTGCAATCATTGTGGCGAAAAGTTGAGTGGTGCCAGGAGAGATAGAATTATCAAATCGCCAGAAATGAGACCTGAACCCCTTGTAGGGGCGATGGTATTTGTCTTTGTCTTCGGCCTGGTAGCCATCACGATGCTAATCGGCGTGATGAAATCAGAGCTCGGGTTAGGTATTGGGCAGATTCTCGCCTTCGCCATGCTAAGTTTTCTGATCTTGATTTCACTCGAAGGTGTGTTCATTCGACTGTTGTTCCGTCGCAAGCGTGACACTGAGGACGCGGTCGACAATGTGCTATTGAAGGGGCAAGCGACAAGAGAGCTTGACGCAGCCCAGGCGCGAGGGCTGCCGGAACCCATGTCGAGCGTGACGGAGCACACTACCCGCGCGTTTGACCCGACTTACCCCGAGCGAACATCAAGATGAAGAATCGTCCTCAAGCTACTCCCATAAACAACTCGTTGGACCGATGCGAGGCTGCCGCCTCGAAGCGCGAACGGTAAGCCAGACGCTTACCGCCATGGGCTGCGGCAAAGCCGCGCCGACTCTGAGCTACTATCGTCTACGTAAGCAGATGGGATCACCCTTGAGATAATAAATCCCAACGTCTGGTCGGCGCGTTCCTCATGGCCCTCAAGGCAATCCACTGAACATGACGAGCGCGCGATACGTAAGCACTTCCTGAGAAGGAAAACGAATGACAATCACCACTATCGACCAGTCCCAACGCAAAGCTGCTCGAGTCGCGGGATTCACTTGCCTGTTCACGATGGCGATCGTGGTCTTTGCTAATTTTAGGATCCACGAACGTCTCATGGTCGCGGGCGATGCTGCGGCAACCGCTCGAAACATCATCGCGCACGAAACCCTATTTCGTATCGGGATCGCCTGCGGTCTGATCTACGGTGCCGGCCTTGTAATATTACTCACAGCGCTTTACGTGATCCTCAAGCCAGTCAATCGGAACCTTGCCTTGCTGGCGGCATTCTGGAGGCTCGTATATGCGCTGACGTGGATTCTGATGACGCTCAATCTTTTCGAGGCTCTGCGGCTCGTGAGCGGCGCTGATTATTTGCGAGTATTTGAAGCAGAGCGATTGCAGGCCCTGGCGAGGCTATACCTCAGCGTGCGTTTCGACCAGTATTATGTTGGTTTGCTGTTCTGGGGATTAGCATCGACAGTTTGCGGCTACTTGTGGTTTAAGTCACGCTATATTCCCAGGGCATTGGCTGTCTGGGGTGTGATCTCTTCTGCATGGTGCGCGGCGAGTACTTTCGTTTTCATCATCTTCCCCAACTTCGCCAAGGTAGTTAACCTATGGTGGTTCGATTCGCCGATGGCTATCTTTGAAATAGCAATGAGCTTTTGGCTGCTGTTTAAGGGATTAAGGCCATCGGGGATGGCCGAGCCGGCAGTGGAAAGCTTGTAAGCGAAGTTCGGCTCCACCCAATCTCGTTTCAACCTACGGCACCCGCGGCTAAGAAAGACCAACTCGGGGAAAATATGGAACAAGAAACGCATTCGTTAAAAACGTCAGCAAGAGTGGCAGGTTTACTCTGGCTTTTGGTAGCAGTTACAACTGGTTTCAGCCTGCTCTATGTTCGACCCAGGATGATCGTACGTGGAGATGCAGATCAAGATATGTCCCACGGATATTGGGCATCTTGTTGATGATCGGAGCTTGTGCATTTCCGATCAATACTTTTACCAAGATACTCATTCCACAATTCTATCCTGTGTTAATGACCCAAATAACCATGTTTCTTAATGCCTTCGGACCGCCCGCGACCATCCTCTGGCTTCTGATTAAGGGTGTAAGAGAACCTCAACAGATCAGCGAGGCTTAATGCTGATCTAAAATGCGAGGTTGCCGGCTATGATAAAACTCTACCGAGCAGCTTGGGATCTATTGAGTTGGCTCCACGAGTTTCACGACCGAGGGAATCTTTTTCTCGATTTCCGATCTGATCAGCTCTCCTTGTTTCTGGAACCGTGACTTATCGTCACCCGGTTTGTAGGCGAAAACCGTACTTACGGCGCCTATAGTTTTGCCGGACGCGTCGTGCAGCTGTAACTCGACCTCGAAACGCTTCCCGCTGATGTGAACTTCCAGAAGGGGCTTGCCGGTTTTGATTACCTCGAGATCGTCCTCGTCGCCTTTCTTGCCGATGCGACCGATGCTGGAGGCGAGAATTATATTGTCCGTGCTGTTCGGCGGGGTGATGTGCAGGGCAAGAATTTGCAGTTCGGGATGGCTTGCCATTGTCTCGTCAACTAGTTTCTGCGCATAGGTGTTCGTCGGAGTCTCTGAATAAGGGAACGGTTCGACCAAGTTGCCCGCGTTGGTAATGCGGCTGCGCAACTCGTCTCTCACCCGCTCTGCCAACTTGAGGAACTCGGCTTTGTCATCGCAAGCTTTGTAAGGGAACGCAACCGCCAGTGCTCCGACCGTGTCGCCAGATACATCCTGTAATGGCAGCTCAACACTGAAGCGATCGCCATTCTTGCCGACTTCGCTTTTGGGTTGTCCCGTCTTTATCACTGCCAAATCGTCGTCGTCGGCCTTCTTACCGATGCGGCCAAAGTTGGAAGCGATGATCACGTTGTCAGTGCTTTTCGGCGGCCTCACATGCATGGCCAGCGTGGCGACTTCGGGATGCCGCGCCAGGGCGCGGTCTACCAGCGTCTGGGCATAGTTTTTCGCGCGCGCTTCCTGGGCGTGGATTCTTTCTGCATTGGACGTGAAAAGTAGGACGAAAATTCCGGTTAAGATTGCGATGCGTTTCATTTCTGGTCTGCGTCTCCTGTTTATTGATTGTCGCGACTTACGAGACAGAGATTCAGGATGACTGCCATTTTGAAGGTGAAGACATTAACCGGCTATGAACTTGCCAAGGGCCAGCAAGCGGCAGAGGCTTTGACTGGCTTTGCACAATAATGAAGAGTCGCTTTCGTCCGCGAAGCGGACAGAATGAAAATAGCCCAGCGATTTATGCCCAGAACCGAAACTCTCTGGCTGAGCTTGATTGAGACGTCGACTTCCGGCCACAACTGCCAATCGGCATTTGAAGGAGAGGTTTGTTGCGCGCTCACCGAAAGCACACCGGCGAGCCCGATCAGCAGGCATGAGATGGAACTGGATAACTTATGTTTGCGCTTCTGCGGCAGCATCTTCTAACTGGAGATCGGAAGTGGAAGTCTGGTTTTAGTGATTTTCTCTGTGCGTCCTCCGTGTTCTCTGTGTCTGTGGTGAATGTTTTTCGTAGTAATCTCACCACGGAGATACGGAGCGCACTGAGAATAGAAACTCTACAAATTTAAGGCACCACCTCAAGTCGTGGCTGCCCTTGGCTGACACTTGCGGAAAGCTAGTCCTGCTACTTCTCGACCGTTATTACGACGAAGGGACCTGGCTCATATGCGACTTTCCCAATCGGCTTGGGCGGCGCAGTCGCGTTCGCGGGAACGTTCTCAACCGTGGCCGAGAAGATCTTGCCGGTCTTGGGATCGAATGCCATCGTCTTGGCGCCGCGCATCGTCTTCACATTGTCCACAAGTGTGTATGCATCAGCCGAGTCCTGGCGAATGATCGTCAGAAAGCCGTCGCCGGTCGGAGCGAAGATCAAGCGATTAGCGGCGTCGAACACGGTTGCATCAACGTGCTCGCCGATCGGCAGAGTCTTAATCACCTTCCCTGCGTCTGGATCGACTACCGCAAGCAAGTTGTTCTTGCACCCGATGAACAAGCGGCGGTTTGCCGGGTCGAATGCCATGCTCGCCGGTTCTTCGCAGCCAGCGATCGGCGTGGTCTTGATCAGCTTCAGCGACTTAACATCGATCGTAACGAAGGCATTCTTGTCTTCAAGATTCACCCAGACTGTGCCTTTGCCGTCGCCGGCGGAATATTCGGGCGCCCCACCGACGGGGATCGTCCCCACGACTCTCGCTGCGGTAGGGTCGATCACGGTCACGTCGTCGCTGTCGCCATTCGAGACGAAGACGCGATCGGTACCGGCATCATAGGTAATCGCATCGGGTTTCTTGCCAGCTTTGATCTCAGCGACGTGCTTATTTGTTTTCAGATCGATCACACTGACGGTATCCGCCTTACCATTGCTGGTAAAGCCCTTGTCTTTGACCAGCGCAATGCCATGAACGCCCGGTGTGTCGGTGATCTGTCCGACAGATTTACCGGTGTCGGCATCGAGCACCTCGATTCTCATGTAGTGAGTTACGTAAACCCGTCGGGCGTCGGGATCGATCGCTACATAGTCCCATCCAGGGTCGCCGCCCAGCGTAAATTTGTTGGCGAGGTGATAGCCGCTTCGGGTCTTATCGGTCGTCTTGTCAGTCGGATTCGCACCTGAATTTGAAGTCGATGAACTGGCAGCGCCTCCACACGCGGTGAAGACGGCAACGCCGGCCAACGACAGGATAAGGCGCAAGGCCGCCGGGTTCTTCGCCGCGAATAGGAATCTCAAAGTCTTGCCTTCCCAAAGAGTTTATGCAGAAGGCGAAGGTATCAGGGGCAAGTTAAATTGATGATGAACGGTCAAGCGGCAAACGAAACATTAGATCGTTTTCCTACTTCATTCAAATCAGGACACTACCAAACATTAGGCATGAGCTTCGGTCGCCGTGCTCGAAAGAACATAACCTTCGCCGCGGCGGGTATGAAGAAGGTGCTTTTCGAAACCCTGATCGATCTTCTTGCGCAGGCGGTTGATGTACACGTCGATGACATTTGAAAAAGGATCGAAATGACTGCCCCAGACGTGTTCGGCAATGGCCTCCCGATCCAGGATCTCTCCGCGATGAAGCATGAGCAATTCGAGCAGTGCATACTCTCTGGCCGTCAAGCGGATTGCGCGTCCGCCGCGAGACGCAGTGTGATCCTGAGGATTCAGCCTTAGATCCTCGACCGCCATCATCTCAGGCCTGGTCAGTTGCGCTCGCCTCAGCAGAGCATGTAAACGAGCAAGCAGAATGGGGAGGTCGAATGGCTTGGTAACGTAATCATCAGCTCCACAGTTCAAGCCGCAGATGACATCCTCCGGATCATCCATCGCGGTTAATAAGAGGATAGGAGCGCGAAACGACTTCTCTCTCAATTCACGGCACACAGAGAAGCCATCTTTGAGCGGCAGCCGGACATCGAGGATGACCACGTCATAGCTATGCACTTCCGCGTTATATAAGGCTTGCTCTCCGTCGCCGGCAATGTCCACTGCATAACCGTGTTCACGCAGACCTTTGGCGATCACTCTGGCGATATCGGGGTCATCTTCGGTGAGTAAAACCCTCATAAGTCCTGCGGCGGTTGGCTCTATCGTTTCTGATATGGCGAATACGGACGTCGCCAAGTCGGATGACGAGCGTATCTCTATCACAACTGCGAACGAGCGGCAAAGTTGTACGGATGATAGGTACTGGTTAACTTGAAATGTGAGGCCGCTAATGCTGGGAGCGCGGACGTCTCGTCCGCATCACGCCGGAGACGTGGCGCCTTCCGAACTCCGAATAGAGCGTTCGGTACAGAACCCGGAGCGGTAGCGACGGGGTCCCGCCATTTACTGCGTGGGTCGAATAAGTTCTCGCGTTGCAATCTTCTGAGCAGTGGTGCGCGTGATTTGCACGCCGTGCCGAAAGGGGAGTGTTTGACCCGGTCGCTACCGCTCCCGGTTCTGAACCACGAGCAACTCAACCTTAGAGTTGACCGCGCGCGGTACCGATTGGTTCTTTCGTGGTTCGCGCTCATTGCGGACGAAACGTCTGCGCTCCCAGCATCGCGATTACAGGCTGAGCGTAACCGTGAAGCTGCTACCCTGGCCCAGCTTGCTTACGAGAGTGACAGAACCTCGATGTGATTCAGCAGCCAGTTTTACGATGGACAGGCCTAAGCCACTGCCACCGTTTGCGCGCATTCGTACGTCGGCGACGCGGTAGAACCGGTCGAAGACTCGCCCGATGCATTCCGGCGGAATACCGATGCCGGTATCGGAAACCACCAGTTGCGCGCAGGAAGTATTTGAGGTGAGCTTCACTGACACCGATCCGCCTTCAGGGGTATAGCGGATAGCATTGTCGACCAGGTTCACGATCATTCTCTGGAGCAGTTCTTCGTTTCCGTGAAACACGAGATCCTCCGGCGCTTCGCAGGAAAGTTGAATGCGTTTGGGCGCGGCGAGTGCTTGCGCGGCCTGGCAACTCTCGTTGACGAGATCATTCAAATAAAGATCTTCCATCGACAGATGGTGCTCGCCCGCGTCGGCGCGCGCCAGCGCCAACATGTCGCTAACGATGTTCGCCATTCGCTTTGCCTGATCGCGAATGATCCCGAGAGATTGTCGATACTCGCTTTCGTTATGACTACGGGAGAGAGAGACTTGCGCCTCGCCATGTATGATCGTCAGCGGAGTGCGCAGTTCGTGTGAGGCATCGGCCATAAATTCGCGCATCACTCCGAAGGAAGCATCCAGACGCGACAAAAGCTCATTGAACACCTTGGCCAGTCGTCCTAATTCATCTTCCGGGTTTTCAATCTTCAGGCGCTCGGTCAGATTTCTGGCGCTGATATGCTCCGCTTGCTCGGAGATGTTGACCATCGGCGCGAGACTTTTTTGTGCCAGCAGAAATCCGCCCACAGCCGCTAATAAGAGCGCGGCCGACAACCCGAACAAAAACAGCTTGCGCACATGTCCGATCTGCCCTTCGAGTTTGTCCAGCGGCTCGAACACCGCGCTCATGTAGTTCACACCCTTGTACTGAAAGGGAAACACCACCAGTCGCTTGTTGAGATTTGGTTCAGTAGCGAATGCAGGCTTGCGCTGTGGCCCGGAACTTTCCAGGATTCTGGTTGAAGATATGGCGGCGGCGACATCCACGCTGTTGGCTGCCAACAACTGACCTTCGCGAAAGATTGCCGCGCTTTCTCTGCCTTCTTTCAGCTCGCTGATCGTCGCTTTGGCTTCATCTTCGTCGTTTTCCCGATCTCGAAACTGGCTAAAGTAGTTGGCCATTGATTGCGACGTCCGTAACAGCGAGGCGTCAAAGCGGTTGTGCATGTCGCGGGAGACGACAGAGTAGATGTAAATGCTGAAGATGATAAGGAGTCCGCCAAATACCAACAGATACCACAGCGTCAACCTTACGCGAATGCTGCTAAACATAAGAGAAGTCGGGAACCTCGGAGGTCAGCATGTAACCCTCGCTGCGTCGCGTGTGAATCAATGGCTGTTCAGACCCGTGATCAATCTTCCGGCGCAAACGTTTTATGTAGACATCAATGATGTTGGAAAAGGGGTCGAAGTTCTCGTCCCAGACGTGCTCGGCGATCTGGGCGCGACTCAGGATCTGACCTTGATGAAGCATTAGCAACTCGAGCAGGGCATATTCTTTCGCGGTGAGCTTGATGACGTGTTCGCCGCGGGTCGCTGAGTGGTCCACCGTGTTGAGCGAAAGATCCGCCACTCGAAGCACATCGTCATGAAGCTGTCTGTCCCGCCGTAGTAACGCGCGAACCCGCGCCAGCAACACGTCGAAGTCGAACGGCTTGGCGAGGTAATCGTCGGCCCCGCTATTAAGTCCGGTTACGACGGCTTCGATGCTGTCCAAAGCCGTCAACATGAGAATTGGAGAGCGAAAGGATTTCGACCTTAACTCCCGGCAAACGGTAAGACCATCTTTAACGGGCAGTCGAAGATCAAGAATCACCAGATCACAATTCGCCATCTCGACCGCAGCGATGGCCCTGGCGCCATCGGAAGCAATCTCGACCGCATATCCGCTGTCTTGCAGACCTCGGGCAATAAAGCTGGCCATCAGCGGCTCGTCCTCTACTACTAAAACCTTCATCCTTAACTCCATTTTACTCGCAAGTGTACATTGGCTGAAAGAAACGAAGTACTCTTTAAAATATCAATTGCACATTAACTGACCATGAAAACTGGCCAAAGCGTGGGGACTCGGATCAACACGAATAGGCAAGGTAGTTCATAGAAAGTTAATCTTGCTTGAGCTAGGGTGCACGCTCCACTGATCAGGTTCGCGCCACTAAGCGCTTGGTCCGTTTTAGTCTACACGCCCTTGAGGAGAACAACATGTCTCGCTACGATCGCCAAAGCACCATATCGATCCAGGGGAGTACTCAAGTCATTCGGGCCGGACTCACCACGCTGGCAGGAGCGCTTTTCATATTTCTGGCAGTCTGCCCCGGCGCAATTGCGCAAGTGACGGGCGGTACCATTAGCGGCTCAGTTACTGATCCTTCGGGCGCGGCCGTTCCGGGTGCTTCGGTGTCGATACTGAACCGCGCTAAAGGCGAGAGCCGCACCGCGACCTCTAACGACAACGGCTTCTACAGCGTACCCAACCTGACGCCTGGTAACTATGACGTGATGGTTTCACTCGCCGGGTTCAAGACTGCACTCCAAAATAACCTGGTCTTGCAAGTTGGTCAGGAGCTGGTGGCGAACATTCAGCTCAATGTGGGAGATGTCAGTGAAAAGGTGACGGTTACCGAAGAGCCGATTACCGTCAACACGACGTCGGCAACTCTGAGCAATGTAGTCGGCGGCCAGACAGTCCGCGATCTGCCGATCAATGGTCGCGACTGGACTCTATTAGCGGCGTTGGAGCCTGGTGTTCATACGATCGAAGCGCAATCAGCTATCTCAACGAGCGGTAATGCTCGGGCGAATCGCGGCTTTGGGACCGCAATGACGATTGCCGGTAATCGTCCCCAGCAAAACAACTATCGTCTCGACGGCATTAGCATCAATGATTACTCAGGCAGCGGGCCTGGCAACGTCATAGGCTCCACGCTCGGCGTGGATGCGGTCCAGGAGTTTTCTGTGGTTACCGGAAATGCCACAGCCGATTACGGCAAGACTTCAGGCGGCGTTGTTAACGCGGTGACCCGTTCGGGCCAAAATCAATTCCACGGATCAGGTTATGAATTCTTTCGCAACAGCGCGCTCGACGCGCGAAATTTCTTTGATGGAGCTACGGTTCCGCCATTCAAGCGCAACCAGTTTGGCTTCTCCATCGGTGGACCAGTTTACCTGCCACACTTTGGTGAAGGGGGGTCGGCTATCGCTTATAAGGGAAAGAACAGGACCTTCTTCTTTTTTGACTACGAAGGTCTGCGACAGGATTTGGGCACAACCACGGTCTTGACGGTCCCGTCGCGAGCCGCGCGCAACGGCCAACTCACCAGCGGCACGATCACCGTCAACGCGTTGGTTCGGCCTTTTCTCAACATCTTCCCGTTACCAAACGGTCCTGAGACCGGAGACACAGGCACGTTCTCTTTTTCATCGCAGGCAGTAACTAAAGAGAATCTCTATACCCTGAGGATCGACCACAAGTTTTCTGACAAGGATTCCATGAACGGAATTTTCTTAACTGATCCGTCGGAAGACCACTCACCTGACAACTCCAATTTCGCTGTGATCGGGCAGGTGTCCTCTCGAAAAATGATTTCTCTGGAAGAAACGCACATCTTCAAGTCGAATTTGATTAACGTTGCGCGTGTCGGCTATAGCCGCTCAGTTGTGGCTGCCCCGATTACTCTCAGCGCCATCAGGCCTTTGGCGACGGATACTTCGCTCGGTTTCCTGCCAGGTAAGCCGGCTGGGAGCATTACCATCACCGGAATCTCAATATTCAATGGAGGCATCGGCGCAGTCGGAGAAACGGATTATCACTATGGAAGTTATCAGGCTTATGACGATTTGCTCCTCACCAAAGGAAATCATACCTTCAAGTTTGGCGGAACGGCCGAGTACATACAATCGAATGAATTTGCCGGCGGTGACCAATTAGGACGATATGTCTTCGGGTCACTGCGAAGCTTTCTACTCAACCAGCCCACAAGCTTTAACGCGGTCATACCTGGCCAGACCACCACGATCTATCTGCGCCAGAAAGTCTTCGGCGGATACTTTCAGGATGATTATCGCGTGCGGCCAAATCTGACGTTGAATCTTGGCATGCGTTACGAGATGGCTACAGTGCCAACGGAGAAGTATGGACACTTGACGAATCTGGTCAACCTCACTTCCAATCCGCCCGCACCTCGATTGGGATCGCCTTACTTTAACAATCCAACCTTGCGAAATTTTTCTCCGCGGTTTGGCTTCGCTTGGGATCCGTTCAAAGATGGGAAGACCTCGATTCGCGGTGGCTTCGGCATCTATGACACGCTACCGCTGACTTACCAGTTTGTGCTTCTGGTCGTCAATGCCAATCCGTTTTCGCAGGCCGGCAGCGTAACGTCGCCGACGCTGCCCACGGGTTCATTCCCCACCGGAGGCTTTCCCCGGCTTACGGCCAACACTCAGCGTTACAGTCTTGTCGAGCCGAATCCCAAGCGCTCGTATGTCGAGCAATGGAATTTCAATGTCCAACGCCAACTGCCATTCAAGCTCGTAGCGACGGTGGGTTATATCGGTGAACATGGGGTTCATCAGCCGTTTCGAACCAACGACGCCAACATGGTGATCCCTACAGTGGCCGCGGATGGCTCACTGGTCTGGCCGACCCCGCGCGGAAGCGGCACGCAACTGAATCCGAACGCCGGTGTCATCAACGCGCTGTTCTGGCAGGCATCGAACACTTACCACGGCATGAACTTAAACGTGACGCGACAGCAGAAAGGATTGAGATTGGGTCTCTCTTATACCTGGTCGAAGAGCCTCGACAACAGCTCAGCCTCAATCGCGGGCGGAACTTTCAGCAATGACATTCAGGCTCCATTCCCGTTTTTCCCAAACCGTTTTCGCGGCTTGTCCAGTTTTGATGTGCGCCAAAACTTAACTTTCAATTACCTTTGGGAGATCCCTGCGCTTGGCTTCGCAAAGAATGGTGCGCTCAAACGGATCACGAATGGTTGGCAGTTGGGTGGCATCTATCACGCCCGAACCGGTCTCCCGTTCACCGTCACAACGGGCGGCGACTCACTCGGGCTGAAGGATGCAAACTCGTTCAATCTTCCCGATCGCGTAAATACACCGGCGTGTGCTGATCCGATCAACCGCAACAACCCGGATAATTTCATCAAGCTTGAATGTTTTGTGCCGCCTTCACCCGGCTCCAGACTTGGCAACGCCGGTCGCAATCAATACATCGGTCCGGGTCTAGAGGATTTCGATCTCTCAGTGATCAAGAACACCAAGCTCAACGAGCGAGTTAACCTCCAATTTCGCACCGAGATCTTCAACGTCTTCAATCATACGAACTTTGGCCTACCGGATCGGACCACCGCGCAACTGTATTCATTTACCAACAGCACGGGCCTCTTTACGTCGACGGGTGCGCGGAAGCTGAACTCCACGTCCACAACTTCGCGCCAGATCCAGTTCGCGCTGAAGCTGACGTTCTAGCAAGGTGCCGAAAGAGCAAGACCGCCACAGAGACACAGAGCCACGGAGAAGAGGGACGAGCAGAATTACTCAGACATGCCAACGAATCGTTTCTTTGCCGCTCGAATTTTTCTCTCTGTCTCCGTGTCTCGGTGACTAAGCTTAGTCACCGAGACACGGAG
>Ga0209648_10000833_pt1 | contig 24379 bp, 21 predicted proteins | sample GraSoi2013_115cm_FD_185830 | JGI IMG/M metagenome (GOLD analysis project Ga0209648, IMG submission 185830) | Grasslands soil microbial communities from the Angelo Coastal Reserve, California, USA - Sample 9_17_2013_115cm (SPAdes) (version 2) | ecosystem: Environmental > Terrestrial > Soil >... | reverse complement strand
CGCATCGGCGATCAGGCCGTCAACATCGCCCAGGGAGCCCTGCGCGTCCTCCGTCATCCGCGCGTGAAACCTTACGTCGATCTCCCGCGCATGAGCGAACTCGTCGAAGAGATGGTTCGCAACGCTCTCAACGCCGTCGTCCGCCGCGACGTCGAGCTGGCGCAAAGCGTCCTCGCCACCGACGATCAGGTGGACCACTACCGCGACCAGATTTTCCGTGAATTGCTTACCTACATGATGGGCGATTCTAGCGTGGTCTTCCCCGCCTTCGAATTGATCCTCGTCGCCAAAAACCTCGAGCGCATCGGCGACCACGCCACCAACATCGCCGAAGACGTCATCTACCTCGTCCAGGGCCAGGACATCCGCCACAACATCGCCGACCGCCGCTAGCTCTATTCGATTTTTACCGGGCCCATCGCCTCGCGGATCGCACGAAACGCCGAGGCGTCGCTTTTCGCCTGCTCAAATTGGCTCTCTGGATACTGCCTCAAGAGTTGAAACTTCATAAAACACCCTCGGAGCAGACTGGAATCGTGGTTCTGGTAAGGTATGATTCTTGTTGGGGCTACGTAAGGACCGACTACTGTCCCGACAAGACTGCAAAATCAAATAATCGGCTTGCCCCTGCGGACCCAGCCCCATATGCTCCCACACCTGACGAACTAAGAAAGCAATACTCCCCAGGTTTCAGCGGTGTCTTTGGCACTACTTTGTATACCCCCGGCCTCAACTTCGTGAAGTCAAACCCTGTATTAGCCTTCTCATCCGTGCCGGAGGATGCACCAAACGCATTAGCCTGCATCACTACAGTCTCGCGCGCGTCCTTCTTCTCATCAAATTTCAGCAACGTAAACTCATTGGGCGTCGTTGTTCCACCAAAAGACGCATGACTGAGCCCTGCGTTCGACTCCTCGAAGTAAAAATAAAAAGCCATATTTCCGTCGCTGCTTCTGACATTGGCATGAGCCCCTCTGACGATGGCCTTCCATTTCATTTTTGCAATTCCGTAAGTCATCGCCGACTTAAACACGCCGCCGCTTTTCCCTTGGGAGTAAACTGTGGGTTCAAGTATGACCATGTGTACCCCATCTTTGGTCGTGGCATACATGTAGATACCCGGATCGTGGGACGAAGCGGGGTCATCAGGATTGGTGTTTGTAGGAGTCGTTGGACCCGTAGACGGCGTGGAACTGACTGCCGCAGGATGCGGATTAATCATCGCGCGTATAACTACGTCTGACACTTTGGCCTGCTTCAGTGCCGTCAGGCCCGCGATGCTTGTGTCAAAATCTGTTTGCGGTGCCGACCGAATCTTTTCCAGGATTACGTCCTCGCCCAGCCCGAGAGAAACCATGTCCAGCACGTCTTGGTTCGTCAGTTTCCGCTTGCTAACGTCCTGACCATTACTCGGCAAAAAGCTTGCGCAAACCAAAATTGCGCAGAGCAGTACTGCTACCTTCAAAAATAGTCGATTCATCGAGGGCTCCTTAGCGCTTGCACCAGTGTTCAATGGTGAGTGCAGAATTCCGGGGAATTGTGCGAACTGTAACTGAGATTCCACGATAGGGCAAGGCATTTTTGTTTTAGCCGGCTACACCGGGGCTTGTCGAAAGAAAGCGCAGGCCCCCGGCGTTGAACGGCACAGCTCAGCGCTACTTATCCTTCTTTTCGTCTTTCTTCTTTTCTTTCTTGGCCTTGTCGTCTTCAAGGCCTTGTACTTCTTTGCCGGTGTGCGTTTTTACCGCGGCGCAAATGTTCTTGTAGTCGTTTTTGTCCATGCGGAGAACCACGCTCTTTGGAGCGGTCTGCTCATGAAAATCGATGTACAGCCAGTGGCTCTTGGATTTTGTCAACATGACGATAGCCCCAGCTCCCAACGAGGCCACCATCACAATAGCTCCCTGAGTGATGCGGTGTTTCTTGGTGTACTCGTAGGAGAATTTGTCGACTTGGTCGTAGGGGATAGTGGCGGCATCACGATCGGCCACGCGCACTACAATATTCTTGTTGTTGTCGCTCAAGATCATGTTGGCGTCCGCTTGTTTCCCTTTCGCGTCCGCCAGCTTCACCTTAAAAGTCGTCTCCTCAGCCAGGCTAAGATTGGCGACCGCGAGGGCCGTTAGAAAAACAAAGATGATTCTTTTCACCTGTTTGCCTCCTCGAATACATACGCTATTCAGAACAGAGCGGGTCCTTGTTCGTTCCATTTTTGCCTCCGTCATTCCCAATTGCGGCCAGACGCCACATTTAATTCAGCTGCTATCAGGCCTTTCATCTGCCGCGAAACTACTCGCCACCAGCACTGTTGGCAAGCGACATGGAGCGACATTGGCCCCTGATTCTCCCGTGTCGCCACTTGTCATTCCGGCCTCTGTCACCCCGGTGGTATACTCCGCCGGTCGAAAGGGTTCCCAGCGAAATCCCCCCGAGGTGCCCATGTTCTCTCCATTACGATTGGTCTTGGTTTTAGCGCTGGCGGCAGCAATGTCGCCGCAAACCGTTCCCCATCCACAAGCAGGGGCACAACCGGCAATTCCGGAAACTCCGGCAGGCCGCACGTTCAAGGCCTGGCTTACAGCCTTCAACAGCGGTGACCGCGCCCAGCTCGACGCTTACCTCCATAAGTACGACCCCAGCAAGTCGCTCGACAACGAGATGCAGTTCCGCGGCATGGCCGGCGGCTTCGATCTCCTCCAAATCGTCAAGAGCGAACCGCTTCACCTCGAATTCCTCGTCAAGGAGCGCCGCGGTGAAACCCAAGCCATCGGCGAGCTGGACGTCAAAGAGGGCGATCCCGCCTTGGTCGCCGACTTTGGTCTGCGCGCTCTGCCTCCCGGCACAAAAGTGTCGGACCTGAACTTCAAGATTGACGCGGCAGCGCGAACGCGCGTAATCGACGGCGCCATCGCCCAGCTCAATGAGTTCTACGTCTTCCCGGAAACCTCGAAAAAGATGGGAGACTTAGTCAAATCAAAACAAAAGAAAGGCGAATACGATTCCATAACCGACGGTGATGCCTTCGCCAAAATGCTCACTGAGAATCTCCGGGAAGTCAGCCACGACAAGCACCTCGGCGTGGACTTCAGTCCCGCGCCTATGCCTGATCGTCCGGATGGTCCGCCCGATGCCGACGAGCGCGCCCGCTACCGCAAAGACATGGAACGCATGAACTGCGGCTTCGACAAGGTGGAGATTCTTTCCGGCAACGTCGGCTACCTCAAGTTCAATTTTTTTGCTGATCCGGAAATGTGCGGGCCCACTGCGGTTGCCGCCATGAATTTCCTTGCCAACGTGGACGCCATCATTTTCGATCTGCGTGAAAATGGCGGCGGCGACCCGAAAATGATCGCCTTTATTTCCACTTACCTCTTTTCGGAAGCCACCCACCTGAACGATCTCTGGGAGCGCAAGGGCGGTGTGACCCACCAGTATTGGACTTTGCCCTACGTGCCTGGAAAGCGTTTAGACGGCAAGCCCGCCTACGTGCTCACCTCCAAGGAAACTTTCTCCGGCGCCGAGGAGTTCAGCTACAACCTCAAGAACCTGAAGCGCGCCAGCATCATCGGCGAAACCACCGGAGGCGGCGCCCATCCCGTTTCCGGCCACCGCATCGACGACCACTTCATGATTGGCGTCCCCTTTGCCCGCGCCATCAATCCGATCTCCAAGACCAACTGGGAAGGCACCGGCGTCGCCCCCGACGTCAAAGTCTCCGCCGCCGACGCCCTAGCCACAGCCCAAAAACTCGCCGCCGAAAAACTCGCCTCCAAATAACCTTAGAGGCGGGCTAGGAAGTCGGCCGGCATGGAGACCCGCGCTCGGAGTTTCTCTTGGGGGAAGTCCTTCACGTTGAGCGTTACGATGGAATCCGCTTTGCCCTGCTCCGCACACACGCAGAAGGCATTGTCATCAGGGTCAGGGGAAATCTGAGCCGGCTGACGAACCTTAATCTCTTCAGCCCGCTCCCGGATCAGATTGATGACCTTCCCGATCAAGGCCGGACGAACATTTCGCCGCTTAAGAACTTCTTTAGTACTCGTCCAGGATGTCTTCCGTAACCAGCCACGTGAAATCATCCTGGTCGGCCCAGTGGAAGAGTACATCAGCGCTCGGGTACTTGCCTGGAACGTACGTCCCCTTAAATCCAGAGATGCCGGCCACTAATACGTTCGTATCAAGGACCACGCGCCTCTTGCTCTTATTCTTTTTAGGCTTCGGCGGCAACCGTGATCTCCGGTGTACGCCTCTCTCTACGATATGTCCGAACCGTCCTCAAGATTTCTTCTTCGGAGATCTCCCCGATGTCCTTTGCCGCTTCCATTAGTGATCCCAAAAACTCTTTCTTCCATCCTCGGCGCTTACGGCCACGGGGCAGGTCCTTGTAGATATCGGCGCGTCTCAATCGTTCCTCAATTTGTTTCCCTAACGACCGAAAAGGCACTCCCAACTTGAGTGGCTCTTGTTCGGCAAAAAGCCAGAATTTGAAAACTACATAGGTCGGATTCTCTAACTTGAGCTCTTCTTCAGATGCCGAAAAAGCATCCATGAGTTTGGAAAGCACATTACTGCGGGTGCCAAGAGAGTCTTTCAGATAGAGCGCGACCTTGGCTGCCAGCAGGGCGTTTGAGTCGAAAACATACGTTCCTTCAGAGCGCTTAGGTTTTACGACACCAAATTGAACCAGATTCTGCAGGTCCTTTGGCGGAACCTGCAGCACGGCACTTGCCTGCTTAAGTTTCAGACTCTGGGCTTTCATAAGTGTTCCTATTAACATCTAAAGATTAGACTGTTTTAGCTGTTATGTCAAGAAACTGCCGGGTCTCACCCCTGGCGGGCGGGTGGCCTTCGATAAGAGCGAAGGCGTTGTCAAGAGACACTTTTCCGCCGCCATGCTTTGCAGCACCGTTTGGTTGCCAGAGTGGTTGAGAACCGAATCTCTGAAACTCTCACGGTGAATCAGCTTTCGGCGGCCCTTACGAATAGATCGTTCCGCCAACCATCGATACGGCCTAAACTGCGACCATGATTCTTCTATCCGAATCCCGGTTTTCGCCGGGACGAGAGCGCCCAATCAATCCTGCGGTCTAGCTTGCGCCGACCAAGGCCACCCGCGAGCTGCTCTCGACACGAACGACCTCTGGATACCCGGTGTTGGTGCGCAGCATCCAGTAGAGTCGAATCGCCAACTTTCTAGCCGCCGCCACTTTCGCCACTCCCTTGGCCTTCTTGTGGCAGCGATGCAAATACTCATTCCGAAATCCCGGATCGTACCGCACTGCTGCTTGCGCGGCTTCGACCAACAACGTCCGCAGGAAACGGTTTCCCTGCTTGCTGATCGGACCCAATCGTTGCTTTCCGCCCGAACTGTACTCCCGCGGAATCAGCCCCAGATAACTCGCCACCTGCTTGCCACGCTGAAAACGAGAAACTTCTCCCATGGTCAGCACGAAGGCCATCGACGTGATCGGCCCCACGCCCGGCTGGGTCATCAGCAGCCGCGCTTTTTGGTTCTTCTCCGCAGCTTCCACCACGGCTTGGTCGAGCAGATCAATCTGCTCATGCAACATCTCTCTTACCCTGAACAGGTCTTTTCGTCTTTGGCTGGCCCATGGTGCGAGCGGCAACTCGCGCAGCACCTTCTCACCTGCTTTGCTCCACAGCTTGCCCTTCTTGCTCACCCCCTGATTCATCGCCAGGTGTTGCAATTCGTTCTTTACCCGGGCCCGTAGTCCCACCAACTTGTAACGATGAATCAGCAACTGCCGAAGATCCTTCTGTTCCCTGGTCGGTGTCCAGATGCGTGGAAAACGATCTTCCACCAGCAACTGCAGCAACAGCCGCGCATCTCGCTTGTCATGCTTCTGCTGCCGTGAATCACTCGCGCGAATCTTCGCCGCATCTCCTACCCACACTTCGTGCCCCAAGCGGCTCAGCAATTCCAGAAACCACTGACAGTTGCCCGTGGCCTCGATGCCAACCCGCACGGGTGAGGAAAAACGCCGGTAGAACTTCTCCGCATCTCCCGAAGCATGTACCAGCTTTTCATCCCCGGTACATCGTGATCCCGCTCAGCATCTTGGGATAAAAATCCGTGGACTTCTGCGGCATCACTTCGCCGGCCGTCGCGATTTTCATCACTTGCTCGACGTCGCAGGGATTCAGCAAAAACGAAATCTGCGCGCGCCCGCTGTCCACGGCTTCGAGCGCGGCCTCGGCTTCCCTTTCATACGTCAGATTCGCTTCCGCGGTCACCGCTTGCGGCGTAATTCCCAGCGCCGGCTCCAGGATTCCTTCGTGTAGCAGCACCACGTCCAGCTCTCGCTGCAACGGCGAAACATTCGGCAGCAATAGCGCGAGGTTGACGCCCTCACGCAGCGTCAGCACGTAAAACGCCCGCTTCTGCGTCCCTGGCCCAGGATAAACGCCGATCGCTCGCTTCGCGCGCGCCTTCGCGAGCTTCGCAAGAAATCTCTTTTTCGCCTCGGACCTCTCCCCGCTGCCCGAGAACGGAAATTCTTCCGCCCCGAACCACGGCTCCAGGTATCGCCGCACCCCGCTCCACGAGAAATCGTGGACGTTTGCCGCCACGCGGTGTCCCGGCAGAATCATCAGTCCTTCGCTCTTGGTATTGACGAACGTCATCATCACGCGTTCGTACGGCGCTTCCGGATCGATTTTTCCGGCACGCATGCGGCACTCGTTACGGTAGTTCAGCGCCGTCTCGTAACGATGATGCCCGTCGGCAATCACCAGCTTCTGGTCTTCCATCGCTTTCTGAATTGCCGCCGCGCGCTGCGGCTCCGCAATCACCCACAGCCGGTGCACTACGCCGTACTCGTCGCGCATCTCAGTAGCGGGCCCTGCCGCGGATTCGGCTTCCGGAAGAATCGCGTCAATGCGCTTCGCCGCATCCGAATACAGCATGAAAAGCTGTCCCGTGTGCATTTTCGTGTGGCGCAGAAGTTCCAGCCGGTCCGCTTTCGGCCCGGAAAGTGTCTGTTCGTGCCGGAACACCACGCCTGCCGAGTATTCCTCGAGTTTTCCCGCGCCTATAAATCCGCGCCGCGTGCGTCTTTCTTCTGTGCCGGGAACCGTATATTCCTGCGTGTAAGAATAAAAAGACGGAGCCGGATCTTGCACCACAATTTGATCGCGAATCCAGTTCTCGATCGCCGCCGCCGCACGCGTATAAACATTGTTCTGCGGCGTGTCGCTTGGATATGCACGGCCCTTCTCCACGGCAATCAGATTATGCGGGTCCGCGGCGTAATATTTTTCCTGCATCGCCGGAGAAATCTTGTCGTAAGGCTGCGTTAGCACGCGGTCGAACGGCGCGTGCGCTGGGTTGTAGCGAAAAGCGCGGAAGGGGTAAACCTGGGCCATGGAGTCTCCGGAATCGTTTTGTGCCACCAGCTGAAACCTTTATTTTACGCGAACAAGCGGGAATTCCGAAAATGTGCCAGATTAATTTTCGATGGAAATTGGGCGCGAGATTGATGAATGTTAGAAAAGTACGGTCATATTACAATTGTCTGTTCATGACTGCCCCGAGTTTTTCCACCGTTCGCGCGCTGATTTTCGATCTGGATGGCACGCTTATCGACTCCAAACTCGACCTGATTCGCTCCGTCAATGCCATGCTGCACGAAATGGGCCGCGGGCAACTCCACGAAGACACCATTTCCGGCTACATCGGCCACGGCGCGCCACAACTTGTCGGCCGCGCTTTGGGCGACAACTCGACAGAAGCGGAACGCGAGCGCGCGCTGAAATATTTTCTCGCGTACTACGAAGACCACAAAATGGATTCAACTTGCGCGTACCCAGGAGTTCCCGAAGCTCTCCGGAAACTTGCCGCGTTTCCGATGGCCATCCTCACGAACAAGCCGCTGCGCATCAGCAAGCGCATTCTGGAAGGCCTGGGCCTGGCAAAGTATTTTCGCGCGGTCTACGGCGGCAACAGCTTTGAAACAAAAAAGCCCAACCCGCTCGGCGCGCTCACGATTGTTCACGAATTCGGCGCCACTCCGCCCGAAACTATTCTGATCGGCGATTCCGAAGTGGACGTGCAAACCGCGCGCAACGCCGGAACGTTCGCCGCCGCCGTAAATTATGGCTTCGGCGTCCACGACCGCGCCGCCCACCCCGCCGACATTTATCTCGACCGCCTCACCGACCTCGTTGCCCTTCTTGGGAATCGCCGCTGAGCGCGGATCGCGCTATGCTGCTGACGCCAATTCGAAGTTTTCCCGCGATAGCCTTCCAGCCGATCCCCGGAACGCGGTCATTCCAGCGCTGAATTGCCCGTTGCAGGATCCAGAAAAAACCGCCGAGGATCAAGAACAGCATCAGCCAGCGCAGCGCATTCACGAGTAGAGCGGTTGTGAGGGCCGGCCACTCGAAGCGGAACTGAGCAAGGACATGTCCGCGGTCCAGCATCCAGTGCCAGGCGGTATGAGCCACCAGCGCGGAAAGGATGATGGAACCCACACGTTCCGCGACAGCGTAACGGAAAAGGAGTTGCAGCACCGGGACGAGCAGGACGAGCACAAGGAGTTGCCCCAACTCGACGCCGACATTGAATGATAGAAGTGAGGTTAGCAAGTGCGACCCGGCGAACTGCAAAGACTCCCGCAGGGCGAACGAGAAACCAAACCCGTGTACCAGGCCGAAGCCAAAAGCCATCATCCAGCGACGCTGTAAGCTGCTACCGCCAACTATGTTTTCGAGCGCCATGTAAACAATGGAAATGGCGATGAGCGTTTCAATCAGCGGCGGAAACCAAAGGAAATTCGGCGCGAGATTGTAGGCGGAAGCAATAAGCGTGACGGAATGTGCGATGGTGAACGCGGTGACGACGGGAATGAGCGCGCCAAGGCGGCGAAAGGGGATCACCAAGCAAAGCAGGAAGAGCAAATGGTCGGTGCCATCGAGAATGTGGAAAAAACCAAGGTCCACGAAACGCACAGCCGACTGGTGCCATCGCGGATCGAGGCGGACAAGGCCGGGATCGCCGATGAATTCGAACGCGCGAACACCGCCGCCGGCTGGCAGAAACCGCAGAACGGTGACCACACGCAAACCCAGGCGAGCAAGCGCTGGGTGAATGGAAAAGCGGGATTGTTCTGACTGGATGGGATACTCGAACAACGCGTCGAGCATGGTTTGATCCCAAAAGAGATTCGTGTCGTTCGAAAGTCGCGGCCCGGTGACATGCGCATAGGCATCTTCATAAGAAACGAAGGAGCGATCCGACGGGAGCGAGATGCAAGTAGCGAGGATTTTAGGTTTCGAGAGGCGAATGTCTCCTTCGTAGATTTCGACGAAATCGGAGATCCAAAGGGTCGCGGCGCCGGCGAGAACGTCGTTGACGCGCGCGAGGTCCAAGTAGCCCGGTCCGCGCTCGGGAAAATTGATATCGCGCATGGCTTTGAGCGGCACGCGAACCAGCAGATGAAGATGCGTCCCCTCAGGCTTGACGAACGCCCGGACGGTAACTTCGTTGGGAATGTCGTGAGCCAGTGCACTCCACGGAAGGAGCAAGAGCGATGCCACGAGGAGCGAGCGGTAAATTCGAAGCATATCTTTTCTCTCTACTCCGTCTCTTGACTTCGCGACGTAGCCCGCTCACTTGCTTGATTTGGGCCACACGACGCCCTGGTCTTTTTTCGTGACCGGGGCCAAGCCTTTGTAGACGAATTTTTGCACGCGCTGGCCGCGGTAAGTCTCGGTAGTGAAGAGGTTGCCTTTCGAATCGGCGGCGATGCTGTGAACAGCGTAGAATTGGCCGGGCTGGCGCCCGCCGTCGCCGAAGCTGGTCAGGATTTCCAGCGTATCGCGGAGCAGGACGTATATTTTTTCATTCGAGCCGTCGGCCAGAAAAATGTATTTCTGCTGAGGATCCTTGGAAAAGGCGATGTCCCAGACTGACCCGTCACCCAGAGTTTTTGTGGCGACAAAGGCCTCTTTGACGAAGGTGCCGTCTTTCTTGAACACCTGGATGCGGTCGTTCGGACGGTCGCAGACATAGAGCAGGCCGTCGTTCGAAAGCTCGGCGCAATGCACTGGATTGCGGAACTGCTGGGCGGGCGGCGCATCGGGATTGTACGGGCCGAGGTTGGTGTCATCGGGTTTTTTGCCGTAGGCGCCCCATTGGCGCTTGTACTTTCCGGTTTCCGCGTCATAGACGATCACGCGGTGATTGCCGTAACCATCAGCTACATACAATTCATCGGTGGCGGCATCGACAAACAATTTCGCGGGTCCCTTCAGGTTTTCGGTGTCATTGCTGCCCTGGCTTTTACCCGGGTGGCCGATCTGCATGAGGAATTTGCCGCTCTGGGTAAATTTCAGGACCATGTTGTCATGATAGCCCTTGGGATCGGGGCCGCGGCTGTTGCCGCCGATCCAGACGTTGCCTTTGTAATCGACAGTGATGCCATGGTTGGAATCGGGCCAATCGTAACTCGCGCCCGGGCCGCCCCAATGCCCGATGAGATTGCCCTCTTCGTCGAACTCAAGAACAGGCGGAGCCGGAATGCAGCACTCCGCAGCTGGTGGTTTCGCGGTGGCGTAAACTTCCGTGGGTTCGTAGGTGTTTGTGCGATGGACGATCCAGATGTGATCCTGGGTGTCCACGGATACGCCTACGGTCATGCCGAGGATCCAATGGTTGGGAAGCGGCTTTGGCCAAAGGGGGTCCACTTCAAACTGCGGAGCCTCGACGACGGCAGCAGCGACGGCGGCTCGTTTCTCGAGGACGGCAGAAATGATCCCGAGTCCAGCGAGAAGCGCGAGAAAAGCTGCGGCAATATGGAGTTTGTGCTTCATTGTTTTCCTCTCCCTATTCAGTGTGGCGCGTTGCAGGTTCGCGGTTATGGCATACCCACGCGCGTTTTCAGAATCCGCTCTTGCTCACTGCGAGGGATTGCCTTTTGGATCGGCAAACGGCGTGGATTTTACACCACTTGCCTTTCCGCGAGTGGAGGAAAACGACTTTCATCAGGCAAGTGGGTTATTTCCGAGTATGTCGTGACTTTCCGAGAAAGACGGGATGCACCCGTGATCCCCAGCATACCTGATTGTCCCTCGTTTTCCGCACCGTATCTCTTTATACAAGTGGAGCGTTTCCGTTCCTTGTCAGCGATAACCGAGTTGCGCTGAGATAGAAGCGGGTGTCTTTGACCGTTCGGACCAGCAGGTGCTACATGATGCCGAGTGCCAAGTACGTTGCCGCATTTTTTTGCCTGGTGCTGCCAGGGATCGCCGAAGCGCAGAGCGTGGGTCAGGTGGAGTGCCCTCGCGCGGGTGACTATGTTTATCTATATAGCTCCATGATCACTCTGGACGTGCGCACGACGCTGCAGTGCGGAGAGCGGGTACAGATCACGGGGCGGTACGACAGCTACCTGGGTGTGCGCACGGCCAAGGGCGAGATAGGTTACGTGCCGGTGGAGAGCCTGCTTCTGCTGAAAGACCAGCCGGGCACGAAGGCACCGGAACTAAAGGCGGTGCAGCCAACGAGAGAGCGGACTCCCTACGACGCACCCGTAAAACCCGGGGAAGCAGCCGCGAGCGGTGCCTCCTCTCCATCCGAGTTTGCTTTGCGCAATGGCACGCCGATTCGCGTAAAGCTCGGCAAGACCATTTCTTCCGCAACGGCACACGTTGGCGATACGGTGGATTTGCAGGTCGCGGAAGAGGTGATCGTGGACGGCGTTTCAGTGATTCCAGCAGGCGCAGCGGCCACCGGCTTGGTGAAAGAAGTAGAACCCAGAAGGCGGTTGGGCCATGGCGGAAAACTATCTTTCAGCATCGACTCCGTCCGTCTTAAAGACAACGAAAAGGCGGCTGTGCGCTCTTTCCAAGAGAGTAGCGGGGCAAACAATGCGGCCGGAGCGATTCTTCCGTTGTCTTCCGGGAAGGATGTGGTATTCGCGCAAGGAACTGAATTCACGGCCTATGTTGACGGGGACATGAAGCTAAAGAAAGAGGCTTTTCAGCCGGACAAAGCCAATTCCAGCACGGTGCCGGCGCCTCCCAACCGCAAGCCCACTCCGCCGGGCGGGTTTTGAGACTGGGGCAGCGCGGGCGTTCCGCGATTCGGCCTGCTGTGGTCAGCGTTGTAACCCGGTGATCCTAACAACTTGATGCATCCGCACTTGCCATTGGGCGCGGCACTTGGCAGACTTTGCCAGTGCTTATTGGACTCTTCCCAGAACTAGACGCGCCCGGCGGGATTCAGCGGGCGGGCCGCCACCTGGCGGCGGTGCTGACGGAGTTTGCCTCCAGCCGCGCCATGGAGTGCCGTCTGCTCAGCTTAAACGATTCGCCGGAATTGCACCGCATGACGTTGGCCGGGCGAGAGTTTGTCTTCACCGGGTGCGCGCGCGCCAAGGGACAATTTACTGTGACTGCGCTGAAGGCAGCGCGGCGCAAAGCCAAACTCGTCCTGGCTGCCCACCCGAATCTGGGACCGGTAGTGCAGGCGATGCGGATTGCGGCGCCGCGGATGAAGAGCATTATCTGCACGCACGGAATTGACGTCTCGGAACCGCTGGGGGGCTTGCGCCGGCTGGCGCTGCGTCACGCAAACCTGGTTCTGGCGCCCAGCAAAGATACCGCCGAACACGTTGCGTCGGATCAAGGTGTCAAGCGCGAGCGAATTCGCGTCCTGCCTTGGGCACTGGATCCACAATTTGAAGCGTTGATCAGCCCAGGCTCCCATCCTGCGCTGCCGGAAGGCTTTCCTTCGGGACGTGTGATTCTGACCGTAGGACGGTGGCTTGCGACGGAACGGTACAAAGGCATGGACACGCTGATCACCGCGCTGCCCCGGCTGCTGACGCAGAGGCCGGAGGTCCAGTTGGTAGTGGCGGGTGCGGGCGACGACCGGGCCTGGCTCGAGGATCTTGCGGAGCAAAATGGAGTAAACCGCCACGTGCATTTTTTGGCGGGATTGAGCTATTCCGAACTAGCGGCGTGCTACACCGCTTGCGAGATTTTTGCTTTGCCCAGCGAGGGAGAAGGATTCGGTTTTGTGTATCTGGAAGCGATGGCGTGCGGCAAACCGGTGATCGGGGGCCTGCACGGGGGCGCGCCCGAAGTGATTCAGGACGGCGTCACTGGCTATCTGGTGACGCACGGCGATGCGCTTCAGCTGGCGACTTCGCTCGAGGCGCTGCTAGCCGACCCCACCCATGCGAAGGAGATGGGCGCGCGCGGGCGGCAGCGGGCGGAGAACGAGTTCCGCTTCAATGCCTTCGCCAAATCATTCAAAAAAATCCTGCGCGAACAATGCGAATCCTGAACGTCACGGAAACGTACGCTCCCTTTCTGGAGTTTGGTGGGCCACCGGTGAAGGTGCGGGCACTTTCCGAAGGGCTGGCGCGACTAGGCCACCAAGTCACGGTTCTGACGGCCGACTGGGGTCTGGAAAAACGCTTGCAGACGCAAGAACAGAAAATCACCGCGGAGCGCTCGCCCTTCGGATGGCGGCGGGAAGAAAATGGAGTGCAAGCTATCTATGTGCCGACGTGGATGCGCTACCGCACAGTGAGCTGGAATCCGGCGGTCAAGCGTTATTGCCGGGCGCGGCTGCAGAATTTCGATGTTGTGCACATATTCGGGCTATACGACCTGCTGGGTCTCGCCGTAGCCGCGGCTTGCCGCAAACGGAGCCTGCCGTATGTGCTCGAACCCATGGGGATGTTCGTGCCAATTGTGCGGAGTCTTTGGTTGAAACGCATGTATCATGCGGTCTGGGGAAGGCGTCTCCTGCAAGGCGCAAGCGCGGTGATCGCAACCTCGGAGCAGGAAGTCGAGGAACTAGAGGCCGGTGGGTTTCCTCGAACGAGGGTGGTGCTGAGACGTAACGGCGTGGAAGCTCCTCCATCCTGGCCTGAGCGAGGCAAATTCCGGAAATCGCAAAGCATTTCGCGAGAAGAGAGGCTGGTGCTGTTCTTAGGGCGCCTCTCAGCTAAGAAAAGTCCGGATTTACTATTGAAGGCATTCGTGGAACTCTCGGCGCGTTCGTCGGGAATACCAATGAGGCTGGTTTTCGCTGGGCCTGACGAAGGAGGCGTGAAGCCGGAATTGGAGAAAATGACGAAGCAACTGGGCGTTCGAGCAAAGGTTCAATTTGTGGGACCTATTTTTGGCGAGATGAAGTGGGCGGCTTACAGAGACGCGGATGTTTTCGTGCTGCCGTCACAGAATGAAAATTTCGGGAACTCCGCAGCGGAAGCGGTGGCCGCCGGAACGCCGGTGATTGTGACCGAACAATGCGGGATAGCGCCGTTGCTTGCGGATAAGGCTGGCTTGGTGGTGCGCCACAACCAAGAAGCGCTATCGAAAGCGCTCGAGCGGATCCTGATCGAACCGAGCCTAGGTGCGCGGCTCGCGGCGGGATGTACAGGTGTGACATCGCGTCTGGGCTGGGACGAGCCCGTTGCCGACATGGAAACACTATATGCTACGCTTGCCTCAAAGCAGGCGGTAAGGGCAGAATCTAGGCGAGCGGAGTAGTCTATTGCCAATGCGTCGACACCGAGTTTTCCGCAGTATCTGGTGGAGCAGCAATCTTTTGCTGGCGGTCGCATTTGTGGCGATGCTGTACTCGTGTGTCCGGGAATACTCCGTGCGCCGGTATCTCGATGGCTTTTCGGACGCGATTGCCCCCAGCATCTTGTCGGCAGAGCCGAAAATTCAGGCCATTCTTGACTGGATGCGTATCGAGCCATCGCGGGCCGTCGCGGCTAACCCCGGCGCGCTCTCGCAACGCGATCCCTACATCACACTCAACTACCTGCAGTTATTGCGTGTGTGTGGCACGGCGACGAATGCCTTCCTGAATCTCGCGCGGGAGGATAATCTGCTGGTGCGCCGTCTGCTTCTGCTGACCCCTGACGGCAACACGAAGCATGTTGTCACCGAAGTGCTCATCGACCGACGCTGGATTGTCGTCGACCCGACCTACCACGTGATCATGAGGGACGCGCAGGGACACCTTCTGACACGCCAAGACCTTCAGACCCCGGCTATCTTCAAGCAAGCGGTTAGTGCCATCCCGAATTATCCGCGGGAGTACAACTACGAACATTCTACGCACGTGCGCCTGGAACGAGTGCCGCTCTTCGCGGTACTACATGTGCGCAGGGTTCTTGACGCCACCTTTGTGGGCTGGGATGAAGCCGTTGATTGGAGCCTGCTCCTGGAGCGGGAATCTTTCTTCTACCTCGTGCTCTCCGCGGTGGCGACCTTGTTCTTCCTCTTGTTGCGGGCCGTGCTTGCCTGGTATGCGGACCGCCAGCTAGGAATCCCCCGCTTCCATCTAAGGGAGCACGCCATGCGTGCCGGCGCCGCCTTCTTCTCCGCGCCGGAGATCAAACAGTAGCGTGTGCGGTATCTGCGGTGTCGCCTTCGCTTCGCGCGGTGCGGAGGCCGAGCCTCGCGTCCGTGCGATGACTGCGGCGATGCGCCATCGCGGTCCGGACGAAGAAGGCTTTCTCACCGGCGACGCGCGCGCGCCGGGACTTGCACTTGGAATGCGCCGGCTGAGCATCATCGACCTGGCCGGCGGCCACCAGCCGGCCTGGAATGAAACCAAGGACGTCGCCGTCATCTTCAACGGCGAACTGTATAACTATCGCGACCTACGCGAGCGGCTGTCGCTGTGCGGTCACCGCTTTGCTACTCAATCGGACACGGAGATTCTGGTTCATGCTTGGGAAGAGTGGGGCGAAGACGCGCTGACCGAACTGCGGGGCATGTTTGCATTCGCTTTGCTTGATCTCCGCGAGCGTTATGCGACGGCGCCGATTCTTTTCCTGGCACGCGACCCGCTGGGCATCAAGCCACTCTATTACACGCAAACGGCGGAGGGATTTGCGTTCGCTTCGGAGGTTCGAGCGCTGCTCGCCTCTGGCGCGATACCCAAGCACTTGTCGCAGGACGCCGTCACCGCTTATCTCCTTTTTGGGAGTGTCTCGGAGCCAGTGACACTTCTGGAAGGAGTATTTTCCCTTCCACCAGGGCATCGGATGCTCCTGCACGTCCCGGAGCGGCGACGCGTGCCACGCGCGCGGCCCTGGTGGGACCCTGCAGTCTCGCCCGCTGCTCACGATACCCGCAAGCCGCGAGATCTTCCTGCAGCGGCTAAAAAGCTGCGTCTGCTTCTTGAGGATGCCGTGAGTGCGCATCTCATCGCAGACGTTCCGGTGGGCCTGTTTCTTTCGAGCGGGCTGGACTCCGGCACGATCGCAGCGCTTGCCGCTAGGGCACGAGGAGGGATCCAGAGCTTCACGCTGACGTTTCCGGGCACGGCATTCGATGAAGCAGAGCTTGCTCGATTGGCTGCGAAGCGATTTAAGACCAAGCATACCGAAGTGCCGTTGAACGGGGAGGCGGTCCTTGCGCGGCTGGATGAAGCTCTTGGCGCGCTCGATCAACCCACCATGGACGGCATCAACACGTACTTCGTTTCCTGGGCTGCGAGACAAGTCGGGCTGAAAGTTGCGCTATCGGGTCTAGGCGGGGATGAACTGTTCGCGGGCTATCCAACTTTTGCCGATACGCCGCGCTTATCGAAATTGATCAAATGCGCATGGTTCGTACCCACGGCGCTACGGCGGATGACAGCTCCGCTAGTGGCCGGCCTTGGCACGCGGCAAGGTTCGCTGGATGCAGGCCGCAAGGCGGCAGCTGCGTGGGTTTACCCAGACATTTTGCCACATCCCTATTTTTATGCGCGGACGCTTTTCCCGCCGGGGCAGCTTGAAAGAATCATCGAGCCTCGGTTTCGCCCAAGCACCGTGAGCGCGGATGGAGTCACGCTCGAGCCAACCTGGTTGGGCTGGCTTGGACGAACGGCCGACGAAGCGCGCAAGCTGGAACCAGTTGCCGGAGTTTCCTGGCTGGAGATGCGTACGTATATGACGAGTACGCTGCTGCGTGACACGGACGCCGTGAGCATGGCGCAATCACTGGAAATTCGCGTGCCGCTCCTCGACACGCTGTTGGTTGAATTCGTGGGTTCACTGCCGGACGCGGCGCGCCGCCAGCCGGGCGTGCAAAAGGCGCTGCTATTGGAAGCGCTCGGCGATTTGCTGCCACAGGAAATTCTTGCACAGCGGAAACGAACGTTTACTCTGCCGTGGGAAGAATGGTTGCGTGGGCCGCTGCGTGCGCGGATGGAAGCGAGCTTCGCTGATCCCGCGCCGCCACTGGCCGCTTATCTTCGCCCGGGAGGCGCTCGCTCGGTCTGGACAGATTTCCTTGCTGGAAAAACCACCTGGTCGCGTCCCTGGTCTTTATACGTCCTGAACGAGTGGTGCCGCCGACACCTCGCCGCATAATCTTACGGCTGAGGTACACTGACAAATTACGCGATGAATATTCTGGGGATCAATGCATACCACGGGAACGCTTCAGCGGCAATTGTTTGCGACGGACGGCTGATAGCCGCGGTTGAGGAAGAACGCTTCAACAGGGTGAAGTATGCGGCGGGATTTCCCACGCAAGCGATTCGTTACTGCCTGAAGGAAGCAGGCCTCATACTAGCGGACATCGACCATGTCGCCGTCCCGCGAAATCCGTACGCGAGGCTGGGCACGAAACTTTTTTACGGTCTGCGTATGCCCTCTTTCGCGCGGGAACGCGTCAAAGTACTCGCGAAATTCACAGGTATTCCCGAGGCGCTGGCCGCGGCCTTTGACGCCGATCCCAAAAAGATCGAGGCAAAGTTCCACCGCATTGAGCATCACCAGGCGCATCTCGCGAGCAGCTTTTTTGTTTCTCCGTTTGAACGGGCCGCGTTGCTTTCGGCTGACGGACTCGGCGACTTTGCAAGCACGATGTGGGGGACGGGCACCGGCAGCCGCATGAACGTTGATGGAGTGGTAGCGTTTCCGCATTCGCTGGGGCTGTTTTACAGCGCGGTGACACAGTATCTCGGATTCCTGAAATTCGGCGACGAGTACAAGGTCATGGGGCTCGCCGCATATGGTCATCCTGAGCAGCTCGACGCTTTTCGCGACATAGTGCGATTTGATGGCGCCTCCAACGGGAACGGCTTCCGACTGGGGCTCGATTACTTCTCGCATCACCGCACGGGCCCGGAGATGTCTTGGGCCGAAGCGGATAAGACACCGACACTCGGCAAAGTGTTTTCGGACGAAATGGCGAAGCGCCTTGGGCCGGTTCGCGGTCCTGAGGAACCGCTGGAGGAACGGCACCGAAATCTCGCTAGTTCACTGCAAGCGCGGCTCGAAGAAGTCTATCTCGGCATGCTGAAAAAGCTTGGAGAGCGAACGGGACTTAGGGCCGTTTGCCTGGCAGGTGGGGTGGCATTCAATTGCGTAGCAAACGGCAAGATTTTTGACGCAACACCCTTCGAGCAGGTTTACGTTCATCCGGCCGCGGGGGATGCGGGCCTGGCTGTGGGCGCCGCATACTACGTCTGGCACCAGAAACTCGGCAAGCCGCGCTCTTTTGTGATGGATCACGCTTACTGGGGACCTGCTTATACGCGCGATGAGATTCGACGTGCGATCGATTCGAATGGCCTGGCGCAGAGCGGCTATTCTATCGCCGAACTGACTGAACAAGAGTTGTCGCGCCGCGCCGCCGCGATCATCGCGGATGGAAAAATTCTCGGCTGGTTTCAGGGCCGCGCCGAATGGGGGCCGCGCGCCCTGGGCAATCGCAGCATCGTCGCCGACCCGCGCCGTCCGGAAATGAAGGAGATTCTGAATCGCAGGATCAAGCACCGGGAAATCTTCCGCCCGTTTGCGCCTTCTATACTCGCTGAAAACACGTCGGAGTATTTTGACAGGTCACATCCATCGCCGTTTATGACCTTGGCCTATTCGGTGCGGGTGGAGAAACGCGACAAAATCCCGGCACCGACGCATGTGGACGGCACGGGGCGGCTGCAAACTGTCACCCGCGAGGCCAATCCGCGCTATCACGCGCTCATCTCCGCTTTCCGCGAACTGACCGGCGTACCGGTAGTGCTCAATACATCCTTCAACGACAACGAGCCCATTGTCTGCCGCCCCGAAGAGGCGATCGATTGCTTCCTACGCACACAGATGGATGCCCTGGTCCTCGGCGATTCCCTAATCTCGCGCGCGTAATTTCCACTCGTCCAGCTCGGAATTCAGAGCCACTAGCCAGAGCCAGCGAAGTGTGGCAAGCTATCGGGCATGGGAAACAAAGACAGAGGGAAACGCGAAGTCAAAAAACCGCCGAAGAAGAAGCCAACCGCGCATGAGTTAGCCCGCGCGGCTGCGCCAGTCTTCAAGAAACCCGCCTAACTTCGTCAGGCGACCATACCCCGTGCAGCGACGGAACTCTGTACAATCTTTCCGTGCGCATCCTGCTGCTGAATCTCTATTATCCACCGGACACCTCTGCGACCGCAAAGATGGCGGAGACGGTTGCAATGCGACTGGCACTGGAGCACGAGGTCACGGTCCTTTGTGGACGGCCTTCCTATGACCCAAGCGAACGGCGCTCTTGGAAACTCTGGCAGACGGAGCACCAGGGGAATGTGGAGGTTGTCCGTGTAGGCTCGACAGATTTTCCCCGCTGGCAGATGATCAAGCGCCTGTTGAACTACCTCACTTACGTAGCGCTGGCCGTTCCGCGCGCGCTTCTCACCCCCGGCGACGTGATTCTGGCGATGACTGATCCACCTTTCGAAGGAATCATCGGCGCAGTCGTGGCCATGCTCAAAGGCAAGCCCTTTGTTTACAACATTCGTGACCTGTATCCGGACATGGCGGTGGGCGGCGGAATCTTGCGGGGCGACTTGCTCGTGTGGATTTGGGAGAGGCTGCACCGCTGGGCGTTGCGGAGCGCGACCTGCGTGATTGTGCTCGGCAGAGACGTGCGCACACGAATTACTGCCAAAGGCGTTCTTGCAAAGAGAATCGAGATCGTGCGGGACGGAGTGGATTTTGCTCTCGCGCAGGAAACGGAGGTAGACGCTGAGGTGGTAGCGCAGATTCGCAACGGCTTTCGCTTTGTCCTCGTTCACGCCGGCAATCTCGGCTTCTATGGCGATTGGGACGCTCTCCTAGAAGCCGCCCGTGAACTTGAAAAAGACAATTTGGGGATCGGCATGGTGTTCATCGGGGAGGGCGCCCAGAAGCCGCGGATGCAAGCCGCTGCCGCGGCCGTTCGGAATGTTCGCTTCCTTCCCTTCTTTCCGGCCAGCAAGATCCACTCGGTTCTTGCGGCTGCGGACGCCCACATCGTCACCCTGAAACACGGCCTCGAGGGTGTCGTCGTGCCAAGCAAATTGTATGGAATTCTTGCCGCGGGCAAACCGGTGCTCGGTCTCGCCCCGGAGTGGAGCGACGTTAATTACATTGTGAAAGAGGCGGGCTGTGGGTATATCGATTGTCCCCTCGATGGGTTGGAAGACTTCATAGCAGCCGTCCGCGAACTTTCGAACGACCCCGAACGCTTGCGGCGAATGGGCGAGGCGGCGCGGGCCGCTGCGCCCGACTATGATAGAGTCAAGGAATTGCGGAAATTCGCGGAAATCTTTGATCAGCTGAGAGTCGGATAGAAAAATGAGGAGGCAGCGCGAGCGTGACGACTGCGGGCGGATTCTGGGCGGGAAAGACTGTTTTCGTGACGGGAGGAGCGTCGTTCATCGGCTCGACGCTTACCGATCAGCTCCTGGCACGGGGCGCGAAAAAAGTTCGCATCGTCGATGACCTGAGCAGCGGCCATCTCGGCAACATTCGCCAGCACCTCGGCGTCGGCAAGGTCGATTTTCTGCAGGCGGATTTGCGGGAACCTGGTGTGACCCGGGCCGCGATGCAGGGCGTCGACACCGTCTTCCATCTCGCTGCGGATCATGGCGGGCGTGGCTATGTGGACCTTCACCAAGCTGGCCCGGCATCGAATTTTTTCCTGGACGGTCTGATCTTCGCCGAGGCGCTCAGAGCCAAAATAAGAAAAGTCGTGTTCGCATCGTCCGGTTGCGTCTATCCGAATTTCCTGCAATCCGATACCAAGAAGGAAATTTATCTCACGGAAGACCTCACCAAAGGCCCAAATGATGCCGACAACACTTACGGCTGGGCAAAGCTGATGGGGGAACTTACGCTACAGGCATATGCAAGGGAACATGGCATGGGCGCGGCTTCCTGCCGCTACTTCACTGTGTATGGCCCGCGCGGAGTGGAGAATCACGCCGTCATCGCCATGATCGCGCGTGCCTTTCTGGGGCAGAACCCGTTCGAGGTGTGGGGTGACGGCACGCAGATCCGCAACTGGACCTACATTGACGACATCGTTGAGGGTACGATTCTCGCCGGAGAGAAAATCAGCGACGGCACCGCCATCAACCTTGGAACGATGGAACGTATCCGCGTGATCGATTGCGCGAGAATGGTGTGCGAGCTCGCCGGTCACGAAGCCGAGATTAAGCTCCGCCGGGATATGCCCACCGGGCCACTCAACCGCGTTGCTGACAATTCTCTCGCCAAGAAACTCCTCGGCTGGGAACCCAAGGTTCTTTTCCGCGAGGGCCTCAAGCGCACAATCGACTGGTATTACGCCACGCGCGACAAAGAGGAAGTGAAGCGCATCTTCTCGCGTATGCTTACGGAGCGTTGAGCCAGCGACCTCCAAACAAACCGCGCACTTGAGGGATTATCGCGATTGAAGCGAAACTAAAATCGCAGTATCGTGTTAAGGCTGCGTGGGGCAGCTATCTGTTGCTCGACTTGGGAACCGGACCCCCGATCCGGTGAGGATCACACGAGAAACCGGCGGCACAAGCCCGGCTGGATTCAGCTTGCGTGATAGATGAGGTTGCATGGCCGCTGGCCTGCTAGCTTTTTTCATTGCACTACTCGCGTCGTTGGCGCTGGTCGTTCCGGTGCGCGCCCTTGCGTTGCGCGTCGGGATGGTTGATCTGCCGGGGCCGCGAAAAGTTCATCTCACGCCGATTCCGCTTCTCGGCGGCCTGGCGATGTACGCCGCGGTAGTGATCGCAGTGACGTTTGCCTTCAACGGACCGGCACGCGCCCAGATTGTGGGTATCCTGATCGGTGCGACGCTAGTGGCGGGTGTTGGCATCCTCGACGACCGCGGGCTTCTCCACCATCAAGTCAAACTGTTTGTGGGCATGCCGCTGGCGGCGGCGATCCTGCTGGTCAGCGGAATTCGCGCGCAGGTTTTCGGCGTGCTGCTGGGCGGGCGCGGCGGGGATTTTCTGGATGCGCTGCTCACGGTTGTTTGGGTCGTGGGGATTACCGCCTCGTTCAGCATCCTCGATCACATGGACGGTTTGTGCGCGGGCGTCGCGGCCATGGCCTCTGTTTTTTTTGCGATGCTCGCTTACTTGAACGGTCAGACCCTCGTTACCACTCTGGCTGCCGCGGTTCTCGGCGCGGCCACGGGCTTTCTCCGCTGGAATTTTAAGCCTGCAAAGATTTTTATGGGCGATGGCGGCGCCATGTTTCTCGGCTACCTGATGGCCACGCTGAGCTTGAAGCTGCGGCTCGAGAACTCCAATCACCTGTCCGCGTGGCTTGCGCCGATTCTGATACTGGGGGTGACGATTTTCGACACTACGCTGGTTACGATTTCCCGCTCGCGGCGCGGGCTATTGCCTTTCGCCACGCCCGGGAAGGACCACGCCGCACACCGCCTTTCCAATCTTGGCCTAGGGCACCGCGGCGCCGTTCTCACTCTCTATCTGCTCGGCGCCATCGGGGGCGGTGCGGCCATTCTCGTCAGTTATCTTTCAGCGCGACTGGCCATCTTGGTTGGAGCGATAGCGCTCGCGGTTATTTTCGCCGGCGTCGTGTATCTTGAGCGCGCGCCATATGAGCGCCAGACGCGCAAGACCTCCTCGACTTCTTAAGATATCTGGCGGTGCTAAACATTGTTTATTGCTGGTTTTGGAAACTCTCTGCGTGTTGGCCGTCGTTAAGTGGATTCGCTATACTTACCAGGACCTTCTCACTCATATTTCAAGCAACCTCCAAGGGTCGAGCGGGAAGCTGGTAAATTTCTTGGCGGCGGATTCCTGCTGAACAGGATCCTCGGGGGAACGTACGTCCTTGGGAAGCGCGGAAACTGTGGAAAAGATCGAAACACAGCCTCAACGGGGCGACCGGGAGGTCATCGTTGTTGGCGGCTCCGCTGCGGGACTCTTCACCGCCGCAAGCGTGGCCCGAGGCGGTCGGCGCGTCCGCGTGCTGGAATCAAAGCCGCAATTTGAACCTGCGCGGCGCACACTGATCGTGACGGATCACTTCCGCCAGCAAATGGGAGCTTCCGCGCGCGAAAGCATCATCAACGAGATTCGCCGCTTCGAGCTCTTTACTGATGGCCGTTCGGCGCAGGTCGCTCTCACTAAGCCTGACCTAATCATTGAGCGCTCGCGCCTGATTTCGGCGTTGGCTCGCGAGGGCGAACAAGCCGGAGCTACGTTATCATTCGACACACGGTTCCTGGGAATCGGGCCGAATGCGCGGGGCTTGCGGCTCGAGGTCGAAACCGGCGGCAAGCGCGAGGAGTTGCATGCCGATAGCGTAGTTGGCGCGGACGGCGCAGCGAGCCGAGTGGCACGAGCTTCCGGCTGGCCCCCCATCGAAACCGTGCCGCTCGTTCAAGCCATCGTCCGGCTGCCGAAAGATTGCCCTCCCGATACCACCCGCGTGTGGTTCGTGCCTGATGATACGCCCTACTTTTACTGGTTGATCCCTGAATCAGCCGAACGCGGCGCGCTGGGCGTGATCGGTGAGCACGGTAGCGATACGAAGCGTTGCTTTGAACGCTTCCTCGAAAAAAAACATCTGGAGCCGCTGGAATGGCAAGGCGCGCGCATCCCTGTCTATCGCGGCTGGGTGCCGGTGCGGCGACAAATCGGGAACGGCGAGGTTTACCTGGTGGGGGACGCTGCGGCGCAGGTAAAAGTTTCGACTGTGGGCGGAATCGTCACCGGTTTTCGCGGCGCGCTCGGCGTTGCGCAGGCTCTTTTACAGAATGGCAAAAGCCACGAGCTTGCGGCGCTGCGACGTGAATTGGGAACCCACTGGCTAATCCGCCGCGCGTTGCACCACTTTGAGCAAAAGGATTATTCCCAACTGGTTGATTTGTTGGATGCGTCGACGCGGCAATCGCTCGGCGAAATCAACCGCGATGAGTCCACTCGTCTATTGTGGAATGTGGTGCGCCGCCAGCCGCGCCTGGTGCTTCTCGGTCTGCGCGGCTTGTTGATGGGAAAAGCGGAGAGAAGTTAGCCCCAGCCGAGACTTTCGAATCTACTAGTCTAAACGAGATAACAGAAACCGGGCGCGAGTGGCAGCAACTTTTTGATGAAACGCTTTGTTCTTCTTATGAA
>Ga0209648_10000832_pt1 | contig 24401 bp, 16 predicted proteins | sample GraSoi2013_115cm_FD_185830 | JGI IMG/M metagenome (GOLD analysis project Ga0209648, IMG submission 185830) | Grasslands soil microbial communities from the Angelo Coastal Reserve, California, USA - Sample 9_17_2013_115cm (SPAdes) (version 2) | ecosystem: Environmental > Terrestrial > Soil >... | reverse complement strand
AACATGCGATCGAGCGAGCCGGCGTAGTTCTGGTCGAGAAAGCGGACGAAAGTCTTCAGCTTTCGCGCCTTTTGTCGGAAGTAGCCGGAAGGCCGCACCAGAGTTTCCAGTCGACGCAAGGGAATTGAACGAAGACCAGACACGCTCAGTACCCCCCCAGTGCGCAAGTTAGCGATTGCCCTTTCGACATTGCTCCAGTTGGTGTTTTGGGTAAGGTATGCGCCCACGATCACCTCAAGCCGCGATCGCGCCGGCCACCAGTTTTGCGAGCCCCAGCGAGAGTAGAGAGCGGCGTAGTATCGGACAATCTCAAGAGATCGGGTGATCGGGCCGGCGGGAGATCGGGAGATCGGGTGATCGCGCGTGATCGGGTGATCGGGTAAGCGGGCCATCGGGAGTCCTCGCCACTAGGGCAGTTGCTCTTGACTGATTCTATCTTTGTGACGTTTTTTTAGGGTGAGTGTCTTCGGCGCCGATGAGCTGGTCTTAGATCACCCGATGAACCGATCACCCGATCACCCGATGATCTGATCACCCGATCACCCGATCACCGGATCACCCGATTCTAAGCGTTGCTGATGTACTGCGCTTCCATGTCGCAGGCTTCGCGGCAGGGACGGCAATAGTAGTGTCCATCCTCACACAGGCGGGCGTCGAACAGGCTCTGGCACAGGCAACAGTACCGTGTGCATTCGCAGCGCTTTTCCGGCAAGTCGCAGACAGAGCAATGAAACTCCTTGGGCATAGGCGCAGATTAGCGCGATTTTAAGCGTGGAGCAATGGGGCAAATTGCCGTGAAAGCCCGTAAGCACAAGGTACTTGAGTAACGGGTGACATGAGTTAGGGTCAAAAATTGCCATGATTGCCACGATTGCCAGGATTGATGATTGAGTTGAAGACCGAGCCAATCGTCAATTCCGGCGATCTTGGCAATCATGGCAATTTTTGCTTTGTTTGACCCCCGCAAAACTCGGATGTTAACCTACATGGTTCGCTGCGTCTTGTCGGCGTGCCCTGTCCACGCAACTCAGTTTTCGAAAAGGAAGAGCGATTTGTCCTCGACTGTTGAAAGCCACATCTTGCGGAAAACTGCGCTCAACGGATTGCACCGCCGCTTGGGCGCCAAGATGGTGGATTTCGGCGGCTGGGACATGCCCGTGGAATACCCGGCGAGCGGCGGTCTGATGAAAGAACATCTCGCCGTGCGCACCGGTGTGGGAATGTTTGATGTCTCCCACATGGGCGACATCCTGATCCGCGGCCCGCAGGCGCTCGATGCCGTGCAGTGGATCAGCATGAACGATGCCTCGAAATTGCAGGAAGGCCAGGCACATTATTCCGCGCTGCTCTATCCTGAAGGCACATTCGTTGATGATGTGATCGTCCACAAGCTCGGCCAGAACGATTACCTTCTGGTTATCAATGCGGGCACCCGGGAAAAGGATTATGGCTGGGTCAAAAAGAATGTCACGCGCTTCCGCGGCCACGCTGACGATGTCGGCGATTATTACACTCAAATCGCGATTCAAGGTCCCAAGGCCGAAGCCACGCTGCAGAAGCTGACCAGCGTTGATCTCGCGCCGATCAAAAATTACTGGTTCAAGCACGGCACGGTGTGCGGATTGCCCAACACTCTGATCGCGCGCACCGGATACACGGCCGAAGACGGATTCGAGATCTACGTTCCTTCCGACGCGCCTACCAGCGAACGCGTCTGGAATGAAGTGATGGAGGCGGGAAGGGAATTCGGCATCGTGCCGTGCGGGCTTGGCGCTCGCAACACGCTCCGTCTGGAAGGCCGTATGGCTCTTTACGGCCACGAGATCTCGGACACCATCAACGTCTGGGAAGCCGGACTCGATCGCTTCTGCAAGATGGAGAAAGGTGACTTTCTCGGTCGCGCTGCTCTGGAGAAAGCCAAGGCGGAAGGCTTGAAGCGCACTCTGGTGGGTTTGGAATCCGTGGAGCGCGGTATCCCTCGCGATGGCTATAAAGTCTTCGATCAGGCAGGAACTGAGATCGGCTACGTGACTAGCGGATCGTACGCACCGTTTCTCAAGAAGAACATCGCCCTGGCGTATGTTCCACCATCGCAATCGACCCTGGATCACGAGGTGTTCGTGGAGATCCGCGGGCAGAAGGTGAAATGCAAAGTAGTGCCGACTCCGTTTTACAAGCGGCCCAAGAAGACATAGAGCCACAAGGAACACAATGACATACCCTAAAGACTACAAGTACACGAAAGAGCACGAGTGGATTCACGCGAACGGCAATATAGCTACAGTCGGCATTACTGATCACGCACAAGAGGCATTAGGCGACATCGTCTTTGTCGAGCTGCCAAAGACCGGCGCTCAGCTCCAAGCTGGGAAGAGCTTCGGCTCTGTCGAATCAGTGAAAGCTGTCTCCGAGCTTTATGCTCCGGCTTCCGGCAAGGTAACCGAGGTGAACGAAGGGCTGAACCAGTCCCCGGAAAACATCAACAAGGATGCCCACTCCGCCTGGATGGTGAAGATGGAGCTGGCCAATCCAACCGAGCTGAATGGCCTGCTCTCCGCCGAGGATTACGAGAAATATGTTGCCGAAGAAAAGTGAACGAGAACCACAGAGAGATTTGGTAATTGGGTGATTTCGTAATTGGGTAATTGAGGAACTTGCTCGCAGACATACCAAGCCTTTCAATTACCCAATTACCAAATTACTCAATTACCAATTTTCTACTATGCGCTATCTTCCTAAATCTCCCGCCGACCGAGCGCAGATGCTGCGCGAGATCGGCTGTAAATCGATCGACGATTTGTTTGCGCCCATTCCCGCCGAATACCGGCTTAATCGAGACCTGAAGGTGCCGCGGCAGATGGCGGAGTCCGAGATCATAGATTACTTTCGCCAGCGCGCGGACACGAACGCTGCCGGCTACGCCGTGTTCCTCGGCGCCGGGGCCTATCATCATTATCGGCCGGTAGTTATCGACTCGCTGATCTCGCGCGGAGAGTTCTTTACTGCTTACACGCCCTACCAGGCGGAGATCGCTCAGGGAACGCTGCAGGCCATCTTCGAGTTCCAGACCATGATCTGTGAACTGACCGGTATGGATGTGGCCAATGCATCCATGTATGACGGCTCTACGGGCGCCGCCGAGGCCTTGCTCATGGCGGTCCGCGTGACCGGAAAGAAGGGCGCGGTGGTCGCGCGCACCGTGCACCCCGAATATCGCGAGGTAATGCGAACCTACACCCAACACCAGGGCCTTCCCATCACCGAGTGCGGCTATCTTCCCAACGGCCGCATCGACATGGCCGAGCTCGATAAGAAGATTGGCAACGATACCGCGTGTGTCCTCATTCAATCGCCGAATTTTTTCGGATCAATTGAAGACGTTGCCGGGGTGGCTGATCTGGCGCATAAGAAAGGCGCGTTGCTGGTGGTCTCGATCGGGGAAGCTTTGTCGCTGGGCATCGTTAGGCCGCCGGCGGAAGCCGACATCGTCTCGATGGAATCGCAGTCATTTGGTGTGCCGCTCGGCTTCGGCGGTCCCTATGCCGGGGTGATGGCTACCAAAGAAAAATTCGTGCGCCAGATGCCGGGTCGTCTGGTTGGCGAGACGGTCGATCGAGATGGCAAACGCGGCTTCGTGCTAACGCTCTCCACTCGCGAACAGCATATACGGCGCGAGAAAGCGACTTCCAACATCTGCACCAATCAGGCTCTGATCGCTACGATGGCCACGATCTACATGACCATCTACGGCCGCGAAGGTCTAAAAGAACTCGCCGCGCAGAATCTGGCTAAAGCTACTTACGCGACCCATGAATTCGCAAAGAAGAGCAAGGTTCTGTTCCAAGGGTCCCCGCGCTTCAACGAGTTTGTCATCGAAACCAAGGAAGATCCGCATCAGATCAACAACCGCTTGCTGGAGAAGCGAACCATCGGCGGCTTTCCCCTCAGCAAGTTCTACCCTGAGTTAGGCAACGCGTCTTTGTGGTGCTGCACGGAACTGAACACAAAGCAGCAGATTGATACGGCAGTCCAGGCGGTGGGCCAATGAGCAAGAACGGGATCAAGAAGGCTTCGCGTCATGTCAACCAGAACGAAGGTCTGATCTTCGAACGCTCGTCTCCCGGCAAGAAAGGATATCGGCTTCCACCGCTTGATGTGCCGGCCGTCGACCCGCAAAAAATTCTGGGCGAAGCCGCACGACAGGACCTCGGCAATATGCCTGAGGTAAGTGAGATGGAGATCATCCGTCACTTTACCCGGATTTCGACGTGGAACTACGCCATTGATCTAGGCATGTATCCCCTCGGTTCTTGCACCATGAAATACAACGCGCGCGTGAATGAAGTTGTCGCGCGTTTGCTAGGTTTGGCGGAAGCCCACCCTTACCAACCCGAGAAAATCTCGCAAGGCGCGCTACGGGTGATGAAAACTTTGTCGGATTGCTTGCTCGATATTACGGGCATGGATGCGATCACGCTTCAGCCCGCAGCCGGCGCTCACGGCGAGATGACGGGGATTCTGCTGATACATGCGTATCTGCAAGCCAAGGGCAATCCGCGCAAGAAAATCCTGATTCCGGATTCGGCCCATGGCACCAACCCGGCCACCGCAGCGATCTGTGGCTATGCCGTCGAGAACCTCAAGTCGAACTCGCACGGCATGGTCGACATTAGCGCTCTCGCCAGCCAGATGAATGAAGATATCGCCGGACTAATGCTCACCAATCCCAACACGCTGGGCATCTTTGAGCAGGAGATCCACAAGATCGCCGACATTCTCCACCGGAAGGGCGGCCTGCTCTACATGGATGGCGCCAACATGAATGCGCTGGTCGGCAAAACGCGCCCTGGAGATTTCGGCGTCGACGTCATGCACTTGAACCTGCACAAGACTTTTTCCACGCCGCACGGCGGCGGAGGTCCAGGCTCTGGCCCAGTAGCCTGTAAGAAAGCTCTGGAACCGTTTCTTCCCAAGCCGGTGGTCATTGAAAAGCCGGACGGCACTTTGGGCTTTGACTACAACAGGCCGCAATCGGTGGGCCGGGTACGTATGTTCTACGGAAACTTCGGCATGCACGTGCGGGCTCTGGCCTACATCATGGCCAACGGTTATGACGGTCTGCGCCAGACCACGGAAGACGCTGTCCTGAACGCCAACTACATCCGCAAAAAGCTGGAGGGAGATTACGAGCTTCCCTACAAGAGCCCGTCGATGCACGAAGTAGTCTTCAGCGACCGCATCCAAGCCCAAAAGGGCGTGAAGACCGGCGACATCGCCAAGCGTCTCATCGACTACGGTTTCCATCCCTATACGGTTTCGTTTCCCCTGGTGGTTCCCGGCGCGTTGATGATCGAGCCGACCGAGAGCGAGTCTCTGGAGGAACTCGATTTGTTCATCGACGCCATGCAATCGATCGCTCGCGAAGCTGAGGAAGATCCCGAGCTGATCAAGAGCGCGCCCCACAGCACGCGCGTGTCACGTCTCGATGAGACGGCCGCGGCACGCAAACCTGTGCTGCGCTGGAAACCGAACCAGGCGGAGTCAGCCGGGGAATGAGTCGGGGAGGAAATTCCCGTCTGCCAGCCTGGAGGGTTCGGCTTGCTCAGGTTTTAGTCTTATATAAGGTTTCTAATTCTCCCCATGGAATCGCCGAAATCGCCGTAATCGCGTTGATCACTACCAGATTCCGGCGATGTCGGCGATCCCGGGCGATTCCGGCGATCTTCATAGGCTAACGTAATGCTTGCGGTGTCTGAAGCTTCAGGTACACTCTTGAGTACCATGCTATCTTTCAAGACTTTGTTCATAGGCCTAATCTTGTCCGCGTTGCTCATGCCCGGGGTTCTGGGACAGGCGCGTCCAGGGACGAGCGCCGACAGTGTGTTGATGCGCACCTTGCAGCAGGAACTGAACCGGGCCATGACCTCGCTGGGCAAGGCTGATCCGGTGCCCTATTTCATGAGCTACGCGGCGAACGATGAATCGGCCGACGTGATTGCGGCCAGCAACGGTGCAATCGTTGCCAGCTTACGCCGGCGGGCTCGCTCGGTTGATATTTCCGTCCGCGTGGGAACCCGTGAGCTTGACAACACTCATGGTGAGAACCGTGCTCGCGCGGTGACGGCGGCTGCGCTTCCTGTCGAGGATAAGGCTGATGCCATCGCTCGAGTCCTGTGGCTGAACACCGACCGCATGTACAAGCGGGCGGCGCAAAGTTACCTGGAGGTCAAAACCAAAAGCAAAGTACGTGCGGAAGAAGAAGACTCGTCGCCTGATTTCTCGCGGGAGAAGCCCGCGGTCTATACCGGCAAAGCCACGCTGCCGCCCGCGATCGACCAGAAGGCATGGGAAGAGCGCATCCGCCGCTATTCGGCAGTTTTCGCCAAGTATCCGGAAATCGAGACCTCCACTGTTGTCTTGATGGTGCAAGACGGCACTCGCTACTTTGTTTCCAGCGAAGGTTCACGCATCGTCGAATCACGCCCGCTGATTCGGGTTCTCGCGCTGGGCAGCACCCGTGCCGATGACGGTATGGACCTGGCCCGATCGGAGACCTTCGACGCTTCTGTTGTCAACAAACTGCCAAGCGACGAGGTGATAACCGCCAAGATCGAGAAGATCGCGCAGGATTTGCAAAGGCTGAAGAAGGCCCCGATCGTAGAACCTTTTAACGGTCCAGCGCTTTTGTCGGGCCGTGCGGCAGCCGTTTTCTTTCATGAAGTCGTTGGCCATCGTTTGGAAGGGCAGCGGCAGCGTGGCGATGATGAGGGCCAAACCTTCACCAAAATGGTTGGCCAATCCGTGCTGCCGTCGTTCCTGAGTGTGGAAGACGACCCCACGCTTCCCTCGCTGGAGGGAGTGGAGTTGAGCGGCAACTACAGCTACGACGAAGAGGGCTCGAAGAGTCAGCGGGTTGAGCTGATCAGCAACGGAATCCTCAAGCAGTTTCTGATGTCCCGCATGCCCGTCAAGGGTTTCGAACATTCCAACGGTCACGGTCGCGCGCAAGACGGATTAATGCCGGTAGGCCGGCAGGGCAATCTGATCATCCGCTCCAACAAAACGATACCTGACGATCATCTCCGCCAGTCGCTGATCGACGAAGTCAAGAAACAGGGAAAACCGTTCGGGCTCTACTTCGAAGACATTGCCGGCGGTTTCACCCTCACCATGCGCAACATGCCGCAGGCCTTTCAGGTCATGCCGCTGATGGTGTGGAAGGTGTACTCCGACGGCCGTCCCGATGAGCTGGTGCGCGGCGTCGATATCATCGGCACTCCGCTGAACGCCCTCAATCGGATCATCCTCACTGGAAAGAAGATGGATGTATTCAACGGTGAATGCGGCGCTGAATCGGGCCAAGTGCCGGTGGCGGCCGCGGCGCCGGCTATGCTGTTCTCAGAAATCGAGGTGCAAAAGATGGCGCAAGGGCACGAACGCCCTCCGGTGCTTCCGCCGCCAGGTTTTGACAACACCAACGTTGCCGCGGCTCAGCCCGGCACAAAACAGGAGGCCCACTAAGATGCGCCGGCTCGTTCTCTCCATCTTTATCTTCACCCTGGCGATTCCCTGCGCGAGGACAGTCCTTGCCGATGATCACGCCGCAGCGCCGGCATCTTCCATCTCCGCCAACGATCACGGTGATCCGGTGCTCAGGGCCATGCTGGCCGAGCTGCGACGCTCGCAAGAGAAGCTGCAGCTTGGACAGCTGCAACGCCCTTACTACATCGACTATCAAGTCACGTCGCTTGAGGACTACACGGCGGAAGCGATTTTGGGCGCCTTGCGCAGCGACATCACCAATGCCGGCCGGCTAGTGCGAGTGGTGGTCCGTATCGGCGACTACAAACAAGATAGTTATTTCGGTGAAGGCGTCGGCAGCATCGAGGTCATGCCCATCGACAACAACGAGCTGGCTTTGCGCCGCCAGCTTTGGCTGGCCACCGACAAAGCCTATAAAGCTGCTCTCAACGGGCTGACCGAGAAGCAGGCGGCGCTAAAGAATGTTGAATCGGAGCAGGACCTTGCTGACTTTTCCCAGGAATCGCCTGCGCAAGCTGTGCACGACCTTGCCATGCTTGATCTCAACTTGGACAACTGGAAACAACAGCTGCGCGCGACCTCGGATCTTTTTCGCCGCGATCCGGAGCTGGAAGCTTCGAGTGCCTTCCTCCATTTCCGGATATTGAACCGCTATTTCGTCAACACCGAAGGCACGGTAACTCGCGGCGGCAAAGCACTCTATACATACGGATTTTCCGGCTCGGCCCAAGCCAGCGATGCGATGCGCCTGGAACGTAGCCAGGCTTACGTCGCTGTGCGGCCGGACGAGCTGCCGAAGCCTGAGCAGATCGCCAAAGACGCGCAGCGCTTGATCGACACGTTTGATCTTCTGCGCAAAGCGCCCCTGGTAGAGGACGACTATCGCGGTCCGGTCCTATTTTCCGCCGATGCAGCCACCGCACTGTTGGAGCGCCATGTGGTACCCAACATTTTGGCGATGCGTCCCGATCTCGGGAACCCGGCACGCACACGCGGCGAATTCAGCTCTTATTACAAAGGGCGTGTTCTGCCGGACTTCTTGACCGTCGTGGACGATCCAAGCGCGCGCAAGGTCGACAATCAAACTCTCGCCGGGAGCTATGAAGTAGACGATGAAGGTGTCCATGCGCAAACTGTCACTGTGATCGACAAGGGAATCTTGACCAACTATCTGGTTGGACGCGAGCCGGTCCGCGACTTTCCCCACTCCAACGGGCACGGGCGAACGGCATTGGCAGGTGGTCCACGGCCGCTGATTTCCAACTTGATCTTTCAAGGCTCCAGCACATCCAGCCTTGACCAGCTGAAAGCCAAGCTTATCCAGATGTGCAAGGATCAAGGCCGGCCCTATGGCTATTACGTTGAAACCACCGGACCGCAGCTGACGCCACGCTTAATGTGGCGGGTCTACACCAGCGACGGCCACATGGAGTTGGTGCGAGGCGCCGTGTTCAAGGATTTGGATATCCGATCACTCCGCAAAGACATCGTTGCCGCGGGAAACGATACTTATGTGTACAACCGCATCGAGCCACTGGCCAGCTCGATCGTCGCGCCTTCGCTCTTGTTCGACGAACTGGATATCCAGCGAGCCAATCGCACCCGGGAAAAACTGCCTGAGTATCCCGCGCCGGCTCTGGGTCCCGCGAAGTAGGGTGGAGCAGGCCTTCAGGCCTGCGGTAAGGAATTTGTAGAAATCGGCTTCAGCCGCTGGGGGTACTCCCTTCACGTTGAGGAGGAGGCAAGCCATACCTCAGTGGCTGAAGCCGGCATTTGTTTGGGCAGTTTGGGCGCAGGCCTAAACGCCTGCTCCACCCTCTCGCTCTAGCCCACAGTGCTCCGGCCAGTTTCTAAATGAACGGCAGTTTTCCTTTGTGTCTCTTCGTGCCCGTTGTGGTTAACTGTCTCCATGGGGCGAATCCACCTTCTCTCTGAGCATGTAGCCAACAAGATCGCCGCGGGCGAGGTGGTGGAACGGCCGGCTTCGGTTCTCAAAGAGCTTCTGGAGAATTCGCTCGATGCCGGCGCCACTCGCATCAAGGTTCAGGTGGAAGGCGGCGGCAAGAAGCTGGTGCAGGTTACGGACAACGGTTGCGGCATGGTGCGCGACGATGCCTTACTCGCCTTCGAACGCCACGCGACCTCCAAGATCAAAGACGCGGAAGACCTTCTCAACATTCACACCCTCGGCTTCCGCGGCGAGGCCCTGCCCTCCATTGCTTCCGTCTCGCGTCTTCTGTTGGAGACGCGGGCTGTAGACGAGTCCGGGGGAACGCTGTTGGACATTGCCGGCGGCAAAATTCTTCGCGTGGAAGACGCGGGCGTACCACAAGGGACGTCGGTCGCGGTTCGCGATCTGTTCTTCAACATGCCGGCGCGGAAGAAGTTTCTGCGCGCCGAATCCACCGAACTCTCACACATCGCATCGCTGGTCACGCATTACGCGCTGGCTCATCCGGAAAAACATTTTGAGCTGCACTCGGCCACCGAGGCCATGCTCGTAGCTGCGCCCGTGGCCACGCATTCCGATCGCATCTACCAGGTGTTTGGCCGGGAGACCCTCGAGCAGTTGGTGCCGCTCTCGGCCACCATCAGACTGGAGCGAGTAGGAATTCCCGAACCGCCGCCATGGCGTCGCGGCGAAGATTACGCGCCCGCGGTCCCCGGTGACATGCGCTTGCACGGCTTCGTCTCCAAACCGGAAATCCAAAAGCTGAACCGCAATTCCATCTTCATCTTTGTGAACAACCGACTGGTGCGCGATCGTCTTGTCCAACATGGCCTTACGGAAGCCTATCGCAATATTCTGCCGCCCACGGTTTTTCCGGTCGTGCTGCTGTTCATCGAGTTGCCGTACCAAGAGGTCGATGTCAACGTGCATCCTTCGAAGACTGAGGTGCGGTTCCGCCAACAGTCTCTGGTGCATGACTTCGTGCGCGATTCGGTGCGTGCGGCGCTGATGAAAGCCCGTCCCGTGCCGGAGTTCACACGCGAGATCACCGCTCAACCGAACGCCGCTCCGGGATTGAGCCCCGGCGCGCTACGCGATCGCGCCCTTGTTCAGCCGGGCGTTCGCGATGAATTCACGCTTGAAGCGCCCGCATTACCCGCCATGAGTGGACGGCTGCAGTTCGCCGGCCAGCCTATCGCAGTAGAAGGCAACGTTGCGTTGAGCGGTTTTGGCGTTGTGCCGGCGCCGGCCATGCAAGGGAGAATCGCCGGCCGAGATTCTTGTGGCAACGTCCTGGTGGACGAGGCGCCAGCAATCGCTGACGAACTGGCACTGGCCAGCCTGAAGCCGTTGGGTCAAGTGCGCGAGTCATTTATCGTGGCGGTGAATCCTGACGGTCTGTGGATCATCGATCAGCATGTGGCGCACGAACGCGTGCTGTTCGAAAAGATCTTGAATGAGCGCACGCAGGCAGCTCAAGACGGTCAGAGACTGTTGATGCCGCTGATCGTCGAGCTGTCGCCGGGGCAGCAAGCGGTGTTCGCCGAAATCTCCGACGAACTACGACGCAACGGATTCGAGGTCGAGCTGTTCGGGAGCAAGACCGTAGCCGTGAAGACCGCGCCGGCCGGCATCCAGCCCCCAGAGGTTGAGCGCATGCTGCTTGAGCTTCTTGAACAATTTCAGCGGGAAGAGCAAGCGCTTAACCTGGAGAAAATCCGAACCAGAATCGCCGCCAGCATCGCCTGCCACGCTGCTATCAAAATCAACATGCCTTTGGCGCAAGACAAGATGGAATGGCTGCTCAAGGAGCTTGCGAAAACCGAGTGTCCCATGAGCTGCCCGCATGGCCGGCCCGTGGTTCTGCGGTATTCTGTTAAGGAGATTCAGAAAGCATTCAAACGCATCTGAGGCTAGATGACCGAGACCAGTCTTCACGACCAACGAGCCCACAATTGGAGCACGGCCGGGAACCCGGTTCGCACGATCGAAGATGCGCGCGCCTTCGTGGATCGCGTCGGTTTTTGCCTGGTCTACCCCGAACGCTCGCTGCCGCTGCTCCCGACATTCATCGGAGCTTATGCCGGCTCGGGTGACGGATTGCCCGATGCCAAGCATGCTTTCGCCGATCCGCGAACTTCGCAAACAGTGGAATTGATGGTGCGGCTGCTGCGCGAGCACGGCGCTTACGAGATGAACTTGTTGCCGGGAGCGAACTTGGTGGTCTCGCCGGCGTTGTTTCCTTACTTTTACGCTTTGGTAAGCGATCGCAACCCTAAAGCCGCTCCGAAAGTGCGGGCCCAGGGAGCCACGGTTTCTCCGCTGGCCATCACTGTCTTCGAAGCCCTTCAGCAAAAAGGCCCGCTGAGCAAAAATCAATTGCGCGAGATGGTAGGGCGCGAGCCGAGCAACGCGGCGTTGGATCGCGCACTGAGTGAACTGTGGGTGATCTTGAAGATCACCCGCGTGGACTATCGCCGGGACGTGGGCGCCTTCTGGGACGTGTTGTATCGCTGGTCGCCCCAGGTGGTGAAGGAAGGAATCAACATCTCTGCCCCCGAAGCGATCTCTGCGATTCTCAGCAAGCATCTCGAATCGGCGATTGCCGTGACCCAGGATGAGATCGAGCAGTTCTTTTCATATATGACATCGCGCTCGAAGGTACGCGAGGCTATTCACGCGCTGCTTGCCGCGCGCGAGTTAAGTTACATGACCGTCGGCGTGAAGACGTTGATTCGCCTGACGCCTCCTCCAGAACCGCGAAGGATGAACCCGCGACGGATGAACCATGGATGAGCCCTCGCCGCAGCGAGCGCGAAAGATCGTAATTGCCATCGACGGTCCTGCAGGGTCGGGCAAAAGCACGCTCGCGGCGCATCTGGCGCGCGAGTACGGATTCATCAACATCGAAACCGGCGCCATGTATCGCGCGCTGGCTTTGAAAGCGATACAGCAGCAGATTGCGCTTGATGATGGCGATAATCTGGCTCGATTGGCTCAACGATCGCGGATCGAGTTGCAGCCGCTTCGCGAAGGCAATCGCGTCGTGCTGGATGGAGTCGATGTCACCGAACGCATCCGCCGGGACGATGTCACCCAGGCGGCATCAAAAGTTTCGGTGCATCCGCCGGTGCGGGAATGGATGGTTCGTCGCCAGCAGGAGATGGGCGCGGGTGGCGGAATCGTGATGGAAGGCCGCGACATTGGCACCAAGGTTTTCCCAGATGCGGAAGTGAAGATCTTTCTCGACGCCGCGCCGGAAACCCGCGGCGCGCGCCGGTTTCTTCAGAATCCCGCTGCCGCAGCGCCGGAAGCCGCGGTGCTCAGGGAGATGCGCGCTCGCGACGAACGCGACCGGAGTCGCGCCAACTCGCCGCTGGTTGCAGCAGCAGATGCCGTCGTTATTGACTCCACGCATCTCGCGTTCGAGCAGGTGCTCGAACGAGCTATAGAGATCGTGGAAAAACGCCTCGAGTGTTGGAGCAAGGAACCGAAATAAGGGCAAGCACTCAGCCGTCAGCCCTAAAGATCGGGTGATCTGATACAAGCTTGCTGGCACAACGCTGGGTCCGGATCCTTATTTCCGCTGCAAAACAGATTTCGAGGTCTGCCTGTCGGCCTCGTTCGAACTCCGATCACCCGATCACCCGATCTTTACAGCTGACGGCTGAGTGCTGAGTGCTAACTGCTACTCATTCTTCTTGATCTGGATGGTGCCATGGTCGGCGCGCAGTCGGATCATCGGTCCGCCTTTACCGAATGTCCCTGTCGCTGAGGCAACGCGAGAATTATTGTCGACGTTGACCTTGAAGTCCGAGCCCTGAATCTCGCCGCCCACGCTCTGGGCATCGAGTTGAAACGAGGCGTTCGGAGGAAGGCTCAGGTCAATCTCGCCGTGAAGGCTGGTGAGGTCCATGTTCCCCAAGGGCGCCTTGGCCTTTACCTCGATGGAGGCATTCTTGTCGTCGATATGGACGTCGCCTGTCAAATCCTCCAGGTGGACACTCTTGCTGCGCGTGTCCAGCTTGAGTGGGCCGGTGATGGTGTTGGCGTGCAGCGTATCCATCTCCATGGTCAGCTCGCCATCCAGCCGTTCGAACTGAAGGTCGGTCCGCGATGTGGAGAAGTGCACTCGTTTGGCGATGTGCGACATCCGCAGTCCTCCAGGATAGCTTCCGGTCATAGTAAGCGTGCCGCCAATGTCGGAGGCAGTGATATCGCCGCCACCGTTAATGGCGACGTTGCCGCTGACATCTTTGGTGGTGACCGAGCCCCGTCTGGCGTTCACGGTAACGTTTCCCTTGACCTGCTCCACCGTCAGGTCACCGTGATCTGTGGATAGGTCCACATTACCGGGTCGGTCCTCTACCGAGACATTGCCGTAGTGGGTCGTGGCCGATAGATCCGCGCCTGGTGGCAGCTCCAGATCGAGGTTGAAGCGCCCGCGTGCGAAGTTGTTGCCGGTGAGATCCAGCACCCAGATCTTGCCTTGCTGTTCGAACTTAGGGTGGCTGGATTCATTCTGGCGGTTGGCTCCTGATTGTGATTCGCTGCGCAGGTTTTTTTCCACCAGCACGTGGGCCTTGCCGTCCTGGCTGGCTTTGACCTTGATATCACCGTGCCGCGCGAGAACGCGAATCTGCTGCGGAGAAGACATCGGCGCCTCGAAGCTATCGGTAAAGTCATAGCTCGAGCCCCACATGTTTCCGAAATCAAAATCGGAATCGTCGCCGATTTCGTTGCGAAGGCCCGGCCAGTCCCAGCCGAGGCTACTGGTGGCCAATAACCCGATCAGGATAAAGAAAACCAGGAAGACGATGCTGCCGCCACCCAGACGCGGCGTGGAATATCCTTTTTGGCGCGCCCACATGTATTCGATCAGTTTGACCACGCCCCAGACGATCAGCAGCGCCGGCCAGTAATGGGCGAACCACCAGCCGAACGAGTGCATGCTGATCACGCCCATGTTGCGCAACAAGATCAGCACGCCGATGGAGATGAGAATCAGAGGGCCGAAGACCGAGTGGGGGCGGTAAGGCCGCTGATAGGGAACAGGGTTGGGTGAGCTCATCGATTCACCTCCGGACCTTGATCTTGCGGGTTGACTCCGGGAGGCGGTGGCGGTGCCGACTGTGGCGGCTTCGGCGGATAAGGCTCGAGGTGACCGTCCATCGACGCCGTACGCCCCAGATAGAGCACCAGTCCAATGACGATCAGCAGCACGGGAAAGCTGTCATGGAAGCGGAGGACAAAAAACTGGTCTAACAGAAACAGAATGCCCAAAGTGATCAGCACCGCAGGGCCCATCAGTCCATGCATTCGGCAGCGAGGGCACCGGCACGTTCGGTTGTAGGTGTATGCGTTCATGGTTCTCTCCTAGGCCTGCGAAGTCGTACGCTTATAGGCGATCCATAACCCCACGCCGATCAAGATCACTGGCCAGAACCGGCCGGCATGAAACCATCCCAGGTTGCCGAGCAGAAAAATGACGCCCAACGCGATCAGCACGATCGCGCCGACAGGTTCACTACTGCGCCGCACTGCCGGAGGAGGAGGTGGTGGTGTGACGGCTCCCGGCACGTTGGCCGCTGCCGCCGGAGACACCGAGGGCCGGGCTTGATGTTCGTGCAAGCCGAATATCCGATCCAGGCCCAGGGCATCGGGCAAGGGCAGACCCATCCGGATGGCTTCGGCAGTCTTGTAGGCATCGAAGGCCATGTAGATAACGAAGAACGCAATTAAAAGACCGAAGAGCCCGGAAATGTTGTCCGCGGCCACGATCAGCATGACGAAGATCACGACATGGATGAACCCTTTCAAGAATTGGCTGTTGTACATGGCCCCCACGCCGGGAATGAAGCCGAGCAACATAGCGATCGCCGGGCTGGGTCCTCCGGAAGTTACGGCCACCGGCGTTACGGCAGGCGCAGGCGCCTGCGTTCCATGTAATCGCGCGGCGATGCAGGGTTCGCAATAAATTGCGCCCATCACATCGCGCTTACAGTTTTCGCAAAGCGCCTTCCCGCAGGTGCGGCAGTAAGCCACCGCTGGGGTATCCGTGTGTACGGCGCAGTTCATAATTGGGCTCCTTCGTCGACTATCGTGGATTCGGCGGTCCGACCGCCGGCTGGTTCCTCAGCCATCCGGGCTTGCTGGGGAGGAACGTCAAGTTCCTGGACTACGTGCTCCTGATTTTCAGGCCGGAAGTCGTCCGTGGGAAGGTGACGGTTCCGGTTTTGTTCTTGCTTGTCGTTGTTTCTTTGCGGCGAGGTGACCTTCTTCAGCCTCTCCACTTCGTAGACCAAGCGCATGTTGTCGTAGTAGCGCATCACGCGCGCTTCCACGTTGGTGTATTGCAAGACGACCGATCTGCGAAGTGCGCTCGGCCGCCAGTCGACCTTGGCGATGTCAGTGATCTTTACTCCCGCCAAGGTGAGAGTGAGACTGAGCGAGAAAAACGCCATGGCAAACGACGTGGCAAAGCGCGAGTGCAACAACCCTGAAAACGCAGGGCGCAAGCTCTCGAGCCAGCGCTTCGTGGCGCCGGCTTGCGCCGGTGCGCCGGCAACTTCGGCTGCAACTTGCGACCGGCTAGTGTGGGCCAGAATGTTGTGCACCAGATTCTTTGGCGGATCGACTTCCGGCAGCTCGCGGAGTAGGGCCATCCCTTGCTGGACCTCGGCGAACATGGGGCCGCAAATGGCGCAACTCACGCGATGGGCTTCAAAGGCCTGCCTCTGCTCGGGCGTAAGCGCGACACTCGCGGTCGCGCCGGCGTCCAACTCTCCCCGGACGGAGAGTACGTCGACATCGGCGTAGGCGTAGGCGTAGTCCAGGGCGTCGGCCAGGAGCGCCTCAAACTGGCTGCACTGAAGTCCGTTTTGTGGATCGTCGCTCATTTGCCCCTGGCTCATTTGCCTGCCTGCTTTTTATTACGAGAAAGTAATCGCGCAAGTTCCGTCCTTCCCCGGTTGATGCGGGACTTTACCGTGCCCTCGGGAACGCGCAAAACCTGGGAGATTTCCTTGTAGTCCATATCTTGAAGGTCGCGCAGGATGACCGCCTCGCGAAGATCCGGCGAAATACGCGCCAGCGCTGCCTGGACCATTTTTTGTGTCTCCTGGCTGGCTAGCCGGTCGGCTGGTGAGGGGCGGCGGTCGGGCAGCCGGTCGCTCAAGGAAACGGAATCATCCTCTTCTGTTAACCCGGCGTCAATCGATTCGGTGATGCGATCCTTACGGCTACGGCGGAAGTGGTCCACCAGAAGGTTGCGGGTGAGGGTGGTCAGCCAAGTCGTAAATGCCCCCTTTTCAACATCATAGGAGGCTAGCGTGCGGTAGACTTTGATGAATACTTCTTGCGTTAGGTCTTCGGCATTATTGGGAGAGTTGGTGAACCGGTAGCAGAGGTTGTAAATCCGCCGGTTGTGCAGGCGAATGATGTCCTCCCAGGCGCCGGCATCGCCAGCCAGACACCGGCGGACTAAACCCCCTGTTTGCGGTTCTTCCAAGCAGTCTCCCCGTCCCTTCCCAGGCGATGAGCAAAGATCGTAGGTTCAAGGTTTACCGTAATGTCGCAAATGGCGCAAACGCGGGGGTCTTCGATATTCGCCATATATTCGCTTCCCTCTCCTGACCGCCCACCACGGAGACGCGGAGCCAGTAAAAACCATCAACGACTGAACCACAGAGGACACAAAGGAACACGGAAGAAGGAAAAAGCAAGAAGCTCCTCTGTGTTCCTTCGTGTCCTCTGTGGTTGATAGTTTTTAGCCGCGAGCGGAGCGGGAGTCCCCGGGGAGACCCCACAGAGAAACTGCCAGGACTTGAGCGGACTCATCGAGATTCACCCGCCAGAACGTCCCTCAGACCGCGGGCGTTAAGGGCTCACGGGCCAATTGCGAATCGTGCCCACGCATGGTATCGTCAATGAGACAAATCAATCTGGCTGTTCCGTCCCGGAATGGCCCGTTTGTTCACTCCTCAGTAGCTCAATGGCAGAGCATCCGGCTGTTAACCGGAGGGTTGTAGGTTCGAGTCCTACCTGAGGAGCCAATCTTTTCAGGCACTTGCAAGAGTGCCTCTTCCAATTGGGACACGTTGGGACACGTTGTGCCTTCCGGTTTTGCGGCGACACCCGCCGGGCGCTCTTTATCAGTAATCATGCGAGTCAAGATGGCGCGATCGAACAGGAGGTCGCGGCGGGAGTAAAAAGATCGGTCTAACAGAACCAAAAGCAGAGCCGGAGAACACGGAACATGGCAAGGTTATAACAGACCCCTGCCTGAGACGGCCCTGTGGAAGCTATTGAAATCACGACAGATCTTAATTTTGGCGAGGAACACGTCTAACAGTCGCTAACGGTTAATTAGCTAACAGTTAATTATCGGTCATTAACTTGACTTCGCTGGGTTGCGAGAAGGAGAATATGCTCCGCGTTCAAAGCTCTGCCACCGCTTGTCCGTCTGCGCCTTGCCGAGACGTATCTGGTCATCGGCTGGTTTGCAGCTTTTCATGTAAGCATCAAGGGCACGGGTATTGAGGAACTTCAATGTCTTCGTGGCAGAAAGAGAAGAACAAAGCCCGTCATCAAGCAATTCACTGTAAATGCCAGCAGCATGTTAATTAGTTCACCAAAGTGAAAGCCACTAGCGAGCGGAATCGAAATTCAATAGCAGCCAAAGCCAGTCCCCTAGAGGAAGCTCGTCGGGACGATAAGGGCGAGCAGTTGGACGTAGGCGCGACAAGCAAACTGACTCATCAGCCGCCAGCGGCCCCTCCTCGATTGAGAGGCAAGACGGTTTCTCCGATAGACACGATCACCTCTTCAAACGCGGAAATCCCGGACCAGCCAACGAAGGAACAGGAAAGAGCCGAACTTGCAGCGGTTCTTGCCACGGAGACGTTCAAGCGCTCTTCGAAGCTGTCTCGTCTCTTGAGCTATCTTTGCGACAAGTATTTTGCTGGCGAAAGGAATGGGCTTAAAGAATACAGCATCGCGGTGGAAGCCCTGGGACGCGATTCTGCATTCGACCCGCAGTTGGATGCTGCGGTCCGTGTGGACACCCACTATCTGAGAAAACGGCTCAAGGAATGCTATGCCGGAGAGGCGCGCGACCACAACATCCAGATCGTTATTCCCAAGGGACAGTACGTACCGCAGTTCTTGTCGCGTCCGGAGTCTGAAGTATTACCAGAAGCACAGCCCGAGGATGAAGAGGAAGCCCGCGAGGGTGTGATCATCGCCGGGGAGCGCGGACGAGCGCCCCCGAGCATCCACGGGCCAAGTTGGCGTTGGCCAGCTCTTGGATTGATCGCAGTTACAGTGAGCGCTCTGCTGTGGGTGGCGATTGCGCGGCCGTGGCAGCGCTCCGCCAAAACTGAAAACATAGTACAAGGCGGAACCACGGGAGCCGTCGCTTCCCCTCTGCAAAACAGAACGTTTGCCGCGGCTTCAGAAGCTGCGGCGATCCGCATTCTGGCCGGGGACCGCAAAGAAAACTATGTTGATAAGTCGGGCCGTGTTTGGCTTGCTGACCGTTACTTTACGGGCGGCACAACGTTCGATCGCGGCTCACGAGAGATCGTGCGCACACAAGATCCTGATATTTATCGAAGTGGCCGAGAGGGACAGTTCGTTTACGAGATTCCGCTTAAGCCCGGCACCTACGAGCTTCACCTCTTCTTTGCAGAAACCCTGGTGAGTGGCGAGAGCCTGCGCGTCGTCTATCTTTCGATCAACGGGGCGACGGTTTCAACTCTGGACGTAGATTCCGATGCTGGAGGAGCGAATGTAGCCACAGAGAAGATATATAAGAATATTTCACCCGCGAAAGACGGCGTGCTGCATCTGGCTTTTCAGGGCGGCCCCGGTGCCGGCTTCGTAAATGCTTTGGAGATCCTGCCTGGTACTCCAGGTAAAATGCTGCCGATTCGACTTATCATGCGCGACATTTCCTATCGCGACCACCTCGGTCAAATCTGGATGCCTGACCAGTATTTTCTCAGTGGCCGCAGATCCCTCGCAAAGGTACCTATCGAGGGCATCGAGGAAACGGCCGATCCGTCATTGTACAATGCACATCGCTTCGGAAACTTTACCTATTCTATTCCCGTGGTGGAAGGCGGTAAATACACCATCACACTGCATTTTGCCGAGACCTACTTTACCTCGTCAGACTCCTTTGGTGGTATCGGCAGCCGCGTTTTTGACGTCTATTGCAATGGTCGAACTCTACTGAAAGATTTTGACATTCTCAAAGAAACCGGTGGAGTGGGGAACCGGCGGATCGTGAAGGTCTTCCACAGTATTCCCGCCTCCGCCCAGGGCAAACTCAATCTAACGTTTGTTCCCACTAAGAACTACGCCCTGGTAAGCGCCATCGAAGTCAGTGAAGAATAAGCTCACCCCGGCAAACTGGGTTTGCCCGTGAACTGCTTCTTTCATGGAGGTAGGCGACCGCCGTCCAGTGCTGCCCTACGCTCCCGACCGACTGCGGAGGCTTTCTTCGAGCCGAGGGGCTGCTTAAAAGCTAGATCGTTGAGCCAAATCCTTGATAGTGACAATGTTACGACAATGTCACGATGATCGATGAGAGTGACAAACCATCAGCATGGTCGTGATTTAATGCAGCCACTCTAAGCATCAGGTCCAGTCGAGGTTTTGCGGAGGGCAGTCCCCCGCACTGTTAACCTGTTAAGTTAACACTGCAAATTGTTAGATTAACCCAGTGAAACTTGACTTCTCTGGGTCCCAGATGGAGAATGGCACGCCGATGGCAGCGTGCCAGATCGTTATTCAGGTTCAACCACGGTGAGAGACCAGGCCGCGAATCAACGAAATTTAATTCACTGAAGCCGCGAAGTCGAAGAATGTCAGTAAAGCTGCCCGCGTAGGTCTCGGCACGGGCGGTCACACGAAACTAAGAGACCATGCATGTAGAAAAAGCTCACGGAGGGAGAGCACCATGAAACCGCATGAAAGCTACAGCGTATTCTGCCTTAACGCATCAGGGAAAAAGAACATAGGACAAACGGGAACCGCGAAACTGACCTGTCTCCTAATGTTTTTTGTGGCCGGGGCGCTTTACGCGCAGAGCATCAGCAGCACAATCACGGGCGCGGTGGTTGACCCTCAGGGTGCCGTAATTCTGAATGCGAAGGTAACGGCAAACAACATCAGCAAGAATGTCTTGCTTACCACCAACACGGACGCCCAAGGGCGTTTTGTCTTCGCGCAGATCGAGCCGGGAAGCTACAACATCACGATCGAAGCCCCAGGATTCAGGAAGCTCGAGAAGAGTGGCATCGCGCTTAGTGCCAACACAAATCTCCCGTTAGGCGAATTCAAGCTGCAAATCGGGGCAGTGGCCGAAACCGTTCAAGTGACCGCCGTCGGTCAGCAGCTGCAGACCGAGAGCGGCGACCGCTCCGACACATTAATCAACAAACAGATCAACAACATCGCGCTGAACAGCCGCAGTTACTTGCCCCTGGTGGCCCTGGTTCCGGGAGTGACCACGTCCGCCCCGCAGGGTGGAATCGCGAGCAAAGGAGGCCTCGGCAACATCTCTGTCAACGGCGTGAGGGCAAACGAGAACAACCTCGAGCTCGACGGGCTCGTTAACGTGGATACGGGCGCCAATAATTCCCAAAACGCGAGCATCAGCCTCGATTCGGTGGAGGAGTTCCGCATCCTGACGAACAACTACCAGGCCCAATACGGGCACTCTGCCGGCGCGCAGATTCTGGTCACAACCAAAAGCGGAACGCCACAATATCATGGCAGCGGCTATTGGTTTCACAGAAACGATTCCTTGAACGCCAACACTTGGAGCAATGGTCTGACCTTCGGAAAACCCTTTGTCCCGGGGTTAAATAATCCTGATGGCACTGGGCTGAAGCCAAAGCTCCGGCTAAACGACGCTGGATTCACCTTTGGCGGCCCGGTCCAGATTCCTAAGCTTGTGACCGGACTGAAAGACAAGATGTTCTTCTTCGTCAGCCAGGAGTATCAGGAGCAATTGGCACCCACCGGCAACCACTTTGTGACCGTACCCACACTCGCCGAACGGAACGGCGATTTTTCACAAAGTTTAGACAAGTTTGGTAAGCAACTCCCTCAGCTCAAAGTGCCAGCAGGCGCTCCCGCGGGCTGTACCGTTAGCGCAACAAACGTGTTCTCACCGCAGTGCATCACGCCCCTTGGCCAGGCAATCTTAAACCTGTTTCCGCTCCCCACCAACAACACAGGCAACACGAGTTCCAACTTTAACTCGGCGATTTCGAACCCTTCTCCACGGCGCGAGGACCTGGTGCGGCTGGATTACAATATCTCCCCAAAGTGGAAGGCCTTTGGGCGGTGGCTGCACAACTACGATCAACAGGTGAACAATTACGGTTCGTTTGCGCTGCAAGCTTCTTTCATTCCAGAGCCTATTTCGATTAGTTCGCCAGGAAACGGGCTCACGGTTGGACTCAATACACTCTTGAATCCAACCACCGTTAACGAGCTGACCCTGGGATGGTCATCAAGCAACATCACGATTACTCCTGATACACCCAATCTCACCCGGGCCCATAACGGGTTGACCGGCATGCCGCTGCTCTTCCCCGGATCAGTGCAACTCGACGTGGTTCCGTTGTTCGAGTTCGATAATGGTGGGGCCAGCAGGATTGCGAACAGCAAGAATCTCGGCGCAAGCAACAATGCTGCGGGCGCGTTCTTCAATGGCAACACCACCATTCAGGTGAGCGACAACTTCAGCAAGTTGTGGGGCCGGCACCTGGCCAAGTTCGGATTTTTCTTCGACCGCAGCCGCAAAGACCAGACCAACTTCGGGCCCATCGATGGCAGGTTTGATTTTTCAAACGATTCCACGAATCCTTTCGACACCGGCTATGGATTTGCCAACGCCCTGGTGGGAGTCTATCGGAGCTTCACGCAGGCTTCGGCCTTTCTGGATGGCAAGTACCGTTACTCGAATTACGAATGGTACCTGCAAGACAATTGGAAGTTAATGCGCAGGCTGACGCTTGATTTCGGTATTCGCTTCTACGTGATGCCACAGCAGTTCGATGCGGGGTTGCAGACCTCGAACTTCGTGCCTTCACTCTACGATCCCAACGCGACGCCCCGGCTCTATCAGCCGGTGCCCCCAAGCTCAGGGCATTGCCCTCCGGGTACCCCGGCGTCCGGTTGTGCCTTTGATCCAGTAACCGGCCAAGCTTTGCCCGCCTTTGCCATCGGCCGTATTGTGCCTGGGTCGGGCAACATCACAGATGGAATCTTTCAGGCCGGCCGTGGAATCAGCAAATACCTCACCCAGAATCGCGGTGTGCAATATGCTCCGCGATTCGGCTTTGCCTATGACATTACCGGCCAGTCCAACCTCGTCCTGCGCGGCGGAGCCGGCATCTTTTATGACCGGTCGCAGGGGAACATCATCTTCGATGAGCTTACCAACCCACCTTCTATCTTTACACCGATTCTCAACAATGGCTTTGTAAGTCAGATTACGCCCCTGACGAACATCAACACCACTCCTATTGGACCTCCTAACATCTTTTCGCTTCTGACTTCAGCCAAGATCCCGGTGGTCTACGCTTTCAATCTCGGGATTCAGACCAAGCTGCCCTACTCGCTGGTGCTCGATACCGCTTATGTGGGTACGACCGCCAGTCACCTGGTCGAGAAGATCAATCTCAATGCGGTACCCTATGGCGCGGCCTTCTTGCCGCAAAACCAGGATCCCACCAAGCCGGCCAATCCTCCGATACCGGGCAACAGCTCGCTTCCCCGTGATTTTCTGCGGCCCTTCAGAGGCTATGGAGACATCGTGCAATACGAGAACACGGGGTCGAGCAACTTCGATTCGTTGCAGGTTTCGCTCAACCGGCGCTATGCCCCAGGTCTTTTCCTGGATGTTGCCTACACGTATGGCAAAGCGCTGGGCCTTACGACGAACGATACCGATTTTATTCGCATCGACAATCTCAACCGGCAGCAGAACTATGGGCCGTTGGGCTTCGACCGGCGCCACACCCTTGCCATCAGTTACATCTACGAGGTCCCTGGATTATTTGGAAAGAGCAGTTGGATGCATTCGCTGCTGGATGGCTGGCAGGTCGCGGGTGTGACCCGATTGCAATCGGGAGCGCCTTACGAGGTATCATTCTCGGTTCAAAACTTTACCAACCAAAATATCACCGGCTCTCAAACAGAACCGCCGCGTGTGCAGCTCGTAGGCTCGCCTTTTTCCGGGATCAGCGGCGACGTCTTCCATCGCATCAATCCGTTGGCCTTTGCCCCGCCCCCGGTGGGCAACATAGGGTTGGGCGAGGGCCGCAATCCATTTATCGGCCCCGGCATCAACAACACGGATCTGTCACTCCAGAAGACATTCGCGGTGAGGGAACGCGTTTCCCTGCAGCTCCGCCTGGATGCCTTCAACGCCTTCAATCATCCCCAGTTCACCGGGATCAACAGCAACATCACCTTCAAGAGCATTACGGGTGGAAATACTTTGAGCAATATCGCGAACCTGTTTGATCCGGTTAAAAACCAAAACGGCTTTGGCTCCGTCTCTGGCGCGCGTGATCCAAGGATTTTGCAGACTGCGCTTCGTGTTGTGTTTTGAACGCGGTTGCCAGCTCCCAGTCGCAACGGAAAGTTGGCTTGAGGCAGGGTTGCGAGTCACATCATGATGGACCGCCGCCTTACAACCAGGCGGCGGCTTTCGTTGACGCGAACTCTGGTATTTCGTGGGCAGTTGTTCCCGACGACCTGGACTAAAGAGACAAATTCGCTATGATGTCCGCCGGTCAAAGCCAGTGCTGAAACAGTTTGCTGTCGTTCTCCTTACCTTTGCCGCACGGACGCCCTCACGGGCGTCATCGTATTACCCGAT
>Ga0209648_10000831_pt1 | contig 24431 bp, 22 predicted proteins | sample GraSoi2013_115cm_FD_185830 | JGI IMG/M metagenome (GOLD analysis project Ga0209648, IMG submission 185830) | Grasslands soil microbial communities from the Angelo Coastal Reserve, California, USA - Sample 9_17_2013_115cm (SPAdes) (version 2) | ecosystem: Environmental > Terrestrial > Soil >... | reverse complement strand
GCGCCGTAGTAGCGGTCGGCGGGGACGTCGATCTTGCCCATGGAGTCCGACTCGGTGCGAGCTGGAGTGGAGGCTACTGTCTTGACGGCTTCAGACATAGGGGACTCCTTGAACGGCTGCTGCCCTGATTCTACCAGCAAGTGAGTCATGACTAGTGACCCTGACCGTGTCGGGGCAGGCCAAGGGATGAGCCGCGCTCGGAGTGGGCGACGAGCCACAAAGATTACTTCGGAGGAATAGCTGGTTAACCATAAGACCCCACCCCCCTGGGGGTTTTTTGTAAGTGTTCATTCTAAAGAGGATGAAGTTCTTTAGAATGAACACTTGTAGAAGTGTTGATTCTAAATGAGTTATGGAAAGCTTGATTTTATAAAAAAGTAATCTTCGAGAGTGCGTTGATTTTGAAGGAGTTAGAAGCACTGCCTGGCGGGCCAGCATAAGCGGGGGCACTGGGGGCCTTGTGCCCGATTCAAAGACCATTATAACATATATCTATAATCTGTCAAGTAATTACTTATAAATGGTTTGGATGCAACGAGATACGAAAGTGTATGATGCTTTAGCCATCCGTTTCTCGGCAAAACATGACTAAGCCACCTCCAAATGTCTTCGAGTTACCTCTTTTGGAGCGGGCCGCGCTGGCTATGAAGGCTGCTATGGAGGAAGTGATCGAAGAGCACGCGCAAGAGGGATTGCCTCTCTATATCTGGCGCGACGGCAAAGTCGTCGCGGTGCCTGCCGAAGAGCTGTGCAAGAAGTCCTGAAGTAACTCCCAAGTGTTTTGGAAGTGCGGAAGAGCGAGGGATAGGTGTGGGTAGAGGTCAGAGGAACGGCCGAGCGGCCCGTTCCATAATCAAATTGATGCCGGGGCAGCATACAGCGGTGCTAGAATCCGATGGCGAGCCGGCCTTCCGAAATCCAGCAAGGAGAACCCCCTAACAACCATAGCCCCATCGGTACAGGGAAGACCCCGAGGGCCGGACAGATGCGAAAGGAGAATTTCGATGAGGAAATATGCGGGAGCACTGGCATCTTTTATGATTCTCCTGGTGGCAGCGGTCATTGGATCCTGCGCAAAACCTTATCACGAGGAAACCGAACGTTACGTCTTCGTGGCAACCAATATTGATTTACCGTACTGGCAGGAAGCGCAGGCAGGCTTTCTGGACGCCGCTAAACAATTGGGCGTGAGGGCCGAAATGATAGGTCCGGTGAAGTATGACCCTGCCTCAGAGGCCGGAATGTTCCAAGACCTTGTGGAAAAGCATCCCGCTGGGATCTGTCTTTCCGCGGGACGGCCGGAAATGTTCAAGTCTCGGATTGACAAAGCGATATCCGAAGGAATTCCGGTGATTTGCGTGGATGCGGATGTGCCGGATTCCAGGAGGGTGCTGTATATCGGAACGGATAACTTAAAGGCAGGCAGAGAAAGCCTGAAGCGGATGGCGGCGCTGGTTCCCGGTAAAGGAAACATCGTGGTGATAACCATTCCGGGCCAGGCCAATCTGGACGATCGATTGGCCGGTGTAGCTGATGCATTGAAAAATTTTCCCGCGATGAAGCTGACGAAGATCATTGATGACAAGGGGGATTGGCGCAACGCCTTTGACCAGATCTCCGACATGATCGTGAAGAAGGAAAAAATAGATGGAATTATTTGCCTGGAGGCAACAGGAGGTCCCGGGGCTTCTGATGCGCTGAACCGGTTCAACATGGTGGGCAAGGTGCCAATCGTGGCGTTCGACAAAGATCCAAAGACCTTGGAGTTGATCGAGAAGGGAGCCATTGCGGCCACGATCGCTCAGAAGCCGTATGTGATGAGCTACTACGGACTAAAATTCCTGGACGACCTGCACCACAACGCGGTCAAGGAGTTCAAAGACTGGCGCAGCGCCCCAGCAGCACCGCTGCCGACCTGGGTGGATACTGGAACGGCTGTGGTAGATAAAAACAATCTGGCGGTATTCCGCGAGGCGTTGGCGGCGCTGCCGAAACCGCAGTGAAGGTGCGCCTTCGTTGCCGCTAAAGACAAATCAATAGTGCGCGTGGGGCAATGGCGCAGCGGGGTTGTCCCCAGTCATGTATAATTTTCGTTCAGGGGATTCTGCAGATTTCATGAGCCAGGGTTACGGAAAATCGCATGCTTCGATAAGGGTGTGGTTTTGGCGCGCGGTGCGCTTCCTCCACACGCGCGCGAGAGAACTGCGCGCGATCGCGAAGGCGCTGCTTTCGACAAAGCATCCCTTCTTGGTGCATATCATACCGACGCGGCGATGCAACCTGGCGTGTACGTACTGCAACGAGTTCGACGATTTTTCCCAGCCAGTGGCCCTGGAAGAAATGAAAAAGCGCCTGGATATCCTGGCGGATATGGGGACTTCGATCATTACCATCAGCGGGGGTGAACCGCTGCTGCACCAGGAGCTGGATGAGCTTATCCGGCATATCCGGCGGCGTGGAATGATCGCGGGCATGATCACCAACGGCTTCCTGCTCACGAAAGAGCGCATCGAGCAGTTGAATCGCGCGGGACTCGAGCACCTGCAGATCAGCATCGACAATACGATGCCGGACGAGGTATCCAAGAAGAGCCTGAAGACGCTCGACCAAAAGCTCGAGCTACTGGCGGAGTATGCTTATTTTCAGGTGAACATCAATTCGGTGCTGGGGAGCGGTGTGAAAGATCCCGAGGATGCGCTGAAGATAGCGCACCGGGCCGTGGATCTGGGGCTGACAAGCACGGTGGGAATCATTCACGATCACGACGGGCAATTGAAACCGCTGGGGCCGCGGGAGATTGAAATCTTTGAAGAGATCATGACGCTGAGCAAACGCTCGTTTTCGCGTTTCAACGAATTTCAACACAACGTGGCGCGCGGGAAGGAACACAATTGGCGGTGCCGCTCGGGGTCGCGCTACCTGTACATTTGCGAGGACGGGCTGGTGCACTGGTGTTCGCAGCAGCGCGGGTATCCGGGGATTCCGCTGTCGCAGTACACGCCGGAGATGCGGCACCGGGAGTATTCGACCAAAAAGTTTTGCGCGCCGCGATGCACGGTTTCTTGTGTGCAGCAGGTGGGGATACTGGATAACTGGCGCGACCCGCAAAACCTGAAGCCGATACCGATGACGCCGGCAACGCCGCAAGCGGAGCTGGTGCAAATCGGGCAAGTCCGAGGCGATTCCTGAATTTTGCAACGGTCATATTTTCCGTGTTTCCTTCTTTGTATTTTCTCTCCGTGCACAATCTACTGGTGAGCGATTGACGGTGCGCCTCGACTTGCCAACAATGAAGATATGCCAGACGCAGCGATTGAAATTGAGAATCTGACCAAGGAATATCCCTTTGGGTTCTTGAACCTCAAGAAGAGAACGTCGCTCGAAGGGCTGAACATGCAGGTGGAGACGGGCGAAGTGTTTGGGTTTATCGGACCGAACGGCGCCGGTAAATCGACCACGATCAAGCTGCTGATGAGGCTGATTTTCCCGACGGCGGGGAGCGCACGAATCCTCGGGAAGCCGATCAGCGACGTGGAGATGCACCGGGACATCGGTTACCTGCCCGAACAGCCTTATTTTTACGACTACCTGACTGGGGCGGAAGTGCTTGACTATTTCGCGAGGTTTCACGACCTGACCGCGTCCGACCGCAAGGAACGCATCGAGCGCATGTTGAAGAAGGTCGGCCTGGAAACCGCGCGCAAGATACAGCTTCGCAAATATTCGAAGGGGATGCTGCAGCGCGTGGGACTGGCACAAGCGATTCTGCACGATCCGAAGCTGGTGATTCTGGATGAGCCGATGTCGGGGCTGGACCCGGTCGGCAGGCGCGAAGTGCGCGACATTATTCTGGAGTTGAAAAGGGACGGAAAGACGGTGATGTTTTCCACGCACATTCTTTCCGACGCGGAGACGTTGTGCGACCGCGTGGGTGTGATTGTGGGAGGAAGGCTCCGCGGTGTCGGCGCGCCGGGCACACTCGTGGACATGAAAACGCAGGGAATGGAGATACTTTTCGAGTTGACGGAAACGAGCAACGCGCCGCTGCTCTCCAAGGCGACGCGCACTGGTGACTGTTACCGGCTGCAAGTTGCAGAGGAAGAGTTATACGCGGCCATCGAACAATTGCGCGGAGCGGGAGCGCGCATCATTTCCGTTTCACAAGTGAAAGCGACACTGGAAGAATTCTTCATGAATCTGGTGGAGGCCGACCGCGCGCAGGGAGCGGCCGTCGAGGTGAGCGGGCAATGAGGCGCGTGGGGGTTGTTGCGTTAAACACGTTTCGCGAAGCGGTGCGCGACCGGGTGCTGTACAACCTGGTGTTTTTCGCGTTGCTGATGATGATAGCGGCCATTGCCGTGGGACAGATTTCGATCGGGATCGAACAGACGGTCATAGTGACCCTGGGCTTGAGCGCCATTTCAGTGATCGGACTGCTGATTTCGGTGTTCATCGGAGTCGCGCTGGTTTCCAAGGAAATGGACAAGCGCACACTCTACGCGCTGCTAGCGAAGCCGGTGCGGCGGTGGGAATTCCTTCTTGGAAAATTTGCAGGGCTGGTGCTGACGCTGGCGGTGAACACGGCGGCGATGGCGCTGGGACTCCTGCTGGTAATGATCTATGTGAAGCACACGCTGGAGCGCAGCGACTCAGCGGTGCTGGTGGCGGTGTACTTCATACTGCTGAAGCTGGCGCTGGTTGTCGCGCTGGCGCTGATGTTTTCCTGCTTCACGACGCCGTTGCTGGCGATTCTGTTCACCGTGGGCTTGTACATCGTAGGTTTGTACGTGCAGGAGCTGCGGAATTTGCCCGTCAATGTGATGAGCCATGCGATGGCGGCCTTCACCAAATGGCTCTCCTATTTGCTGCCGAATTTTGAGAATTTCAACGTGATGGCCATGGCTGCGCATGGAAAAGCGGTCCCCGGCGCATTCATCCTGCAGAACACGCTCTACACCGTGGTCTATTGCACGATCGTTTTGACAGCGGCGGCCGCGGTATTCTCGCGGCGAAATCTAAAATGAAATTGCAGAATCCCATCGCGTGGTTGCTTGTGTTCGTTCTGGCGCTCGGATTTGCTGGCGTCTGGAGGCTGCAGCACAAGATCGACGCGCAGCGCGAGTCGCTAAGCCAGGAGAGTGACGACGTCTTGCTGCGCTCGCGGAAGCTCGTCAAAGTGATGAGCCTGGAATACGCGCCGCTGCTGGCGGACATCTACTGGACGCGAGCGGTGCAATACTACGGAAACAAACACGTGCGAGGCCAGGCGAATCTCGAATTGCTCTGGCCGCTCCTCGATATCACCACGACTCTAGACCCCAATCTGCTGGTTTCATACAGGTTCGGCGCGATGTTTCTCAGCCAGAAGGCCCCGACGGGTGCGGGCAGGCCGGACCTGGCCGTGCAGCTGATTCAGCGCGGCATCCAGGCGAATCCGGAATACTGGCGACTCTATGAGGACCTGGGATTTGTTTATTATTTCGATCTGAAAGACTACCAGAAGGCTTCGGAAGCTTTTCTAGAGGGTAGCAAGAGACCTAACGCGCAGATTTGGATGAAAGTCATGGCCGCCAGGATTGCAGCGGAAGGCGAATCCTTCGAGACTTCGGCATTTTTGTGGCAAGACATTTACGATTCAACTTCTGATCCGGCGATCAAGAAGAATGCCAAGCTCCATCTGCAGTTACTCAAAGTACGGGAAGACTGCAGGCAGCTCGATGCGCTGGCCGATGAATACGCCAAGCGGTACGGAAAACGCCCTATGCGTATGAACGAATTAGTCTGGGCCGGAATGCTCCCAGGAATCCCTGCTGATCCTTTGGGGTTCGCCTATATCTTCAGCGAGGAAGGAAAAGCGGAGCTGAACCTGGATAGCCCGCTCCTCGAACAACAGTTGCTGATCGATCGTCTCAGCAGCCAGCACCGCTAGTAGCCCGGTTCCATTATTCCGAGGTGCATAGCAGCGTCATGTGGGAATCAACGACAATTTTGCGCGTGAGAATCGGCGTGTCGAAGCGAAACGACGTTTCCGGCCCGGCCGCCACAACCGTGCCGAGTAGCGTGCCGTGTCCGGCTCCACTGGAATAGAGTGGAACTCTGGCGATGAAGGAGCGCGGCACACCCGTCTGAAAGAGCTTCCCGCGAATCTGATAGCCGTTTTCCGTGTGGTGAGATGTGAACTCCACGCGATAGTGCGGAATTCCGGTACCGCGCACCCACTCTTCGAAGAACCATTCCATGGAGCGCCCACCTTCCAGGTCCATGCTGGGCGTCATGACGGCTTCCACTTCGTGGCGCAAATCATCCGTGGAGAGGGCGCGGTAGGCGTACTTGGTCACCAGCGTCTGGAGCAGGCTGCTGAACCGCGCGTCGGGATTCCTGGTACCCGGCTGCCGCAGCATTTCCCGCAACATGTGAATGATCCAGGAACCCTTGCTGTAGACGATCTCTTCGTAAGCAGAAGGGGACTTTGAGGAATTGAGCCGAGTGCCCAAGGCGAGGGCGCCGATATCGCCTGCTGCTTCGGTGGCGCCCGGCAATTTCTCAGCCAATTGGTGACGATATCGTCCCAGCCATACATGCAGGGTGTGGTCTGGATTCTTCTTGGTGTCAGCGAAGAGCAGGGCGAGATAATTTGCGATGGCTTCATCAATCCACTGATCCCGGTAGCTCGACCATGCGACGACATTACCCCACCATTGGTGCGCCACTTCGTGATAAGGAACCAGCTCCGTAAAGTGCTCTTGGCTGGCGGTGCTCAGCCCGGCACGCTGCTGGGCTTCGGGACGCAAGAAGGAATAGGTGGAAACATAGAGCAGGCCGGGCCAGCCCTGCCCGAAGGCTCCGGGAATCTGCGAAACGCTAAGGTTGTGGAATGGAAAGGGCCCGCTGAATGACTCGTAGAAACGGATCGAGGAATCGATGTCTTTGCCAAGTTGCTTGAGCGCATCGGCCGGGCTGGGAGGGGGAGGAGGAGGTTCCGGCGCGACCGCGTGTCCCGCCTCGGCAGAGCCGAACCGCGCGCGAGGGAAGGCTAGGTCATTTGGGTTTGGCGCGGACAACCGTCTGCGCAGATCTTCCTCGAGTTCACGGTTGGCGTAAACATCGATGGAATGAGCGCCGGAAGCCACGGAGGTAGAGGCGTACTCACCCAGATTGAAGCCCGCGACAGAAGTAGGCTTCTCGGCCTTCCAGTGCCCAACGCGAAATTCTCCTTCTTCGTGCTCTTCCAGCTTGGAACCAGTAGCGACCAAGCGGAGCTTGCGCGGCCAACGCAGGAGAAGATCATAGGAAGAGAATTCCGCGCAATCCCCAAGGTGCGGGTACCAGCTCTCTCTGGCGCCGACAAAGAGTACGCCGTTTCCGGCGTCCTGAATGACGTTGCCGCGATAATGAAAATGAAGAGTAAATTCCTGACCTTGCGGGGGAGCATGCGAAAGAACTACATCCAGGTAGTCGTTGCCGCGGGCGCTGCGTTCCTGGAGGCTCATGCCCTCATTTTGAAAGAAATCGAAGGATTCCCCGTGTTCGCCTGTGACGCCGTCGATGGTCAAAGCCCGTGAAAGCTGGAAAGCGAGTATGCGTTCTGCTCCAGTGACCGCACGCAGGTGCAGGGTAGCGGTGGCCTCCAGCGAGTTGTTGGAGGAAATTGTAGTCTCAAGAGAGTAGTGAATGGCGCGAAAGGCTGCGGGAGTGGGGAAAGAGTCCGGCAGGCGATGCGAGGTCCACACATCGTAAAAAGTTCCGCCGCCAGCTTTGTGAACTTGTCCGAGCAGGAATGGCTCATCGCGTTGACTGTCAAGGACCACATCGAACGGGCCGGTGGCCACGCCTTCAAGCCCGGCATAGAAACAGGGCCTAGGATTGGGCGACAGCCTTTCAAACAGAATGCGAAGGCTGTAGGCAGGATTCAGTCCATTAAGAGCGGAATCCCACTGGGCCGCAATGGAAGAATCCGTTTGAGCCGTAAGATTCGCGGCATGAAATTGGCGAAGGAGTTCGTCCGCGGTACCGTCTGTGAAGCGAATATAACCGTTAATGAATTCCTGGTCGAGGACCGGAGCGCCAAGAAAACGCCCCATCTGCTGCTTTTCAACGGGATCGCGCGGCGCAGCCAGAACGTGGCCGCGCCCAGAAAAGACGGCGCCGGTAATCTGCCCGTCGAACGGGGAGAAAAACCCGAGCGTCCCTTCTTCAAAGGAAAGAACCGCGTCCCCGCGCCGCAGCTCAATGCGATTGGCGGGAGCGATGCGATACACATTGGTGGGGTCTACGCGGAGCGCCTTGATGGCATCGTACAACTCATGCGGAGATCTTTCCGTGGCTGGAAAGACTGCCGGCGCCAGGAGACACCAAAACGCAAAAGAGACTGCCCACACCCTCATGTAAAGAAGTGTAGACACTTTCGGCATGGAGGAACAAGGAGGAGCGGGCAGGCTCATGATGCCGGACTAAAATGGGTATATACCGAGCATGATTAAAGCTAGCCAATTTCGCGTTGTTTTGCTGGGCGCCGCACTTTTTTGCATGGGCGGCCGGACAGCGGCGGATACGATTGTCCTCAAGAATGGCCGGCGCATCATCGCTCTCAGCGCAATCGAAGAGGGTGACAAGGTAAAATATCTAACCACCGCTGGCGAACTGAGCTTGCCGAAATCCATCGTCGATCACATTGAGAGGAGTGGTGGGGCGTTGATGGCCGGTACGCCGGGAGCCGATGCCGCCAACTTGACGATCACTCCGCCGGCAATGGAATCGAGCGGAACATTCACCGAGGTCGAGCACAGCGCGGTCCATGACGGTTCGATTGACCGGGAATACATTGCGAAATTGGAAAGCGCAGCGCGCTCGGGCGGGCGGCGGGCAAATCTAAGCGCGGCATTGGGGCATCACGCGGCAGCAAATTATGAATTGACCCACGGCGACATGGGGCATGCGCTTATCGACGCACGAACGGCGCTGACTTATGCGCCGGAAGAGCCAGTGCTGCTCATGAATGTAGGCTTCCTGCTTCTCAGGCGGAGCGAATTTAAGGAATCCCTCGAATATTTGGAACGTGCGCGGCGTTTTGCGCCGGACAATGCGGATGTGCCAAAGCTGGAGGGCTGGGCCTACTACGGTTTGAACAAATTGGATCAGGCGGTTGCGGAGTGGAAGCACGCGCTGGCCATGCGGCCGGACAAAGAAGTACAGGGGGCGCTGGAAAAAGCGCTGGCTGATAAGAATGAAGAAGAAAGTTACAAGGAAAACGAGAGCAGCCACTTCAAGCTGCGCTACAGCGGCGCGGCAGCGCCTGCGCTGGCGCGAGACGTGCTCCGAACACTGGAGAGGCACTTTTCGGAGATCGAATCCGAGCTGAACTTTACTCCGCCAGAATCGATTGGTGTGATTCTCTACACGCAAGACGCCTTCAGCGATATCACCAGGGCGCCTTCGTGGGCCGGAGCGCTGAACGACGGACGCATCCGCGTGCCGGTGGAAGGACTCGCGGCCGTCGACGGGGAATTGTCGCGCGTCCTCAAACATGAGCTGACACACAGCTTCATTGCGCAGAAAACGCGCAGCGCCTGCATGGGGCTCAAAGCCAGTTGCGAGATTCACGCGCCGACCTGGATCCAGGAGGGGCTGGCACAATGGATGGAGGGCCAGCGCGGTGGAGAGAATGCCGCGGTTCTTGTGCAGATTTACAACGCGGGTCACGCCTTTCCGCTCAGCCGCCTCGAAGGTTCGTGGCTGAACATGAGCGGAGACACGGCTCGTTATGCGTATGCCTGGTCGCTGGCGAACATCGAATACATTGTGCAGTCCGGCGGCATGAGTGACATCGATCGCATTCTGGATCGCATCGGGGCGGGAATGGCCGCCGAGGTGGCGCTGAAGGAAGTGCTGCACAGCGATTACAACGATTTAATGCAATCCACGGCGGAATATCTGCGGAAAACTTACGGGCGGTAGTCCACTTTCTATGAATGTTTACTTCTGTTCCCTCCAACATTCTTGAGTGTTATCCAGAGCTCTAGAATCCTAGTTCGTGGCAAGAAGAGCGGCTAGAAGCGCGGCGCGGGTAGGCATGGTGTTGATGAGGATATGCTCGCGCGAGGAATGCGCGCCGTCCCCGACGGCGCCGAGACCATCGAGAGTGGGGATGCCCAGCGCAGCGGTGAAATTTCCGTCCGAGCCGCCACCGACGGTGCATTCACCCAGGGAAAGATTCATTTCCTTTGCGAGTAATTGGGCGCGGGCGAAGAGCGATTCGCTCATTTTATGTTCGAGTGGAGGACGGTCGAAACCGCCGGTGATCTCGAGCCGGGCGCCGCTTTGAATGGCGCGCAGATCGTGCAGGCGAACTTCGAGGTCGCGCATATCGGAAACGCGAAGCGCGCGCAGATCGAGAACAGCTCGAGCGCGTTCCGGAATGACGTTGGTGCGCGTGCCGCCTTCGATGATGCCGGCGTTGATGGTGAGGCCGCGGCGAAGATCATTCCATTTCTCGATGCGCCCGAGTTGCCGCGCCAGTTCGTGAATGGCGTTGAGTCCCTCCTGCGGCGCGAGGCCCGCATGCGATGCGCGGCCATGCACGATTAACTCGGCTTCACCGACTCCCTTGCGTGCCGTCTTCAGCAATCCGCGCGGACCGAAGGAAGGCTCCAGGACAAAGACGGCATCGCTGCGCCGCGCTTCCGCTTCGAAGATTTTGCGGGAGGCTTCGCTGCCGATCTCCTCGTCGGAAGTCCACAGGAAAACGAGGCGTTTGTGAAGCGGTATTTCTGTTTGTTGAAGCGTTTGCAGCGCGAAAAGCGCCTGAACGATTCCGGCTTTCATATCAAAGGTTCCCGGGCCGTAGGCTTTACCGCCTTTCACGCGGAAAGGCATTTTGCCGAGGGTTCCGGTGGAGTACACCGTATCGTAGTGACCCAGAACCAGAAGTTGACTCGAAGGGCGAGATTTCCCCGTGGCGTAAGTCATGCGGAGAAGATCGCCGCGATGCTTCTGCGCGATCCGCTCTACACGCGCGCCGCGCTTGTTCCATTCCGCGGCGATGACACCACAGCAGCGATCGGCGGCGGCCTTCTCCAGGCTAGGCGATTCCGCTGTTACGAACCGGCGCAGCGTCGCGAGCATCTCCGCAAGGCGCGGCTTCAGAAGCTGCAAGAACTTCTTGGGGAAGTTGACATCCGGCATGGTGGGGAGATGCTATCAATGCCGGACATCCAGAGCAATCGGGCGAGATTCATCGCGGTGAGAGAAGGCTGGCGGTCTGCCACTTCGTCAACACCCATAACCGACGCGGCCACTCCCTAAGAGCGCGTATCGCGCAGGGTGGGCGTTCGCATATAATTAGAGGTTTGCCGGGGAAGGGCCAGGCGCCGCTGGAGTGGTCTGCGGCGACGGAGAGTGCGAATGATTCTGGACGTGACGGAAATTCAGAAGTTGCTGCCGCATCGCTATCCATTTCTGATGGTGGACGCGATTATCGAGGTGGAAAGACTCAAGCGCATCGTGGGCATAAAAAATGTTTCGATCAACGAGTATTACTTCCAGGGACATTTTCCGGGGAAGCCGATAATGCCGGGTGTCCTGATTCTTGAGGCCGTGGCGCAGACCGGCGGCCTTCTGCTGCTGATGGATATTCCGGACCGCGACAAGAAACTACTTTATTTTGTGGCTGTCGATGGCGCGCGGTTCCGGCGTCCCGTTGTGCCTGGAGACCAATTGCGCATCGAAGTAAAGGTTCTCAATTGGCGCGGTGACTTTTGCAAGTTGGAAGGCAAAGCGACGGTGAACGGCGAACTCGCCGCCGAAGGTACCGTGATGTGCAAGATGATCGATCGCGAGCTGGCGGGCAAGGCCGAAGAACCCACGAAATGAGCATGCGCGAAATTCATCCGCAGGCCGTTGTGGCGGCGAGTGCAAAGCTTGGCGATAGCGTAAAGATCGGCGCATACGCTGTGGTTGGAGAGGACGTGGAATTGGGCGACGGCTGCGCGTTGCACGCGCATGCGACCGTGGGGGGACCTTCGAAGTTCGGCAGGAACAATGTGTTCTATTCGTTCAGCGCGATCGGCGGCGACCCGCAGGACTATACCTTCGGCGGCGAGCGCACCGAGTTAGTGGCGGGTGACGGCAACATTTTTCGCGAATACGTGACCGTGAGCCGCGGCACGAAAAAAGGCGGCGGCAAAACTTCGCTGGGCGACGGGAATTTTTTTCTGGCGTACTCACACGTCGGGCATGACTGCGTGATCGGCAGCAACACACTGTTTGTGAACGGCGCAACCCTCGCGGGGCACGTCACGGTGGAAGATTTCGCGACGATTGGCGCCTTTTGTCCGGTGCACCAGTTCTGCCGGATTGGCCGGTATGCATACATTGGGGCGTCGACGGTGATCACTCAGGATGTGCCGCCGTTTTCCAAAATCGTCACCGAACGCGAAACGAAGAGCTTCGGCATCAATGCGATCGGCCTGGAGCGCAAGGGGTTTTCGCCGGAAAGGTTGCAGGCGTTGAAGCGAGCGTATCGTTTGCTCCTGCGAGCGAAATTGAATACCTCGCAAGCCGTTGCTGAAATGCGGAAATCGCTGGGGGATTCCGCCGACGTGCGGGAATTGATCAAATTCATCGAGAGCGCCGAGCGCGGCATCGTGAAGTAACTTTTGATTGCTCATTTCATGCCGGAAACGAATACCAACACGACAGGCTGGGGACTCATCGCCGGGAACGGGCGGTTTCCGTTTCTGGTGCTGGAAGGAGCGCGCAGCCAGGGAATCGACATGGCGGTCATTGCGTTGAAGGAAGAAGCGTCGCCGGAGCTGGAAAAAATTGCCACCCGGCTGCACTGGGTGAGCCTCGGCGAGTTGAGCAAGACCATCGATTTGATGCATCAGGAAGGCGTGAAGCAGGCGGTCATGGCCGGGCAAGTGAAACACAACAAGATTTTCAGCGCCATACGGCCGGATTGGAAACTGGCTAAGCTGCTGTTTTCGCTTCCGCGGAAGAATACGGATTCATTGATCGGCGCAGTCGCGCGCGTGCTGGAAGACGAGGGGATTCGCCTGGTGGATTCGACGATCTTCCTGAAGCCGCTGGTGCCGGATCCCGGCGTACTCACGCCGCGCGCCCCGAATGAGCACGAGGCGGAAGATATGGCCTATGGGCTCGTCGTGGCCCGGCAAATCGCGAGCATGGACATCGGACAAACCGTGGTGATCGCGGATCGCGCCTGCGTGGCGGTTGAGGCCATGGAAGGCACCGACGAAACCATCGCGCGCGCCGCTCGAATCGCGAGCGGCAAGCCGCTGGTGGTCATCAAAGTTAGCAAGCCAGGACAGGACATGCGCTTTGACGTACCCGTAATTGGTTTGCCCACCATCGAACAAATGAGGGGTGCGGGCGCGACTGCTCTTGCTGTGGACGCCGGGCGGACGCTTCTTTTTGACCGGACAAAACTGATCGAATTGGCGGATGGAGCAGGAATCGCGATTCAGGCCTTCCCTCCGGTCGCTGTGCCGGAACCAAATGACGCTTCGAAGGGAATAAATAAGAAATGAGCGTGGCGGCGGAAGGGTCGAAAAAGATTCGCGTCGCTGTCGTCGGTGCTGGTGAATTCGGGCGCAACCACGCGCGAGTGTACCGGGAACTCGAGGGCGTGGAACTCGTCGGAGTCTTCGACGAAAATCAAGAGCGTGCTGCTGCTGTCGCCGCGGAGTTCCAAACTCTAGTCTTAACGAGACTAGAGGAATTGCACGGACGCGCGGATGCCGCGAGCGTGGCCGTCCCAACGGTCGCCCACGCGGCGGTGGGTTGCCGGCTTCTGGAAATGGGGCTCGACGTTCTCGTCGAGAAGCCCATGGCTGTGGATCTTACAGAGGCCGATGCGCTGCTTCATGCCGCGAAAAAAAGCGGGCGGATTCTGCAGGTGGGCCACGTCGAGCGTTTCAATCCCGCCGTGATTGCGGTTGAGCCGATCCTGAACCGGCCGCTGTTTTTCGAAGTGCACCGATTGGGAGTCTTTACGCCGCGCAGCCTCGACGTGGACGTGATCTACGATTTGATGATTCATGATCTGGACATTTTGCTGGCGATGGTCAATGAACCGGTGGTGGAAGTGAAAGCCGTTGGGATTCCTGTCTTGACTGACAAAGTGGACATCGCCCATGCGCGCCTGGAATTTGCGGGGGGCGCAGTAGCCAATATCACCGCCAGCCGGGTTTCCACCGAGCGGGTGCGCAAGATGCGCTTCTTTCAACAGCACGAATATATTTCATTGGATTATGCGCGGCGCGATGCCCTGCGCATCGGCGTGAAGACTCCGGGGCCGCAGCCGGAGTTTGTATTTGAGAAGCTGAAGGCGCCCGCGGTCGAGCCATTGCATGTGGAACTCCAAGCATTCGTCGATGCCGCGCGCTCGCGCAAGGAACCCCGCACCAACGGGGCCGCGGGACGCGCGGCGCTCGAATTGGCGTGCCGTGTGATGGCAAGCATCCAAGAGCATGCCGCACGCGTCCAAATAGGCTCATTCGCCACACAAGAAAAAACAAGATGATTTCACGCATTCTGGTACCGATCGATGCCCGTCCATCCGCGGCGGTGGATGCTCCAACGCAACGCCGCCGTCCCACCACCATGGATGAGCGCACGCTGGTGCCGGCCATGCTGCCCATCGTGCAGTTGAACGGGAACTCAACCATCCCCACGAATCTGCCCCTGGAATCCATTGCGGCGCGGGTAGTTGTGCCTCGCGATGTGAATCGCGAAGCCTACAGCGTCAAGGAAGACCATTCGACGCCCGTGCAACCGACGGACATGGACTCGCGCATCGTTTTGCCGGCCGGCGCCGCACCACCGGAGATGAGCTCGCACCCGCTGTATGTTCCGGAAGACCTGGTCGACCCGGACATTTTCAGCACCGGGGAAGTGCAACTGATCGTTCCCGAGCAAAGAGAAGAGAAGACCAAGTGGCAAGTCGTGACGCGGCTTTCTTCCATCGGGTTTCACATTCTTCTCTTTGTCGCGCTACTGTTCCAATCGAAGTTATTTCCGCCACATGAGCCGACCCAAGCCGAAATGGAACTTGCGCGAAGGCAAATGACAGTGTTGCTTCCTCCCGGCGCATTGGAATCGCTGAAGCCTTCGACTCGTCCGGTTCAACCGCCGCCTAGAGTCCATGTCGATCCGCGCGTGTTGCGGGAAGTCGCGCCGCCCATCCTTCCAACGCCCGCACCTCAGCCGGAGCGTCCTGTCAAAGAGTTGCCAAACGCACCGGTGCCCAAGCAGAACGTTCCACAAGTCGCTCCCCAGACACAACCGGACGCACCTTTGGCGAAGACCCCGCCGAGGCTTGAAACACCGGACGCTCCGCAGCCTCATCCAAACCTAGTGTTGCCGCGGCAAACGTCACCAAGCCAAAGCATTCAAGATTCCTTGCGAGCCAGTCGCGTGTCTGGTCCCCGCCCGATCGGTGGCGGTGGCCAACTTCCCGGCGGAGGAAGTGGCCGGGGCGCAGGAGGAGGCAGCGGAGGAACAGCGTACGGCGGCATGGAGATGCTCACGGATCCTCAAGGGGTGGACTTCCAGAGCTATCTTCAGCGTGTTTATGTTACGGTGAAACGCAACTGGTTTGCCGTCATGCCGGCATCCGTGGAGCTTGGGGAGAAGGGCATAGTCGTGCTCACGTTTAGAATCATGCGGGATGGCACTGTGCCATCCAACGAACCGGAGATCCAAGCCAACTCGGGGAAAGAGCCGCTGGACCGCGCTGCATACTCTTCCGTGCGAGCGTCGAATCCCTTCGAGCCATTGCCCGCGCAGTTCAAGGGCCCGTACATCGAACTGCGTTACAGGTATTACTACAACATTTTGCCCGAGGATTATAACCAGCCAAGGTGAAAGTTCCGCGCCAACAGGTTCTAGGCAGTCTGCTCCTCGCTCTGTTTGTGCTCATTTTTCTTTTCGTTCGCGCGCGGCATCTCCTGTTTCGATGAACGAAAATAAAACGCTCTTACCGCTCGTTGCCATCATTGGTCCGACGGCGTCAGGGAAATCAGCACTCGCTGTGAAGCTCGCGGAACGCCTTGGCGGGGAAGTGGTGGCTTGCGATTCGACGCAGCTTTATCGTGGCTTTGATATTGGCACCGCAAAGCCCACACTCGCTGAACGCCACGGCATTCCACATCATCTGGTTGACATTCTTGGGCCGAAGGACGACGCAACGGCAGGCGGCTACCGCCAGCTCGCTTTGCAAATTCTAGGAGAGCTGCGGCAGCGTAAACGGTTGCCGGTATTCACCGTGGGCACAGGGTTGTATTTGCGCGCCCTCCTCGAGGGTCTTGCGGATGTTCCCCAGCGCTCTCAAGAATTGCGCGAACGGCTCCGCGCGAGCGTCGAAGAGCATACGCCCGGCCATCTGCATCGTGTCCTGAAACGGCTCGATCCGGAAGCGGCCGGAAAAATCGCGTCCGCCGACGAACAGAAGCTCATCCGCGCCGTCGAGGTTTGCCTGCTCACAAGCAAGCCCATCTCCGAAGTGCATCGAACCGGCCGTGTTCCTCTCGAAGGCTGGCGGATTCTAAAAGTTGGATTGATGCCGCCGCGTGAAAAGCTCAACGAACGCATTCACGCCAGAACAGACGCCATGTTGGAGCACGGATGGATGCGCGAAGTGCAAGCGCTGCTTGACAGCGGCTTGAGCGAGGATGCAAAGCTATTTGATTTCATCGGCTACCGCGAATTGCGCTCAGTGCTGCGGGGCGGAATTACTCTGCAAGAAGCGCGGGAAGCGATTCAGCAGGCCACACGGCGCTACGCCAAGCGCCAGCTTACCTGGTTTCGCAAAGAGGCCGGCGTACGCTGGTTTTCAGGGTTTGGCGATGATGCCGAGGTACAAGCCGGCGTTTTCGAATGGATTCGTTCTGAGGGCCTAGGATAGCAGGCCATTTACGCGAGCCGATTGATTGGGTCCAGCGGCAAACTCACTTTTTGCGTCGGCTTATTTTGGCACTTCTAATTTGTCCTTGCCCTGAATCGCGAGCACCTCGACCTCAAAAATGAGCGCCGCGCCAGGGCCGATGCCGGAGCGCGGGTCCGCGCCGCGATCGCCATAACCTAGATCCGACGGAATAAACAGCTGCCACTTCGATCCCACGGGCATGAGCTGGAGAGCTTCCGTCCAACCCTTGATGACCCCATTTACCTGAATTGACAAGGGCTGGCCGCGCTTGTATGAGCTATCGAATTCCTTGCCGTCAAGCAGAGTGCCCCGGTAGTTGCAAGACACAGTATCGGTTGCTGCAGGCTTGGGTCCCGTGCCCTCGGTCAAGATTTTGTATTGCAGGCCGCTGGGAAGAGTGACCACGCCTTCCTTCGTCTTGTTCGTAGCCAGAAATTCCTCGCCAGCTTTCTTGTTAGCCTCCGCGGCCAGTTTCATTTTTTCTTCCTGCTTAGCGCGCATTTCGGTTTGAAGTTGGGTGAGCGCGGCTTTCATTTCATCTTCCGTCAAGAGCGTTTTGCCGCCTGCGAGGGCGTCCTTCATTCCCCTTAGGAGAATCGACTGGTCCACTTCAACAGACTGCTGACGCAGGTTCGCTTCTAAACCCTTCCCCACGTTCATTCCCAGTGCATAGCTGGCTTTCTCTTTCTGAGTCTTGAGCACCAGTGGAATCTGAGTTTTTGGCTTGGTCGCGGGCCCGGTCTTAGACGCCGGAGCTTTTTGAGCACCAGTGGTTGCCGGGGCAGATTTCGCCGCCGGGGCCTGTTGGGGACTTGCTGCCGGTGTCTGCTGTCCCAACGCATTTCCGGGCAGCATTATTCCGCTGGCTATTAAATCTAACGCGGCGACTATCAGTATTTGTGTGTTCGGTTTGTGCATGCAGCTATCTTCACACGGGTTCAGCCGCTCCGCAAACTGCCGCTTGATCCCCCGATGCGCCACGGGGTTGGAGGCGAGTCGCCGGGAACGGCAGAGAGGCGTATAATTCCTTTCAGGGGTGAATCCGCCAGACTGACGCAAGTCCGCACGATGACTCCCGGCCGATCTCAGTGACCAAAACGCAACACCAAGTCTCGAACGCAGAGCGCGCCCTACTCGTAGGCGTTGGGTGGAAGCGCGCGCCTCGCTTTCCCGGCATGCCAGCCGGTGAACAAGGCCGAGAATCACTCCTGGAGCTGGTTGAACTGGCACGCAGCGCCGGAGCGGAAATCGCTGGAACGGTTTTTCAGGTGCGAGACACTGCTGACCCAGCAACTCTGGTGGGCCGCGGCAAGCTGGATGAGATTCGCGCCGAAGCCACGGCGCACAAAGCGCCGCTCATCATCTTCGACAGCAACCTCTCTCCGGTGCAGCAACGCAACATAGAACAAGCGACGGAACGCCGGGTGATCGACCGAACGCAGCTGATTCTGGATATTTTCGCGCGCCACGCGCGAAGCCGCGAAGGCCAATTGCAGGTCGAACTGGCGCAATTGAATTACATGCTGCCCCGCCTGACCGGAAAGGGAACCGCGATGTCGCGCCTCGGCGGCAAGAGCGGCGGCGGTGGAGCGGGAGGAGCGGGCGGCGCAGCAGGACGAATCGGCGTGCGCGGGCCCGGCGAAAAGAAACTGGAAACCGACCGCCGCCGCATTCGCGACCGCGTCCGCAAGATCGAGCTCAGCATTGATGAAGTCCGCAAACAGCGGGCGCTCCGTCGCGAGGCGCGCAATGCCGTTCCACTTGGCACCATTGCGCTGGTGGGTTACACCAACGCGGGCAAGTCCACATTGTTCAATGCCTTGAGCCGTGCCGAAGTGTTGGTCTCCTCGAAGATGTTCGCGACACTCGATCCCACGATCCGCGCGTTGCGCCTTCCCTCGAACCGGCGCGTGCTGGTTTCCGACACCGTCGGTTTCATCCGCGATCTGCCAAAAGGATTGCTGACGGCATTCCGCGCGACGCTCGAAGAAGTGCAGGAAGCAGCATTGATCCTGCACGTGAGTGACGTTTCCAATCCGCACCACGACGAACTGGACGAGGAAGTGGACAAGATTTTGCTGGAACTTGGCGTTGACGGCCGCCCTCGGTTGCGCGTCTTGAATAAAATGGACCGCCTTTCTCTTGAAGATCGACATGCCGTCGCGAGCAGCGCTGAGAGAAGTATTGGCGCCTGCGGCGCTCCCGTGCTGGTGTCTGCTCTTACTGGCGAAGGGATAGAGGAATTGGTGCAACGGATGGACGCCGAGATGCCGACGGATGCCGTTGTCAAGATTTCAATCCGTTTGCCGCTGGCGGAAGGTCGCACCCTGGCCATGATTCACGCGCTCGGACGCGTCCTCCGCTCGGAAATTGACGATTCGCACATGCGGCTTGATGCGGAGGTGCCCGCTTCCATTGCCAAGCGTCTGCGCCTCAAGGAATTTGCGGTGGAGGAAACCTTTTCGCGTTCAGTCTCGTAACATCCAGAAGAGGCCAGCGGCGTGACGGTTCGGTTCTTGATGGACTACTCTGCTGCGGCTACAATCGAGGTCGTCATGGCTGCTTTCTTGTTGTGGATTATCTTGTTTATCCTGTGCTGGCCGATCGCTTTGCTAGCTCTCATTCTATATCCGTTCGTGTGGCTGCTCTTGCTGCCTTTCCGCCTCGTGGGAATCGCCGTTCACGGAGTTCTCGGTCTTTTCAGTGCCATTTTCATGCTCCCGGTCCGGCTCCTCCGCGGTCCGCGTGCCATTTGAGCAGCTTGCTTCACGCGGACCTGGTAACTCTGAAGTAAAACGACGCAAAACCTCTGTTTTTACTCACTTGCGGCCCTTCCAGAGCTCTTTTTCTTCTATCCTCGAACCCCTATCCTCTGTGGAAAACCTTGTGGAAACTGTAGTTGTCTCGCCGAGATCAACGCGTGCATTTTTGTAGTCACTCTGGAGAATTGAGTGTAGATATCACTGTAACATACTGATACTAAAAGAATTATCTCAATTTATGAAACCCTGATGATCCCCGTCTCCTTCGTTTCGTCACCAATCGGCGCTTGGCACATTTGCACAGATTTGCAGCACGCGCGTAACGAAAGAGTACCGCCCGCTTTGCTTATACTCTTGGGGAAGTGTTAATCCCAAGGTAACGGCTCGGCAGCAAAATCCCCCGAATTACGAGTCCCCGGAGGCTCTCGGAACCGCCTCTGACGTGTTGACGCATCCTAACACCAAGTCTATAGTGAACTTGCGGTGGCTGAAGCCAGGGGCGGCACCCCCGCCGTCATGCGCTCATGAATCTTCCTAACTCACTGACGCTGTTGCGGATCTTTTTCGTTCCCGTGCTCATCGTGATCCTCCTCACGCGCAGTCCTAACTTCGTGTTCTGGGGTTTTTCCATGCACTTCGAGGTTTGGGGTGTGTTGATCCTGCTTCTGGCGGCAGCCACCGATTGGGCCGATGGATATCTGGCTCGGCGGCGCCTGCAGGTAACCACCTTGGGCATTTTGCTCGATCCTATTGCTGACAAGCTGCTGATCTCGGCGGCATTTATTTCTCTGGTGAGCATGAATCTCGTTGAAGCTTGGATGGTGGTGATCATTATCGGCAGGGAATTCACGGTGCTCGGTCTAAGGAATATCGCCTCGGCTGAAGGATTCACGATCGAAGCATCCACTCTGGGAAAGACGAAGATGGTGTTGCAGGTGTGCGCTGTGGCGGTACTCATCATCGGGGGGCGGTATCTGTGGCTCAAACCGCTGGCGCGAATCTTGCTATGGCTCGTTGTTATCAGCGCGCTCGTCTCTGCGGCCCAGTACTTCCGCCGCTTCTGGAGCCATGTCGATGACAGCATCAAGCAGCGCCGCCGGCTCCGCATGCTCGAAGCCCGCAAGAAGTCCGAGGATGCCGTCCCTCTCTGAAGCGGACCGGCGCGCCGCTCTGCAACTTGCTCGTACAGCTGTTGTCGAAGCCGTCTTCCAGCGTAAGCTTCCGGATGCATTCCCTCGCGAAGGAGTCTTCGCGGAGCGCCGCGGCGTCTTCGTCACCCTGCACGTGCGCAACCGCCTGCACGGTTGTATCGGGGTCATCGAGGCGAACGAGCCACTGGGAGAGGCTATTGTTCGCTGTGCCGCCAGTGCCGCCCAGGAAGATCCGCGGTTCGCCCCCATGAGGGCGGAGCAGCTTGACGAACTTAGCATCGAGATCTCGTTGCTTTCACCCATGGAGCCTATCGTCCCTGAAGCCATCGAAATCGGGCGTCACGGTCTGTTCATCCGTCTGCATGCACAGCGCGGGCTTCTGCTTCCGCAAGTGGCTATCGAACATCGGCTGACGCGCGAACAGTTCCTCGAGGAAACTTGCCGCAAGGCCGGGTTGCCTCGTCATGCCTGGCGCGATTCCGAAGCTCTCCTCTTTGGATTTACTTGCGAGGTTTTTTCGGAGCGTTTAAATTCGGCGGAAGCCTGAGAATTAAAACCGGCACGCAAGATCGAACTCGAGCGGTGCGGTGAAAAGAAAAGGCCCGCCGGGAGAATCCGCAGCGGGCCTGAACTGTTTAAAGGCTTGCCCTACTATTACTCGATTTCGACGTAGTCGCCCGCGTAGAGTTCGAGATGACTGAAAGTAACTATCATTGTCGATGAATTGCGGTTGACGTTGATCACAATTCCTTCCCCGAGTATTTCGCGCGGCAAATCATTCCACGCGTACCGTGAGGGGGCGCTACCAAACCCGTACAGTGCATATTGATAGTCTTTCACTTGCGGCACCGTCTCTGACATCGAACCCTGATAGCGGAAGATTCGGAAGTAATCGCCCACTTTGACGCCCTGATTGGTCCCCAGGTTTACGTACACCGGGCTGAGTTTGCCGAAAACCTGTCCGTAGTCTTTTCCCGCCACGAGCATAGCCACCGGCTTGCCGCTGATAGGCGCAAAATGATCGAAGGCTGCAGAATCCTTGAACGGAGGCGCTGGACGATCCTGATAGGGCTCGAGGATGTCCCCGCGCTGCATGAACCCGCATGAGAAACTGACCTGGGCGACGGAAACCTTCGGCTGGACACTGACCACACGGATCTGTCCCAAGTCCATGTAGGGGGTGCCCATGGCCCTCAGCAGCTTCGTCTGCCATTTGAACCACGGCACGTCCGTGGGATCTTTGTCGGGCCGCACCACGGAGAACCGGTCGCCCACGCGCACGCCTTTGTCCTGGCCGCGATTGATGTACACATAGTCGCCGCGGGTAAAGGTGATCTTGTAGTTTGACTGCTCTCCGGAAATCAGCCGCATCTCGTCCGGCACTCTCTGGTCGGAGACGAATCCCGAACAATTGACCGTGCTGTAGTCAATTTGAGGAACTGCTGGAGTAACCGGGGCTGCATTTTGTGCCGAACTTACGGCCGCACCCACGAAGACCGACAGTGACAAGACAGCGATTCTAGCGCGCATTCCGTAACTCCTTCGAAAACACGCCCTACGGGCCGTGCATGGTCTATTCCTAGCGAAAGTATCAGGGCCTACCCCACGCGTCAACAAAATGGCCGTGGCTGTTTTACATTTTTGATACGGGCCAGGGTGGCAGGTACGGCATACTAGTAGCCTGTATTTTCAATAGCTTGGCGGCAAAAAGGCGGGGGATGAGGCTTTTTGGTACCGGGGTAAATCGGATTTGCGCTGTCGTGGCAGCCTCCAGTGCAGCCGAAATGGTAAAGCTGGTTCGCTCCGCCTTAAGACAAACCAGCACCGTGGAGTTGCGCCTCGATTGGCTGAGCAGCGACGCAGAGCGCACGCGGTTCCTCGCCTGGCTGAAGAAAAGCAAATTTCAGGCCGCCATATTTCTCGCCACCTGCCGACGCCGCGAGGGTGGAGGCAAGTTTGCCGGAGGCGTCGACCGCGAACTTTTCTGGCTGATTCAAGCTCGCGAGGCCGGTTGCCAATGGTGCGATCTCGAGGTCGAGACCTTGCGCAAACTTCCCGGCCAGTCCGTTCGGGAATATCCCGTGCCGCCGCGCGTTATGCTTTCCGTGCATGACTTTGAGCGCACGCCGGAATTGCCTCGCACCATGAACCCGCCGGCTCACGGCGGCGTCGATGCTGTCAAGATTGCGGCGGAAGCGCGGAGCATTCAAGACAGCGTTCGGCTTCTGCGCCTGGCGCGAAACTCCAAAAATTTTGTCGCCGTTCCGATGGGAGAAGCCGGCCTCCCCGCGCGCATCCTCGCGTTGCGCGAAGGAAGTGCGCTGGCTTACGCTCCTGTAGCCGCGGCAACCGCTCCCGGCCAGGTTTCGCTGGACGATATGAAGCATCTCTACCGCGCTCACGCTCTCACGCGCCGCACACTGGTCTATGGTGTCGTCGGTGAACCTGTTGGCCATTCCCTCTCACCGTTAATGCACAATACAGGCTTTGTCGCCCGCCACATGGACGCCGTCTATCTACCATTCCTTGTGCATGACCTTCGCGATTTTCTGGCGGCTGTCCCCGACTTTGGAGTCCGCGGGTTCAGCGTCACGCATCCACACAAGCAGGCCATTCTCAAGTATCTGAAGGAGTGCGATCCTCTCGCCGCGCAAATTGGCGCCGTTAATACCGTGCTTGTTCGCCGCAACGGCTCTCTCTTTGGCTGCAACACCGATTACCTCGGCGTGCTCCGCGCGCTCGAGAAAAAACTCCGCATCAAAGGCAGCCGCGTCTTGATTTACGGGGCGGGAGGTGCGGCGCGGGCAGCCGCTTTTGCGCTAGCGCGTTCCGGCGCAACCGTCGCCATTTGCGCGCGCCGCGAAAAAGCCGGAAGGGAACTCGCGCGCGCCTTCGGTGGACAGGCTGTGCCCCGCCCTGCTCTGCGCACCGAGTCTTTCGACGCCATTTTGAACGCCACCCCAGTCGGGATGCATCCCCACGATGGCGTTTCTCCGCTTGCACCCAGCGAGTTGCATTGTCGGGTCGTCATGGACATGATCAATCGTCCTCAGAAGACCCAGCTCTTGAAGATGGCCGCTCAGAAGGGCATCGCCACTGTCCCAGGCATCGAAATGCTGATCGCTCAAGGTGTCGCTCAGTGGGAGATCTGGTTCGGAAAGCGCGGGCCCGAGGCGGCCATGCGGCGTGCCGTGCTCGCGGCCCTTCGCGCCGAAGAGAAGTCCCACGCCCGTTAAGGAGTCTTGAGGCTGGTCCTCTTCGCCAGCAAAGCCAATCTCTGCTCGTTATTCATGGGCTCCCACGGGACAAGTTTCTCGGCAAGCACATCCATTCTGCGCAAGAGCGTCAGCTCCACGAAAAGTCCCATAAAATCCAAGTCCCGGAAGACCAGCGAGCCTGCTTCTCTCATCCGGCCGCGAAGCCTCTCGAAGTGGGCCGGCATCTCCGTCCAGTGCAGGCTGGCGCGGTGGTGATGGCAGAGGTGGTATCCTTCGTTCATGAAGTTCACCTCATCCACGGCCGTCACGGAATTAGCGAAATAATCTTCAGGATGTTCTGGGTCGCAGAAAGCGT
>Ga0209648_10000830_pt1 | contig 24441 bp, 21 predicted proteins | sample GraSoi2013_115cm_FD_185830 | JGI IMG/M metagenome (GOLD analysis project Ga0209648, IMG submission 185830) | Grasslands soil microbial communities from the Angelo Coastal Reserve, California, USA - Sample 9_17_2013_115cm (SPAdes) (version 2) | ecosystem: Environmental > Terrestrial > Soil >... | reverse complement strand
CGACCAACGCCGCATTCGGCTACGGCGCCGATGGAAATCTGCTCTATCTCACCGCGGGCAAGTTGGTCTACACCATCCGGATGGCGAAGCAGGGCTACCATCTGAAGCGTCGCGGCCGGCGGGAGGAAATTGCTGCTTAGTTGCGCGTCGAACGCCTCCGGGGATCGTAGGACGTCACCAAACGCACTACCGAGGCCACGTTTTCCTCCGCACCATCCGGATGGCGAAGCGAAATCGCTCTTCGTCAATCTGGTCGAGCTCGACATCGGACACAGGGGAGTATTCGTGATGACATAGGTTTTTTGCTTGTCACATACGGGAAGCAACGCTGTCCGGACGGGCAGCGCTTCCAGAGCCCCTGAGAAGTTAGCACGTAAGGTATCGACTAGGCCGGGGGCGGAGCTCTTTATGAAATGGTTAGTAGTCATTGAGATGTGAGGATCACATGGGAACCACCGAGCAACTCGTTCAATTCTTGGTTGAAACACACTATTCTGATTTGTCCGACAAAACTAACGAAAGAGCAAAAGAGTTAGTGTTGGACTTCGCAAGGGCGTCTCTGGGTGGGGTTACAAGCCCCCTTGGTAAAATCGTGCTTGAGCGCGTCAAGAGTGCTGGTGCCAGGGCTGAAGCTTCCGTTATTGGAGGTAAGTTCAGGACGACCACTGCCAATGCGGCATACGCCAATGCCATCCTCGACCATGCTCCAGAGTTAGAGGCAGTAGGTTCAGTAGGGCCGAACGTGGCCCAAAACATAGGTGCGGTTTTGGCATTGGGTGAGAAGTTGAAAGCTCCGGGCTGGAGAGTCATAGAAAGCATCGTTCTCGGGTTTGAAATTCAAGCAAGAGTTTGGAATGGAGCCATTGCTGGTGCATCCTCAAGAGGATGGGTCCTGCCATTTAATAATGTTGGAGCCGTGGCCACCGCTTGTAAGATATTGGATCTGGACGTTGACACGGCAAGATCGGCTTTTGGTATTGCTTTGGCGAATGCAGGTGGTGTGAGTTCCCAGGAGAATCTGGCTCACTATTTGCAATTAGGAGTCCCTGCTTTTGCGGCGGTCGAAGCAGCGGGGTACGCCGGCAAAGGGGTGACTGCAAATTCCGAAATACTCGAGGCGCCGGCGGGGTTTTGTGACCAGTTCGCCGGCAAAGGGGGTGCTGACTTTGGCCGCATGACTCGTGACCTAACTGGAGCGTCTGCCATAGTTCCCCCCGGAACCCATATCAAGAAGTATCCGTGCTGTTATCTTGCTCATAGGGCGATAGATGCGACATTGGAATTGGTGAGAGAAAATGACATTCCATATGAAGACATAGAAGCTGTCGAGGTCGAGATAAATAAAGCTAATCAGTCTATGATGAAATACTCTGAACCCACCAATGGGCACGAGGCAAGATTTAGTTTCGAACATCTTTTAGGTGTTGCAATACTCGACAGAGACGTGTGGTTGCCATCGCTTACTGATTCAAGTGTATCAAGGCAACGCTATCGTGAAGCTCGTGCTAAAGTGAAGGTGATATTCCATCCTGAATGGTCGCCTGGCTTGGATGCTGCGTTTCGCACTCCTGTTACCATCCGGCTCCGTAATGGGAAGGTGTATTCAAAGGAAGTATCGAAAGCAATGGAGCCGTCAAGAGAGGAGGTCATAAGAACCTATAGAGGATTGGCTGAGCCTATCTTAGAAGTGAATGAGATAGATCGATCCATAGACATGATACTTAACTTACAAAAAGTGGAAGACATTAGCCAACTGATGAATATACTTAGAGCTGGAGGAGAAAGAGTTGAGACCATGGGTGGAGCAATAGCGGCATAAGACTAAGTGGAGAGCCGATATTAATCCGCTCAGTGCTTTTGCGTCCTAACTTGGCCCTTGTACCACTTGACGTACACCAGGGCACCGACACCACTCACGACAACGAGCGCAATAAGAACATACAGCGCTGGTCGATAATAGTGTGAAATGAAGGTAGCGACGGTTTGACCATATGCCTGACCCAAATAGGCTATGAGCAAAAACCGCACAGCACGCCCCGCCGATAGACGCCACAAGAATCTGTCCCGAGGATAGTGCGTTAGCCCGGCAGCCATTAGGACGGCAGTAAAGGGAAAGGGCGGTGGCAACATAGCTCCTACCAGAACAAGGGGACCAGCACCCACTTTTTGAAACCATTTGTATACCCGCTGGACGAGAGGCTTTCCAGTTTTTTTTTCAAGGGTTTTCTCGCCGCCCTTTTCAGCGTGACGATAGGTGGCATAGCCCCCAGCAACTTCCCCTATTGTCGCCATCAAAGCATAGTACGCCCACCATTCTCGGTTGTGTGATGCTAGAAGAACCACAAGAGCATCCACGCTACCTGGCGGGGTGGGTATGAATGGGGCGGTGTCAACGATGCCAAGAAGGATCAATCCGGGTACGCCCAAACCGTGGATCCATTTCCACATTGAACTGGACGAGGCGACTGAAGCAAGATTGATCATTGTCAAAGCTCAACCAGCCAAAGCGGTGTTCCTCATTCATTCGGCCTTATCTAAGATGGCGATTACGGCCGACGCGCTAGCTGCCCCTGACAACAATTTCAACAATTTCAACTGTTCCACCTCCATGGTATCCGTCTCCCCCTGAAAACACATTGAGTTACGACTCCATCGGTTTGGCCTTGGCATTGCTTTTATCCAACTGCAACGAAAGAGACGCATGCTGAAGATCTCGGTGACCTGAGTTGCCGACGTTCAAGGCCGATGGCTGCGGGAGGTATCCATGGTCGCCATTATTCGCATTCAAAAGAATGCCCTGATCTTAGCGATTCTCTTCTTCCTTGCCACGGCTGTGGTGGCCCAAGATACCACGGCATCCGGCCCGCAGAAGCCAACAACAACGCAAAGCACGTCAGAGGCTGCCGACACACAGCTGCAGAAAGACGTGCAGAATCCGCTTGCCGACCTCATCAGCTTTCCCTTTCAGAACAACACCAACTTCGACTCCGGGCCGTTTAAACGCGCGCAGGACGTGCTCAACATTCAACCGGTGATCCCGGTCAAGATCAGCGATAACTGGATGCTGATCATGCGCATCATCCAGCCGTTGGTGTGGCAGCCCTTCTCAAACCAGAACACCGGCGGGGAGTACGGACTGGGCGACATGAACCCCACGTTCTTCCTCTCGCCGCGTAAGCATGGAAAACTGATCTGGGGTATCGGTCCCGTGTTCACGATTCCCACGGCCACCAACGAGGTCCTCGGGCAAGGCAAATTGAGCATGGGGCCGAGCGTTGTACTGCTGGCGCAGCCCGGTAAATGGACGATCGTCAATCTTGTGAGTAATGTCTGGTCGGTGGCCGGCTCAGGAAGCCGCCCGTCCGTCAACCAGATGCTGGACCAATACGTCATCGCCTACCAACTGAACAAGGGATGGTATGTCAACTCGGCGCCAATCATTACCGCCGACTGGCGGGCCCGGAGCGGCAGCGTCTGGACCGTACCCTTCGGCGGCGGTATTGGGAGAGTCCAAAAACTTGGGCCCCAGCCCGTTAATTGGCAGGTGGGGTTTTACGGCAACGCCATGTATCCAAAGGGCGGTTCGTCCTGGAGCATGCGCTTACAACTGTCGTTCCTTTTCCCCAAGCTCTCGCCGGAACAGAAGAAAGCGATGGCGGAAGAGCAATTGAAGGAGCTCGAACAGCAGCAACAGTCCAAGAAGTGATGCCCCTCGCGATGCACTTCCCCGGTCCGCAAAACGCGAGAGCAACTCGTACTCCTTTGTCAGTCTTGCGTGACGGCTGTGACAATTAAGCGCTTTTGAGGGCATCCAACGTGATGCTCTCGATTTTTTCACCGAGCGACGGCCCTTGCGACCCGAGTTCTCGGCAAGCCAGAAATAACCGCATCGAAAAAATCGCGGGCAAATTCCCGACTGTAGGCGATTTTGTAGCTGCGGCGCAGTCGAAGGGGCGAGCCCGCAGGCGAAATCCCGATTCCGCGAAGCGGAGAGGGATCTCTCCAGGGTCACGCCCACAAAGCGGCTCAAGTTCGAATCTCTCCGGGCGCGCCATTTGATTTCCCTCTTTGATTCAGTTGCAACCCGGCGCTGCTCGCCGACGATTCGATGCCCCCAACGCGCGCTAGTTGCCGGCCTTGTTTACATGGACTGCTTCCCACGCGCGAACTCGGCTTCGAGCAGAATCGAAAAGGCGCTCGTAGTTTCCTTTCCGCACCTGCTCAGATGTTTCCCTGGTGAGCAGCTTCCATAAGGGAGCGTAGAGGGAATAGATTTTCAGGTATGACTCCTGGTCAGTGGGCGCGACTTCGTCTGTGCCGAAGAGGAAGCGGTCGGGATAGCGGTTGATGAGGTCCGCGGCGATCTGCGCGGCTTCTGGACTTCCCGTGATGTACTTGGCCACCTCGGTCCAGGAGATATCGAAATAGAGATTGCTGAAGGCGGGGTCTTTCAGCATTTCTTCCAGCACCGCCGCGTGGCCCTGCACCGGGCGCACCACGCGTCCCATACCCGTGTGGGCCCAAATGATCGTAGTTTTGGGATGTCGCTTGATCAAGTTTCTCATCTGCTCCAGGTAGGCGGGTGGCTTGCCTTCTTTGGGAAATGGAGTGTCGAGATCATTGTGAATGATCACGAGCAGCCCGCTCTCCGCGCAGAAGTCGAGAATCCGGTCCAAGGCCGGATCGTCCAGGCTGGCGACCTCGCCGGCAATCTTCGCCGATACGAATTCCTTGTGAATGCTGAACTCTCCGATGCCGGTGAACACTCCGGGAAAGGTCTTGAGCGCGCGCTTGATGTGGTCGGTGGCGTACATGTCGGCGGGATTGAAGCCGGTAATCATCGGGTCGAAACGCGCTTGTTCCTCTTTGGTGAGCGACTTGTAGGCCATGGCGATCCACGCGTCGGTGAATGAGTAGTAGTAGAGCGGCGAGTCAGTCTCGAGATAGTAGGCCGGCGCGCGATCGCCGGAATTGCGGTACGACCACTGCTGCTGCAACGGGATGCCAAAGAGCGCGACCCGGCCCACTTTCGTTCCCATGATTTTCAGAAACTTGTGGATATCCGTGCCTTCCTGGATGTAGTTGGTCAGGTGGAAGTGAGAGTCGTTGACCTCGAACCCTTCTGGCGCGATGGGGCGCGACTGCGCCGCGATCAAGTTGCACCAAACCAGCAAGAAAGCGATCAGTAACCGCGCGAGCAGGGCTATTGTGCGGCGAGGTTTCGCGGCGGCATTCAGGGATTTTTTATCCACGCATATTTCTCAAAAAGCCAGCTCTAGACTTGTGTGGAATACAAAGCCTGTGGATCCGACGTTGTAAGGAACCGACGTGTATCCAACGGGCGACCTGTACAATAAAAGCCCTTCCGCGTTCCAGCGTACAACTTTGTTCTTGAAGGGAAACCAGTTGATGCCGACCCGGGTGTCATAGCTATCGCCAAGGTTGCCGAGCACCATCGATCCTCCGGTATAGGCCTGGAGAGTCTTGGGTATCGCCATCGCCGAGGCCTGCAATTGGAAACCATGGTTACGGATTGTACGAAGACCCGCAGTACCGGGACCGCTGAAGTTGTTAAGCCAGCGCCAGTAGTATTCGCCGTCGAAGGAAAGGCCGTGATACTTGAGCCCCACGTCGACGCAAGTCATCTTCCAGTCCAGTTCGTTGACCGCGATTCCCGGACCGAAGATGTTGGGAGTAAAGACGATCGTACCGTCGCCGAGACGGATCTGCGTGTTCTCGATAGTTTCCGTATTCGGCTGGCTCTGCCTGGTCTCGTGGCTACGGCTGAAGTGAGCCCCCAGGCGGGAGGCGAGCTTTTGGTGGTGCTCAAAGTCGCCCCAAGCAATGCCGAAGTCGTCGGTTTCCCAGGCGAGAGCACCGGAAAAGGTGTTGAAGCCGTTGTCGAGCTGCAGAGCGCTCACACCCAACTGGCTCGTGTTGTTGGCGAGCATGGCCTGATACCGCAGCCGGTCCGTGAGATCGCCCTTGAAGTTAACGCCGGTGGTATACGAAGGCCGGAAGAATTCGTCGCCGATGAGGCGGGTATCCACGGAAAGCCAGAACGGGAAGTTGCCTTCCACGCTCCGCGTGCCGGGGAGAGAGTAAATGCCGGCCCCAAGAGCGAAATACTTGCTGAACTTGTAATCCAGATGCCCGGCGAGCACCACCTGCGCCCCCTGACCCATGGTTGGGTTGGATGTCCAGGCCCAGAGGTAGTAAGTGAACTTGGGATCGATGACCCACCCCAGGAACTTGAACTGCAACTTTTGAAGCTGCATGTCCTGGCGTTGGACCACCGGAACAACCTGGCCGAACCCGTTGGTGTAATTCTTGGCAAGCGACACCTGGTTCAGATAGCGGGCGTACGAGTAAATGCTGATGCTGAGATCGCCGTGCTCCGTATTGGCCACCTTGAACCCTAAGTTGGGCGTGTACTTGCCCCACTTCTTTGTCTCTTCCGGCTTGTTTTCCTGTTCGACAACAACAGCGGACGTCGTGGACCGCGCCGGTGATGACGATCCATCATTGGTCCGCGCTGCAATGATTTCCGCGGATGAGTCTTTCGCCGCGACCGAGGAGGCAGGGCTCAGTCCATCGCCAGATGGTGCGCCACCGTGATGCTCGGCGAGCGTTTGCCGAAGCGCGGTGATTTGATCCATCAATTGCTGGTTCTGCTTCTCCAGTTGGCGGTTTTGTTCGGTCAACTGATCGATCGCCTTGAGCATCTCCGCCGTGTCCCGGGCATCGGTGGCCGTCGAAGTCGGGGGCATTTGCGCGCCGGCGGCGCCGATGCAAGAGGTCGTAACCGCCAGGGCCAAAACCAGGTTCTGAGCAGTCGTGCAGGCAGTCTTGCGCAAGATGATTCTCCTCAACCACTTCGCTCGTTCGCCCCATTGCCACATTTGATTTCTCAGAACAGGACACTTGTCGCCAACGAGATGATTGTTCCTCGCTGCCCGGCGGTGTAGTAGCCAAACACACTACTGACCGGCGAACGTTGCACGCGTATCACCTGCAGGTTGACGCGCAAGTTGCGCGAGTCAATGGGATAGTAGTTTGCTCCGCCCAGAAACTCATGGCTTTGAGGGAACGCGAACCTGGTGTCGCCATAAACGTAGGAAGAGGCGCCATACACTTCGATCCTCTTGGGTAGAACCATTTGCGATATCTGGACGAAGAAGCCGCGGTCCCGAATGGTGGCCATGGGCAGAGGGCCGTCGGCCTGGAACCGGTCTAAGAGCCGGTAGTAGCCTTCCCCCATCAGGAAGAAACCGTGATACTTGAAGCCCGCATCCTCGGCGAGCAGGTAGTAGTTGGCTTTTTGCACAGTGACCCCCGGAGCCAGCGTGCCTGTGGCAAAAAGCAGAGTGCTGTCGGCCAAGCGGATCTGAACATTGTCCGGACTGGGATTGTTGATTTCGTTAAAGCGATCTTCACGAGCATACGCATAGGAGACGCCGAAGCGTGTCGCTACTTTCTCATGCCACTCATAGTCGCCATAGGCGCCGCGTGGCCCGAATTCGCCGGTGGTTGGCATCCACCAGACGCTGGCTCCGCCTCCAAGGTCGCGGGTGAGTTTGACAGCGGAGAGGCCCAGTTGGCTTAGATTGTTGCCAACCATTGCGTTGTAATGGAGCCTGGGGAAGATTTCACCCGTGGCAAAGACACCGTTAGTAAAGCCGGGACGAAAGAATTCGTCCGCCATCACGCGATCGTGCCCTAGCCAATAAGGGTGGGAACCCTGCAAGGAACGCGTGCCGGGAAAGCCGTTAACCCCGCCTGAGAGCAGAAAGTGTTTGTTGAACTTGTAAGTCAACAGGCCGACAACAGCCACCTGGCCGGTCGCATTGACCGTCCATACGAAGGTGTTGTACGTGAATCTTGGATTGAAGAGAAATCCTTTGAAGTAAATAATCATGCGGTGAGCGTGTATGTCATTCCGAGGATTGACGGCTTGTATGTTCCCCAGATGATCTACAAAGGTTTGGTGGGCAGGAAGCTGATTGAGGTAGCGCATCAAAACGTAACCGCTAATATTGAGGCTTCCCATCTTGGTTCTGACGACTTGGAACCCGTTGCCAGGATCAAGACCGCCCCACGTCTCCGGCGACGATGCCTTCTTCCACTCTTCGTACTTGCTGGGCTGGTCTTTTGACTGAGATTCCGGGGTTGGAGCCGGGGAGGCTTGCTGCTCGCTGCCGGCAGCAACGGAAACAGCCGGTGGGACATCGCTTGCCGGTGACGGTGCCGCTGAAACTTTCGACTCGACAGTCGACAGCCTGGCCTCCAGATTCCGAATTCTATCCAGCAGCGCGCGCTCGCGATCCGTAAGCGGCGCCTGATCATCCGGTGCCGTTTGGGTGACGGCCGCTTGAACCGGCCGCGTTCCTGCGGAAGCAGCGTCACCAGGAGGCGATTGGGCTACGCAGACCGAAGTAATCGCCATCAGAGCAAAAGCTAGAGAACTATTGCCCGCTTTTTCCTTTCGCTTTCCAACATTCATAGGCTGTGGACCCTGGAGGTCAATCACTTCACCCCCACCGAGCGCGGCGAGTACAAGTTGATACCGAGCTTCTCAGCGACATAGGTGATCGCCAACTGCGCTTTCACGCTGTTGCCGGCCTTATCCAGCGGCGGCGCGAACACAGCGATGGCGCCTTTGCCCGGCACCACAGCCACGATCCCGCCTCCGACGCCGCTCTTGGCGGGCAAGCCAACATGCCAGGCCCAGCCGCCGGACCCATCGTAGAGACCTGCCATGGTCATGGTGGCCAGGATCTCAGGCACGTTTTCGCGTTTAATTACCTGCTGGCCGGTAATAGGGTTGGCGCCGAAGTTGGCCAGCGTGGCGCCCATCATGGCCAGTTGCTTGGCTGTGACCCCAATGGAGCATTGCTTTGTGTACACATCCACCGATTCCACGGGGTCGGCGTAGATGCGCTCATACTTGAGCAACAGTGCGGCCAGGGCTTTGTTTCCGGTGTTGGTTGCAGCTTCGGATTTGTAAACGTCATTGATGAGGGTCAACTTCTCGCCTGCTGCCTTGCTGTAGAAATCCAGAATCTTGTTGTATTTGGCATCGGCAGTGGGAGCCGAGATCAGGCTCACCGTGGCGATGGCGCCGGCATTCACGTATGGGTTTCCGGTGTGAGTGGGCATGTCCACCACCGCTTCTACAGAGTTGAACGGCCGACCGGTGGGCTCGGACCCGATCTTCTCGAAAACTTTGTCGGGACCAAGTTCTTCCATCGCCAAGGCCAGGCTGAAAACCTTGGAAATCGACTGGATGGAAAAAGGCTGGTTCACGTCACCGGCGGTGACCGTCTGTCCATCAGCGGTCACGATAGCGATACCGTAGAACTTGGAGTCGACTTTGGCGAGTTCGGGAATATAATCGGCGTTCTTTCCCTCGCTGTTGGTTTTGAACTTTTCGTAAGCTTCATTGACCGCGGCTTGCACCTGTTCCTTCGTTGGCGCCACGGGGCTGCGCTGGCCCGGGGTCTGAGGCGCGGTCTTGGCAGCGGCCTGGGAGGCTGCCGGAACAGCGGCAACCATCCAGATTACTGAGAGAGCGATCGTAGTCGCGATCTTGCGTTTCATATTGCGCGTCCTGTGCGGAAACTTCACTTGGCACCCCACTTGTAGTCGAAGTTGTATCTGAAGCCCAACTGGACACGGTAGTCGTCAAAACTGAATCCGTCGCGGAAGTTATCTCTGCGGCCCCACTGGAACTCGCTGCCCATCATCACGTTCTTGGTCGGGTAAAACAGCAGGTTGATCAGGCCATATTGACCCTTATGAAATTCGCTTGCGGCCTGCAGGGCCACGTTGTCAATCCTTGCCAGCGAATAGCCGAGGCTGGTGCTCCAGCGATCGCTCCAGTAGCGGTCGTAGAAGCCCACTACGCCCAGCACAGGCAACGGCGTTCCTGTTACCGGCGTCCTTGGATGGCCGGGATTCAGCACCGGCGCGACATCCGCAGGCGTGTCATTCATGTAGTTCTCAATACCGTGCCCGTAGACAACCTGCATCCTGAGGACGTCCTTCTTACTGAAGCCCACGTTCGAGCTCGCGTTCACGCCCCAGCCCCAGACGTGGCCGCCAAGGTTGAGCGTTGCGCTGCTATGCAGATCGTCCCAGGCGATGTAGCGGCCTATGCCTGCGATCTGAAGATAGTCACGTTCTCCTCCCCAACGAACGCGGGCGGATAAGTCGGGCGAGGGAAAACGGGCTTGCACGCCTGACAGCTCGATTCTGCCGGTCAAAAGGCCTTCGTCGGCCGTGGCGCCGGGGCGTTCCAGCGCGACCCAAACCTGGTGGTTCCCGTCGTTGATGGGCATCCAGCGGACCTGCACATTGCGGAAGAAAACCATCCCGCTCGGCCCCCAGTACTCCAACGAATTGGGGAAGACGTCGGGATCCATGAATGGGCTCCAGGTCTGGCCGGCGCCGACATGCTTCAGTTCGCCCCAGGCATGACGCAAACGAAACGTGGTCTGCCCTGCGTCCACGCCCACGCCAAAAAGTTCCCACTCCCAGATGGTCTTTAATTCTCCAAGTGGGGTGGGGAAATAAGCCTTAATCCCGACCCGCGTCTGGCGAACGCCCGTATAAAGCCTGCCATCTCTTCCGAATTGGTTTGTGAACGACGGCAGCTTGGTCGGGCGCATCGTGTCAAACCAGTTGGGGTCGTTCTGGCCAAAGTCATAGCCAAAGTCCAGCATGACGAAACCGTAAAGGTCGTATCGCGGATGCTCTTTTTCTTCTTTATCGGTTTCAGTCTGCGGCGGCGTGGTCTTCGTGCCTGTCGTGATAGCAATTTCTTTGACTGGCGCTGTGCCGGAAGTGTTGTCCGAGACCGCGGGTTGTGCTGCGTTGCCTGCGCCCGCGGGCTGAACAACTGTGGCATTCACGACCTGCGCTTTCCCCGGCTGTGCTTCTTCTACTGCGGCCAGCCGTTCCTTGAGCTCCTGGGTGAGCTGCTCAAGTTGCTGAATCTTGTCCTGCAACTGCTGGACTTCTTGAGTCTGAGCAAAAGCGGAGGCGCCGCCCATGCTACATGCCAGAGCAAGGCAAACAAGTGTGGAGCGCATTTTTCCCCATTTCTGGTTCGTGCCAACTACTTCCGCGCACTCTTACGCCGGTTAAAGCGCACCCAGGGGATTGCGCCAAGAGCAGCACTGGCCTGAGTACCTCGATGAAGCGGACTCATGGTGGGTTGCCCCCAGGCAAAGCGTAAGCAGGACGCTTATGAAACCGGATGGGCAGGAGGCCCTCCTGGTGATCGGGATAATCCACTCAGAGCGTGTTTCATAAACACTCTCAGGGCGTTTTAGGTTGGCGTTAGGAGCGGACAAAAAGGGTTTCCAGAGCGTGTGCGTGTGTGAGAACTGCTTGTTCAACACGAGCTCATCGCCGTTAGGCGCGGCTGAAAATAGCCCGGCACGTCCCTCGGCGCTCGGCGCCGAGGGTAAGTGCCGGGTCAGATTAACCAGCAGATCCAGTCCCGGCTTCGCCGGGACGGCTGAGCGAAGCCAGGCCCGTCAAAGTTTGTCATGGCTTGCCTCGGGGTGTATGACACACACCCTGGTTCTACTGGCATTCAAACGTGGATCTCTGCGCGTGGCAGCGCCTGCGTCACCGGCGCCTTCTAACCCTCTGAGGTATGAAGAGAATTTTGCTGGTTCCAATGTGGACATACCTTTCGACGCCCCGGTCCTGCCGCTGACGTTCGGCTTCCGCTATTAGCGACATGCGACCTCATGACGTTTTGAGGTTGGTATAGGAGAGCAAGAATGACTGGGGAATCTTCCAACGGACAAGACTCCTCGATCGCGGCTAACAGTTCGTTGATCGCCGGCGGTCCTTTTTACCGAGCTCTGCGGGGGATGGGACTTTTTGAGCCTCATCGAACCGTCAATCGCGTTGTCATCTGGTTGGCGGTGACCTGGTTGCCGCTCCTGGTACTTACCCTTGCGGAGGGAACCGCCTGGGGAAACAAAGTCAAAATCCCACTGCTTCATGATTACTCGATCTACGGCCGGTTTCTCGTCGCTCTACCTTTGTTGATTGCGGCCGAAGTGATTATCGATCCCTTCATGCGCCGCGTGGTCGCAACCTTCGACTCGTCAGGCATTATCAGGGAGGGCGACCTTCCCGCTTACCGCGCGACACTGGAAAGGATCAGGCAATTGCGCGATTCAGGCCTCGTCGAACTGTTTCTGGCGCTCGCCGCCTTTTTCCCCTTCTTCCTGTTTGCCGCCGATTATGAGTGGACATCCAGTCGGGTCTCGGCCTGGCATGGCACAACCTCTCAGGGAATCACCCCGGCGGGTTGGTACTTCGTGGTGATCAGCAGTCCATTCCTGCGTTTTCTCATGTTTCGCTGGCTCTGGCGATATGCTCTCTGGGTCTATTTGCTGCGCCGTGTTTCCACTCTGAACCTGGTGTTGTTGCCCACTCATCCTGATCGTATGTGCGGCTTAGGCTTCTTGCTCTTCGCCCACCAGCAATTCGGGATCCTGGCTGCGGCGCTGGGATCGGTTCTCGCCGGTCAGTTTGCCAACGAGATCGCCCACTTCGGCGTACCCCTGAGAGATGTAAGAGCGCCGACCGGTGTCTACATCGGCAGCGCGGTTCTCGTTGTTCTCCTTCCGCTGACGCTCTTTTCGTTCAAGCTGTTTATAGCGCGACGCGATGGCATTGTTCACTATAGCGTGGTGGCTAGGGGCGTCACTCGCGAGTTCGATACCAAGTGGATAACAAAGCCCGAGTCTCCACCGGCGGCGATGATCGGCACCCAGGATCCTTCTTCTCTCATCGATTACATCAGCAGCTTCGATATCATCCAGGCCACGCGCGTCATCCCCGCTAACAGGCGCGCGGTGTTGTACGTTGCGGCTTATGCCGCCGCGCCCTTCGCCATTGTCTGGTTGCTGGCCACGCCTTTGGAACAATTGGTCGCGGAGATTCTGAAGAGGCTGCTCTGATAATTGTCCGCAGCGTAACTTAGAGATCGAGACCGATGAAGCAATAAGAGCATGATGCCGGAATCTACAGAACCTCGACGGCAGCAACCAGTGTCAAGGCTCCCGCGAGTACGATCCACCTGCGACTTCGAAACAAATTTGTAATCATGGCATGACCTCGTCGCGTTCGATGGGCGGCTTAATCCAGCGGGTCGCCGGCCTTGCGCTCTTTCTTGATCTCATTTGCCAGGTCGCCGCCTTGTTCTGGGCAAGCGAGAACTCAGCCGATCAGAACGTGCCAGTAGAGCCACATCAGATGCCAGGACACGCCCTTCCTTTCCAGTTAGTGTGATGAGAGTTCCGGCATCGAATGTTTGATGCCCCAAAGCAAGTTATCTTTACCCTGGAGAATTTCGGTGGTCGCTAACGGAACCCGGGAGAAAAAGAACGTTGCGCTGTCAACGCTGTGTAGCTTTTTGTTGTCCACAGCGGATGGTCCAGCCACATCTCTCCCTATTCCTTTTCCAGGACGGGGATCCAGGATTTGTCAGGGTTGAAGCGCTCCATTTTATTGAATTCCTCAAGCGATGCTGGCCCAAGATCTTTTTGGTAGACAACGCCGTCATGGCTAACGATGAAGGTCTTCACTCCGGTCGCGCGGTATTCCGCCGGTGCCGCCACCAGAGCGAAGCCACCGATCATCACACCTTTCACCACGAAGTCCATTTGGCCAAGCGGCGCGGCAGGACCTTGGCCTTTCAGAATCTTGAAGAAATAGCCGTGGTACGGCTGTGCGCCGGCGCTGTAACCCTGCTCGATGGCGCGGGCAGCCTTTTCCCCCAGGGGACCGCCCCAGGTGCCATCCGCATTTTGCCAGGCCAGGCCGTCGTGCTGGCCGGAAGTACTGACGATGCGCTGGGCGTACTGATTCACATCGTAGCCTTCGCGTTTCCGGAACGCGTATTCATCCTGCGCGTCAACATATCCGTGGCAGATGGCAATGGCGTCCAGTTCATTCGCGCCGATGCGGCGGTAAAGGAGTTCCTGTTGGCCGGCTTTAGCATCAAAAGACCATTTGTTACCTCTCTTCACAATGGGCACGGGGAACGGCCAGTTCTCGTTGCCTACGATGAGGAAGGCGCGGTTCCCCTTCTTGGGCTCGACTGAAACGCTTTGCTTCTCGCGGACCTCGGCAACGAAATCAGCGGCGCGCTGCTGGTCTTGCGGATATTCACCGGTAAGCACAATGCTCTCGCCAGCGGGACCAAAAATTGCGATGAGCTCGCGTACGTCGAACTTCTCGGCTGCAGTGATGAGCGCGGCGGCAGCCTGCTGCGGAGTGTCAAAGCTCTTGGCGCTGGCGGGAGATGCAGACTTCGCAGCCGGAGCTTTCTGCTCCGTGGATTGCTGCACAGCGAACAGGATAGATCCCAATAGACACACCGAAGGTACCAGACCCCAGATCCAAAAAAATCTGGGGAGATTTCCCTTCGCAGATGTTGATTTCATTCTGTGCTCCTATGACCTGCTTCTCATCTACGCCGGCCACCACCGCCACGGCCCCCGCCGCCTCGAGATCCCATACTGGAGGAGCCACGACTGCTTGCAGCGCGAGCGCTGGATCCGTCGTATCCTTTGGAACCGCTGGAACCGCCTCCGAAGGCATTCTGGCTTCCGCTGCTGGCAGCCCGGTTGCCCGCGCCGGATTCACGGGCGGCAGCAGCGCGATCGCCCGCGCCAGCACCACCGGCGGCCCGGTTGCTCGCGGCGGCGTCCCGGGCGGCAGACGTGTTGCCTGCAGCGGCTTCACGGTTGGCAGACCTTTCGCCAGCGTTGGCCTCACGGGCCGCAGCCTGGTTGCTGGCCGATTTGCCACCCTGTTGGCTGGCCTGTTGCCGGGCGCCAGCTTGGCGGTTGGCCGCGGACTCTCCGCGCGCCGCACCGCCATACCTATTCGCGGTCGCCTGGTCCCGATAGGGGGCGCCCCCTCGGTGTTGCGGGTTGTGTTGCCAATTTCCGGTGCGGTTGGCCGTGCGGTTGGCATTGACGTTGCGGTTGACGTTCGCGTTGCGGTTGAAATTGTTGTAGTTGTTGATTTGGACGTCGTTGTGGCCCCAGCCGGCACCATAGCCCCAGCCCCCACTCCACATTGCCCCCATGGCCACGCCTACGCCGAAGGAGATTGCCACGCCTGCCGCGTAATATCCCGGGGGCGGGTAGTAAATGGGTGGATAGGCATAGACGGGCGCCCCGTACACCACCACGGGATTGTAAGCAGGCACATACACGACTTGTGGGTTGGCCTGTTCGACCACGATCACAGTCTTGTCCTCAACCTTCTTGGTTTCCACCTTCTGCTGCTCGGTCGATTTCAAATTGCCTTTGTCCTGGGCCTTTTTGCGCATGCGCTGCACGGCTTCCATTACGTCGCTTTGCTGAGCCAGGAAGGCGTTGCCAAGATCGGTGGTCCACTGGATGTCATCCGCGAGGCGCTTTACCACCTCCGGCAGACCGGCCATGGCCTGGACGCTGGGATCCCAGGGCTGCTTGGCCACGGCCTCGGCGAGCTCCTTGTCCTTTAGCTTAGGGTTTTTCGTAAGCCACTGCTGCAGCTGGATGATTTCGAGAGGATAGGTGGATGCCGCCAAGGTCTGGGCCAGCAAAGGGTCCGGATAAAGGGCGATAGGCGCGACCAGAGAATCGAGCTGATCCGGAGGTATTTTCGCCGCTTGTTTCTCTGCTGAGTCCTCTTTTTGTTGTGACGGAGCTGCCTGCTGTGACTGAGCCGGCTGCTGAGACTGAGCCAGCAAAAGCGATCCGCCGGGCACAAGCAACGCAGCACACAAGACAGCAGTACACTTTCGCCTGATTTTCAAAAGCGCTCTCGATCGAAGGTTGTTCGTTTTCATGACAGCATCCCCCGAAACCACCCGCTGTGGCTTCAGGCCGTTGAGTCATGGACAGACTCACCGCTAGATTCGCTACGATCGTTCCCCAGCTACTCTGCCCAGCTCTTTGATCATCGATCATCGCCACCTACACCTTTAGTTTTAGAATTCATGCGGAGAGTTGTCCTGCTTTCAAACTCATAGCCCGGCACGTCCCGAGGCGCTCAGCGGCGAGGGTAAGTGCTGGGTCAGCTTAGCCGGTAAATCCAGTCCCGCTTTAGCGGGACGGCTGAGCGAAACCAAGTCGCTCAGCTCACACCCTGCCCCCGCAGGGGCTTTAAGCCGCACCTCCGTCACCGCAAGCCAAAGCTCCAGCGGATCCCGGAACTGGTTCCGTAGTCGCTCCCGGAAAAGCCTGGCTCGAAAGTTCAGGCAAGCCCTCTTGATGTTCGATGCGGCTGGGTTACCCATGTGGAAGCCACAGGTTGCTGTTGATGCGAGGGATTTGAACCCCTGTTACCGCCGCGGAAAACATTCCCATTGCCAACCGGGCAGTGATGTACATCGCGGCTTTAGTCGCTACGCCCCTGGCACTTGTCTCGTTGCTTGCCACCCCTTTGGACAAGTTGGTCGCGGAGATTCTAAAGAGGCTGCTCTGATCAATACGGTACGGCATCGCGTTACACAAACCACAAATTGACTACGCTGCATCCAAGTTGGCAGCAGCAAGCTCGCCGTTCATCAAAATGTCTATTTCCCTCGGTTGCCAATGATAGGCACGAAATTCAACCCGATTGCAATAAGAAATACAACAGATGCAAGGACCTCTGCGACGCGATCCTTCAGCGTGATGGTAAAAACCAGCATCGTAAGAAAAATTCCCCACTTAGCGAATTCTCCGCGTAATTCCTGCCAGCCCCTCTGATCGGGACCTACCGCGATTCTCGGCAGCACTCCCGCACGCGACAGTTCCCGGTTCCGGCCCATTAACCGAAAAACACGAAGCGCCTCACCTGCGACCAGAATTATGAACCCTGATAGCGGTGCGAGAGACCCCAATCCAACGGCATACAAAAGTTCACTCCCATACTGGGCCCGCCGACGATTCTCAGAGGTCATCAAGTCTGGATGGCCGGGCAACGATTGTCGGACTCCTCCGAACCCGGTGCAAAGGATGGCCGCAGCCCCAACCATTAGTGTCGCGATCGCAAACAAGATCCGTTCGAGGAACACCGTGTGTTCCCCCGTATTCTTTATTAATTGCCACACGATGTCGTCGCGTTGGATGAAGTAGGTGCCGAAAGCAGCCGCGACAATAAGCTGGTGAACCAGAATCGGATGGCGATATTCGAATTGAGTCGCCCTAATAGTTAGCAATCTCATTGGAAAGGCAGGCCGCGAACAATTATCCTCCTTCCCCTCCCCACCACCGCAAGAGACCAAGCCTGCCTCACCCAACATCACGGTACGGCATCGCGTTACGCAAACCACAAATTGACTGCGCTGCATCCAAGTCGGCAGCGGAATGCGTTGCTTGGCTTGCGATGGAGGGAGCGCGTCATGCTGCAACAGGATGATCTCGACAAAGTATCTGTGAGAGTTACGCGCAAGCGACTATTCTGCGTCCTTTTTGGGTTGACCCTGCTCATGTTGGGGTGTGCGTCCGGCGCCACCAGAAAAACCTCTTCAATGAAGTTAGCCCAAAACGTCAAGTCGTCCGCGGGGGAACCCAGTTCGCGGAACCAATCCCTGCTGGGCCTTTACTCGGCGGAGATTGAGGCCGCAGCCGACAAGATCATTCAGGATTCGCCTTCTCCCGTAGCCCGGAGACAAGCGCTGGTCTGGAAGGCCGAGGCGATTCCGGCTCTGCAGACATCCTTGCTGAAAACTGACCCGGTCGCCGCAGTCGTTGATACTTGGGTGTTCATTTTCCAAATGACCGCCTATATGGAACGACCAGCCATGAAAGACGAATTTGGCGGATTCCATTCCGTTGTTGCCGAAACTCTAAAAAACATGGATGCAGAGATGGAGCAGCTTGTCCGGGCGGCGGCGCCGTCAGCCAACGTTGCCGATCTTCGTCAGAGAGCCGGCGCCTGGGCCGACGCTCACCCCATTCCGGCCGGTCTGGCCGGCCGTCAATCTACCGACCCTGAGGTGATCCGCAAGGCAGGCGAATCTGACTTAGGAGCGATGGCTTCCATCAAGGCGCTTGGGGAGAGCCTAGGCGATCTTACAGCCCGATTGGATTCGTACAACATCTATCTCCCCAAACAGGCCCGCTGGCAGGCCGAACTTTTGCTCAGCGACCTCACGCGCAATGCCCAGGTTGAGGCCGTCATGTCCAACTTCGTGGTCCTCTCGAACACGCTCGCGAAAGCGTCAAGCAGCATGGAAAACATGCCGGAACTCATGGGGCAGGCACGGGAGGCAGTGAGGGCGGATGTTGAGGGCCAGCGTCTGGCGGCTCAGGCTTTCTTGCGGGAGGAGCGCCTGCAAACCCTCAACGCTCTGCAGCAAGAGAGAATTGCCACCGTTGCCGCCATGCGTAGCGAACGACTGGCAGCGACCGCGGACCTCCGTGGGGAACGACAGGTGGTGCTGGACGCTCTTCACAACGAGGAAGTAGCTGTCATGAACGACTTCAACGCTGCCAGCGAAAAAGCGATTAAGGACCTCGACGCACGGGGCCGCGGCCTGATCGATCACTTCTTCCTGCGAGCTCTCGAGCTGATGCTGCTGGCGCTGGTCTTGGGCTCCTTTGCGGCGTGGATTCTGCTGCGTTGGTTTCCCGGCAGGCGCCCCGAGCGTGGCGAAAGATTGCTGGATCGCGCCGCCTGACTTAGTTAGGCAAACAGTTTGACCCAGGATCAATCTGCCCACCGGTCTTTATATTGCTCTGCAACTGTCTGCACAGATTCTCATACATGGTAGCAACAGTGTCTCCGTGACTCTGATCCAGCGTGCAAGGAGCGTGGCTATCCTTTCTGTTGCGCAGCCTTGGCGGTCGCTTGCTTTATCGCCTCAATCAGGGGCTTAGCCTCAGCGGGCATGGTAATGCCTTCGCCCTTGAGAATCTGCTGCGGACTGACTTTCTGGCGGTAGAGGTTCTCGTTGGCGTCACCATCGACACGAAGCGTCATGCCTGACAGGGATACCCCGGCAAACAGGCCGCGAGCGCGAGAATAAGAGAGCATCTCGGCCTTCATGGCTTCGTTGGTGGAAGCCTCTTGGGTCCTTCCCACAGGTCCGGCGGCGACGCTGGCTTCGGCGCCCAGTTTGACCTTACTTTTCAAGATAGACTTGGCGCCATCGTCGTTGAGCACCAGGATGACAACATCAGTGGCTTCAGCGCCAAGCTGAAAGCCAATGTCGCCACCGCCGGAGGCCATCATGATCGGCGCGCTCCATGGACCCTTGAAGTTTTCTCCGGTGCGGCAGGTCATGACCCCGCGCCCGTAGTCACCTCCGATGATGAAAGCGGCCTTTTTGAGCCCGGGTATTACGATGACGCACTTGGTGCCGTCCAGAACACTGAGCGGGACGCCTTTATCAGGCGCGTTGAATATGTCCTTCACGACATCCGCTGACGCGGTGATTCGCTCTCTTTCCTTTTCTCCCATGTCCGCCCAGGCGGAAACGACCAGACCCACAATGGCAATTCCTATGCTTGTTATTCTCTTCATTTTGAACCTCGCTTGCTTGCGAAATTGGCTAACGCTTGACTTTCCGCAGGAGTATTGACTCGAATGTGATTCTCTGCGCTGAAGTTTCCGGCCACTGACCGCTTTCGCAGCGTCCGTCTGAACCCGTTTCCACCGTTTATGCTACATCTTTGATGCTGGCTCGACATGAAAATTGCTCCTGCTCTCGGTACTGCCTATCCGTCAGGCTGCTCCGGTTTGCGCTTTGGGCAGGCTGCGAATGGCGGCAGCGAAACCTATCAGGGCCGCACCGTCAAAGATCAGGTCGACGCCGATCGCGATACCAATGAAGTAAGTGCTGGCTGCGGACCAAGTGGCCAACAGGTAGATGCCCAGAGCCGCCGAGACCAGGCCCGAAAAGGCCGTCCCTCCCCACATGGGGAACCGAATGACACTGGCTCCGACTAAGCGGAACAGCCCGCCCACGATGAACAGTGAGGCGAGCACCAGGGTCACGCCTGCGGCGCCTGCGTCGGGATGACTGATCAGAAGGTATCCGGTCACTCCACGGATAATCGCGTTCAGCAGGTATAAGAAGAATCCGTGCCAGCTGAAAGCGCGGAATGCATTTACCAGCCACAAGACTCCGCTGATGGCGAGCACCCAGCCGAGCGCGAGAATGGAAAACGTAGTTGCAGTCTGCGCCTTTCCCACACACACGACGCCAAGAATCGCGAGCAGAATGCCGAACACGAGAAACCAGCCCCAGGATTTCCTGACTTGCTCGACGCCGGCGGCGAAGAGATCTGAAATGTTAGTCATTGTCCTCTCCCTTTGTTGACTGCTGTTATTCAGTTGAAGCTAGGTTCAAATCGAACTCAGCGCAAGAAAACTTCTGGAGTGTTTTTCGGAACAGAAAACGCTTTAGCCGACTTCGGGTCCGAGCTGAATCCTCCGAAGGCCGAGGGATTTTTGCGGAAGTGCTGTTCCAGGGCATCGACCCGGTGCTGATCATCCGGATGATCTGATAAGAGCTGCGGCAATTGGTTAGGTTGGGCGTTCTTGAAATCCTGGAACAGCCAAACCAGTCCCCAGGGGTTATATCCGGCTGCACCACAGATATCTGCCCCGGTCAGGTCCGCGCGCTCTTCCACATCGCGGGAGTAACTGAGGGAATGGAGCTTCCCCAGGAGCAGGATGGCCAGTACATGCGCACGAGAAGGCCCCAGAAGTACGGCAGCTCCGACTTCCCGCTCCCTGATTTTCTGCTGCTTCTCCATCAACTCCACGGTGTCGTGATGGATGGTGTGGGAAACCTCGTGGCAGAGAGTTCCCGCGAGCTGCTCCGTGTTCTTGACGAAATAGAGAAGCGAATCCACGACATACACGTTGCCACCCGGCGTTGCGAAAGCATTTGGCTGAGTTTCGTGGACCAGATAGAACTTGAAGGGGTGGTTGTATCGAGGCTGCGCGACTCGGGTGATGGCATCCGCAATAGGCCGCAACTGGTCGTACAGAGGGGAAGATTCGATGATTTCGCCTTTGACCTTGAGTTCGTTGAAAACTTCCTGACCCATTTGCAGCTCTTGGTCCGGACTCTGTTGCGCGGCGACCGACGCTGCTGTCCCTCCAAGTGGCGCCAGCCACGCGATAACAGTGGCAGAGAAAATCAGTACACGAAATGGTTTGCATACATTCATGGTTTGCCTCCTCCTCAACCGAACTAGCTTGCCTTCGCCTTGGATTGAATCTCCTTCACCGATTTCTCGAAATCTTCGATTCGCGATTCCAGATCAGCTTTCCCCTGCTCCCACCGGTCGCTGGCTGACTCCTTCAGCTCCTGTAGCTCCTGCTGGATACCCGCCTTCTTGGGCAGCAGTTCTGCGATCGCTTTGATTTCGACGTTCGCTTTCGCGGTCTGCGCATGCGCTTTCAGCGAGTCCAGCTTTGCCACGGCGGCCCTAATCCGGGATTGAAACTCGTCCTGGATTGCCTGCTTCGCCTTGTTCGCAACGGTATTCATGTGATCCTCCTTGTGTGTCGCATTTCGCTTCACGTTTGTTCTGAAACACACCCTGTCATGGAGCAATGCGAGGGCCACAGTCAAACCGCTGAAAACGCTTAAATTCAGGCGTCACAATACCATGATTCCTTCGCGAATCCACGAACTTCCCGAAAAATGAAACCAGCGGCAGCGTGCTTCGCGGGAAACGCCAACAAGATGATCGCTGGCAATCTCTCTATTTCTGAAGAAACCGTTGAAGCTCACATGCGGAATATTGTCTCAAAACTCGGCGCAAACGATCGCACCCACGCTGTGACCATAGCCTTGAAGCGTGGCATCATCGAAATCTAGTCGTCTCTGTGGCAGAAAAAAAGGCCAGGCAGGGCGCAAGATGAATGGATGAACAGCTTTTCGGCGCGCACCCTGAGTTGACGCGGCGGGCGAGTTCAACCCTCTTAGCGGGAAGGTAAGAGCGTTGCGATTATCCCTTCACCTGCATGACCGGCGGCTGACCGGGAAGAGAAGTTGGGGAACTCTCGGCCGAGAAATATTCGGTCCACACGATTTTCAGGACGGCGACTGCCGGCACAGAGAGATAAACACCTGCGATGCCTCCCAACTGACCGCCCACCATCAGCGCAAATATGACGGTGAGGGGCTGCAGGTTCAAGCTGTCACCCACAATGCGAGGCGAGTTCACATAGTTCTGCACCAACCTCCACACAATCACCAGCCCTGCCATCCAGATCCAGTGTGCGTGAGTCAGGAAGCCGATCGTCAGCATGGCAACCGTCGCAGCGATCCATCCCACCACGGGAAGAAATTCCAGAACGCCTCCCAGAAGGCCCAGCGCCAGCGCATGCGGGAACCCCAGAGCTAGCATGGAGAGGGTATAGAAAATAAAGGAGAGGCCCGCAAGAACGAGCTGTGAGCGAATGTACTTGGCAAGCATCGTATCAACGCGCCGCAGGATTCGCGTTCCCAGTGTCCGGCCTCGCCGTAGTTCAACGCTTTCGATGAAAGCCTCCGTAATCTGACGTCCATCTTGCAGGATGAAGATGGCCAGAATGGGGATGGCAAAGAGCCAGATTGCGCTTGCAGCAACATAGGCTGCGGACGCGGCACCACGCTCAAATACGCCGGCGATCAGATCATGGTGGCGAGCCGACCAGTTCTGGATCCACGCTTGCTGACCGGTGCTCAACACGTGCCCGCCCCAAAACGTCGCGCCAGCCGTTCCATTGGAAAGACCTTCCAGGATCTCGGGCACAATCGCATTGAGGCTTTTCATCTGCGCGACAAGGTGCGGACCGAACGCGTAGCCCAAGCTTCCAACCAGAAGCGCCCCAATCAAGTACACCTGCGCGACCGCCCAAGTGCGATTCTTATGACCCAGCCACGAGCGCTGTTGCACCAGCGTGACTACGGGTTCGAGCAAATAGGCAAAGAAAATAGTCAGCAGCAGAATGAAAAAGGCGCCGCGCGCCACGTAGAGGACAACGGCTGCGACCGCGAAGAGCGCCACGGTCGTGACTATGTTCCCCGTACGATCGTCGACTGAGAACATTATTGTTCCCTTTCTGCGCACCATTCAGCCAAGGCCTGACGTCCACCTTCAGAGCCTTGAGATTCAGCGGGCATTATTGGGAATCATACTCTTTGTGGGGACAGCTATCGGAAGCACACCTTAGATCGGCAATCTTGGGCGCATCACAGATGAACAGCGGCCGTGCACATTATTACAAGCACCAAATGCGGGCCATATCATGCGAATCCTGCAGGAGCAGCATAGCCCTGAGATGGCCGTCAAACCGGATGCTGTTCTGATGTAAACGACCGGATAACTAGGGGACAACGGAACGTTTTCTGATGTCTGACGTGACTCGTTCAGCTCGTCGTGGGTGATGTTGTCCTCATTACGCAACGTGGAGCTGCGCGTCAATCCAACGGCGGTTCTGCTAAGACCGCTCTTTCTTGCGCATCCAGACGTCCCAGGTTAGCGGCCCGGCTTCCTCATCGGTCAGAGGGCGGCCCGTCAGCTTGAGGGCCAGCTTGATCTGGCCGTGATGGTAGCCCTCGTGCCAGACCATGTGTTGGAGCAAGAGGATCGGGTGGTCGTAGTGAAGGTTCATGTCCCGGCCTGCCTCCACCTTGGCCTTGACTGCGTCCCGCACCGTCTTGGCGCTCTCGTTCAGCATCTGGGCGAGGCGACTAGGGTCGCGCTCGTCCGCCCATTCCTCCTCGGGTAGGTGTCTGGCGAACTCGGGGGCATCTTCGGAGATGAACACAAGGCGTACATAGTGGATGTGCGTGAACAGCTCCGCGACGGAAGGGCTGCCCTCCATCGCCCTGGCCTCCAGTCCGCCCTCGGGGAGGGCGCGGAGCAGGTTGAGAAGGATGGTATTGTTCCGGTCCCAAGAATCGAGCAAAGCCTCGAGCAGAGGCTCAAGCCGCAGTGGGTCTTGTGCGTCCAACATGTCCACGCCCCGTTGGTTGATGCGAAATTGTCACGAATTTTTTATGCTAACACCGTGTTGGTTCCCTGCCCGCGCTGCTTGAGCTAATTCCTAACTGCGCTGAGCGTGTTTCAAAAAACGATCCGTAACAGGGGCATGACCCAGCCCATGCCTTTAGGCATTGCGTGAGCGAAGCGAAATCGTGCCGTAAAGAGCCAATCGAATTGCGGGATTTAGAGCGTGTGTGAAAACTAGAAACCTCGTCACGTTGTGCAACCAAATCCGTCAACTGCTCTGAACTTGCGATCACGGCATGAGCCCCGCCCGTGAAAGCCCCGTCAGGGGCGCATGAGAATAGCCGAAAGCGCCGGGAGACCGGCATAGCGTAGTGAATGAAAGAGTCACACAGTGAAGGAGTAGCGAACCACGCTGACCTCGAGTCATGCGGCGCATGCCGCAAGGGATGGGCTGAAGCGTTGA
>Ga0209648_10000829_pt1 | contig 24468 bp, 21 predicted proteins | sample GraSoi2013_115cm_FD_185830 | JGI IMG/M metagenome (GOLD analysis project Ga0209648, IMG submission 185830) | Grasslands soil microbial communities from the Angelo Coastal Reserve, California, USA - Sample 9_17_2013_115cm (SPAdes) (version 2) | ecosystem: Environmental > Terrestrial > Soil >... | reverse complement strand
CTCGGCGGGGAAGCGCGTGATGACTTCGTGACCGGTCTCGGTGACCACGATCTCTTCCTCGATGCGCGCCGCGCTCCAGCCGTCGGTGGAAGGCCAGAATGTCTCGAGGGCAAAGACCATGCCCGGCTTGAGTTCGTGCGCGTGTTCGAGCGACACCAGGCGGCTGATCACCGGCTTCTCCCAGATCGCCAGGCCGACCCCGTGTCCGAACTGCAGCGCGAATGCGGCCTCTTCGTCGGGGAAGCCGAATTCTTGGGCTTTCGGCCATACCGAGGCGACCTGCGCGGTTGTCCGGCCGGGGCGAATCAGTTCGATTGCGGCGTCGAGGTATTCGCGGCAGCGCTTGTAAGCGTCCACCATGGCATGCGAGGCGTAGCCGATGGTGAAGCAGCGGTAATAGCAGGTGCGGTAACCCATATAGGAATGCAGAATGTCGTAATAAACCGGATCGCCGGGCCGCAGCACGCGATCGGAGAAGACATGGGGATGCGGATTGCAGCGCTCGCCGGAGATCGCGTTCACCGCTTCGACGTATTCGGAGCCGAGGTCGTAGAGAACTTTGCTCACCAAGCCGACCGCCTGGTTTTCGCTCATGCCCGGCTTCATGGCGCGATACAGCTCGTCATAGGCCGCGTCCACCATCATCGCGGACATATTCAGCAGCGTGATTTCGTCCTGCGTCTTGATGACGCGCGCGTCGGACATGATCTGCTGGCCGTCGACGACTTTGATTCCTTCCTTCTGTAGCGCGAAGAGAATGGGAGGCTCGATGATGTCAACTCCGAGAGGCTCGTTTTGCAGGCGGCGCTTTTCGAGTTCGACCTTGATCTTGCGCGCGACGTTTTCCGCGCGGCCCATCTCCGGGGACATCGCGCCGCGCAGCAAAGGAATGCCCGCGCGGGAGCGCTCGCCGAGCCAGGGGCAATTGAGTTGGTGGTGCCTGGCGGCCGAACCGAAGTCCCAAAGAATCGGCTCATCGTTTTGGGGCAGAAGCGTGAAGCGGCTGTTCTTATCCTGCGCCCAGGTGCCGATATGCGTGGCAGTGATATAGCGCACGTTATTCATATCGAAGCAGAGCAGGGCGCCCATTTCGGACTTTTGCAGCAGGGCCCTGGCGCGGGCGAGGCGCTCGCGGCGCAAGCGGTCGAAGTCCACGCGATTTTCCCAATCCACCGCCATCGTTCCGTAGGTTTTTAGTCCCATGGCATGCCTCCGAAGGTCGTTTTCTTACTGCCGCCCTGAAGGGCGGCGCTACAAGACCGGCGCGGCGTCAGGATCTGCCGCAAACCAAGAGCGAAGAGAGATTCTTCCCTTCACGGCCGCTGGCCCAAAAAGGGGGCCGAAGAAAGGCGGCGGCCATTCCGCTCAGAATGACAGCGCATTACATGGCCGCGGCGTCAGGATTTGCCGCAGAGAGCGCACGCGGCTTCGAATACCTGTTTTTCGCTGGGCACCGTGGCGTCTTCGAGTGGTGGCGAAAACGGAATCGGCACATGCATGGCGCCAATTCGCTTTACTGGCCCGTCCAGATTGTAAAACGCGCCTTCCGCAATCACCGAAGCGATTTCCGCGGTCACTCCGTAGCGATGGTAGCCTTCGTCGATCACGATCACGCGCGAAGTCTTTTTGGCCGATTCGATCAGAGTTTTTTCGTCGAGCGGCCACATGGTTCGCGGGTCCACGATCTCAGCGCTAATTCCGATCTCGTCCAGCATTTTCGCGGCGCCCAGGGCGACCTGCACCATGCTGCTGGTGGCGACCAGCGTGATATCGGTTCCGGCGCGTTTAACGTCCGCGACTCCCAGGGGAATGGTGTACTCCTCGGAAGGCACGGGGCCTTTGAGGCGGTACATCATTTTATCTTCAAAGAAAATGACGGGATTGTCGTCGCGAATGGCGCTTTTGAGCAGGCCCTTGGCATCGTAAGGCGTGGAAGGCAACACGACTTTGAGACCGGGAATATGGCTGGGCCAGGCGTGCAGGGATTGTGAATGCTGCGCCGCGGAACGCCGCGTCGCGCCCATGGTGGTGCGCAAGACCATGGGGACTTTCCAGGTGCCTCCGGACATGTAATGGATCTTGGCGGCCTGGTTCACGATCTGGTCCATCACCAAGGTGAGGAAGTCACCGAACATGATGTCGACCACGGGCCTAAGACCCGTCATTGCGGCGCCAACACCGATTCCCGTGAAGCCGGGCTCGGAAATTGGCGTGTCGATCACGCGCTCTTTGCCGAACTCTTCCACGAGTCCCGACAGAACTTTGAAGGGCGTGCCCGCTTCGGCGACGTCTTCGCCGAGCACGCAGACGCGCGAATCGCGGCGCATCTCCTCGGCGATGGCTTCGCGAATGGCCTCGCCGAAGGTGAGCTCTCTTAACGTGGTTTGGGCCGTGGTTTGGGTGGCAGTCTCAGGCATAGACATCCTGCTCCACCTGATCGACGGTCGGATAAGGCGCGGCAATGGCGAATTCCACCGCGGCGTTCATCTCCGCTTTGACTTCGGTTTGAATCTTCTCCAGTTGCGCGGTATCGGCGAGCTTCTGCTGGATGAGCCAATCGCCAAGGATCTTGATGGGATCGCGCTCGGAGGACCAGCGCTGCTCTTCCTGCTTGGCGCGATAGTATTCGCGATTGATATCGCCGACGTGGTGGCCGCGATACCGGTAGGTGTTGCAGAGCATAAAGGCCGGGCCTGCACCCGCCCGCGCGCGCTCCACGAATCGAGTGGCCAAGGCGTGCACCGCGCGCACGTCCTGTCCATCCACGCTTTCAGCGGGGATGCCGAAAGCGGCCGGGCGAGCGAGGATGTCGCCGGAGGTCGTCTCAGAGTAGTGGGTATATTCGTTATACATATTGTTTTCGCAGGCGTAGATCACGGGGAGCTTCCAGAGTTGGGCGATGTTCATGACTTCATAGAGGACGCCCTGCCCGAGCGCGCCTTCGCCAAAGAAGCAGACGCAAATTCTGCCGTTGCCAAGCTTCTTGGCCGAAAATGCCGCGCCCGTGGCAATGCCCGAACTGCCGCCGACGATGGCATTGGCGCCAAGATTTCCCGTGGCCGGATCGGCAATGTGCATGGATCCGCCCTTGCCGCGGCAGTAGCCGGCCTCTTTGCCGAGCAGTTCGGCAAACATGCGATCGGGCTTCGCGCCCTTGGCGAGGCAATGACCATGGCCGCGATGCGTGCTGGTGATGTAGTCATCGGGCCGCAGCGCTTCGCAGATTCCCACGGCGACGGCCTCTTCACCTTCGTAAAGGTGGGTGAGGCCGGGCATGAGCGCGCGAAGGTAGAGATCGTTGGCGTGTTCCTCGAATTCGCGGATCGAGTACATGCGCCGGTACATGCGCAGGAGCTGGTCTTTATTTAACGCGGCGTCAAGCGCCGCGTTGCCTTCGTTTCTAGCGGTAGTCGTACTCATCGGGATACCCCAGACATTTTGGCCAGCGCGTCAAACATGACGGCGAAATCCTCGTGAACCAGGCCGATGGCTCGCGCGCTGGTGAGCATTTCATTTGCGGCCGCCGCGGTTGGAAGAGGAACGTCCACCTGGCGCCCCAGTTCCAGCGCGAGCAGCATATCCTTCTGCATCATGTTTACATCAAACCAGGCCGTTTCTGGAAGCTTCAGCACAAACGGGCCGCGGTACTGCACCATGGGCGAGGCAATGGCGCTGTGGGTCAAGACGTCCACCGCGGTTTTGCGCGGAATGCCGCTTTTTTCCGCCAGCAGAACGGCTTCCGAAAACGCCAGCATCTGCACGGCAAGATTGGAATTGGTGGCAATTTTCATCACCAGGGCCAGGCCATTCTCGCCAACGTAGGTTACCTTGGGCCCCTGCCCCCCGGCTGCGGGTTGGTCAGAGAAGTCTTCGAGAATCGGCTTGAGCCGATCGAAGCTCTCGCGCTTACCCGCAACGATGAGCGACATCCTCCCGACCTTGAGGGTGGCCACACTGCCCGATACCGGCGCGTCCAGCATATCGGCGCCTTTTTCCCGGGCTTTGGCCGCGAGGGCGCGGCTGGTGGCCACGCTCACGGTGCTCATATCCACAAAGAGTTTGCCCCGGCTCAGTCCGGCCAGAATTCCGTCCGGGCCCTCGGCAATGGAGGTGAGCGCGGCCGAATTGGCGACTGAAGAGAAAACGACGTCCGCGGCTTCGGCCACAGCGCGCGGCGTGGGAGCGAATTTCATGCCCTTGTCGATGAGCGGTTGCGCTTTAGCGCGGGTGCGGTTATAGCCGGTGAGGCTATGCCCTTTCTCGAGCAGCCGTTGGGCCATCAAGCCGCCCATGACGCCCAGCCCTACGAATCCGAGATTGGCCAAAGGATCGAGACCTCCTTCTTCGCCTGTAAAGTTGTGTCGCCCCTACCCGGGGCTTGGAGAATTTAGCTGTGATGGTCTCCCAGTGCTTCCACACTGGGTTAAGTTATGTACGCCCCTCCGGGGCTTCTCGATTCGGCGATAGCGGCGTGAACAACATTGATCTGCGTGCTAGCCACCCCGGCACGCCGAAAGAAAATCCCCCAGGGCCTCCGACAAAATTCGTCGGAGCGCCCTGGGCTACAAGTCTTTTGCGCAAGAAGCAACGCGCATCAGGAAAAAGATGACGGCCTAAAGCCACCCCAGCCGAACAGCAGATCCCTCGACTGCGGCCCGCGCCCGCGCTTCGCCGCGGGAAATACGAAAACGCGCGGGACTCCGCTCGGGATGACAGCCGTGGGAACGGGCTTGGGTTTAGCAATACCAAGGGACCAATCTTTCTCCACCTAAGTTGGTTCTGCTTACTGAATCCAGACGGTTTTGATGTCGGTGAATTCGCGAATGCCGAAGGTGCCCAATTCGCGGCCGTATCCGGACCACTTCACGCCGCCAAAGGGCAGCCGCGGGTCGGATGCAACCATGCGGTTGATAAACACCATCCCGGATTCAATCTCGTTGATCAGGCGTTCGCGTTCCTTTTCGTCGTTCGTCCAGGCGCTGGCGCCCAGCCCGAAGCGGCTGTCGTTGGCGATACGGATAGCCTCATCCAAATCTTTGGCCCGAAATACGCTGGCTACGGGGCCAAACAACTCGTCGCAATGCGCGGGCGAACCTCTGGGGATTCTGCCGAGCACAGTTGGGGCGTAGAAATTACCGGGACGATTAAGCGGCTTTCCGCCCGTCAGTAGTTCGCCGCCCGATTCGACAGTGGTCCGCACGGAGCGATCCAGAGTCTCCACGCCATCTTTTGTGGCCAGCGGCCCGAGATCGGTTTTTTCGTCAAAGGGATCGCCAACTTTGAGCGCCGCCATGGTGGAGACGAATCTGCGCAGAAACTCGTCGGCGATGGGTTCCGCGATGATAAAGCGCTTGGCAGCGATGCAGGACTGGCCGTTATTGGAGATGCGCGCCTTCACGGCGGTGGCGACGGCCTCGTCGAGATTGGCGCTGGGCATGACGATGAAAGGATCGCTGCCCCCAAGCTCCAAGACCACTTTCTTGACCTTTTTTGCCGCGCCCATCGCGACTTGAACGCCCGCGCCTTCGCTGCCGGTGAGCGTCGCGGCCGCGATCCTCGAATCGCCGAGTATGGCTTCGACTTTTTGTGATCCGATCAGGAGTGTTTGGAATACGCCTACGGGGAAGCCAGCGTCGCGGAACAGTTCCTCGATCATCAGGGCGCATTGGGGAACGTTGGAAGCGTGCTTGAGCAGCATCACATTGCCCGCGGTCAAAATCGGCGCCGCCGCGCGGATCACTTGCCAGAAGGGATAGTTCCAAGGCATGACGGCGAGAACCGGGCCCAGAGGCTGATAGCGGACGTAGCTTCGCGTCGCGGGAGTGGCCACGACCTCGTCGGCGAGGAAGGCCCGGCCATTCTCGGCATAAAACCGGCAAACCCAGGCGCATTTGACGGCTTCCTCGACGGCCGAGCGGAAGGTCTTGCCCATCTCGGTGGTCATCATGCGCGCAAAGGTTTCTTTTTTGTCTTCCAGGATTTCGGCGGCGCGCTGCATGAGCGCAGCGCGTTCGGCAAAGGTGCTCTTGCGGTATTTCGGGAACGTGTCCGCCGCGACCTGGAGTTTGCGGTCGATTTCGCGATCGGAGAGTTGCTCGAATGTTTTCAGAGTCTCGCCTGTTGCTGGATTGATGGTCGCTATGGGCATCCCTAACCTCGTCTCAGGTATGTAAGGTCAAGATACCATGCCGTTTGGCGGGGCACAAAATCAGGGGCCGCGCCCTCTCGGGCACCCAGCGCCTTTGGCGGCGGGGGGCCAGCCAACCGCAGATAGAATGCCGCCTGGAAGGCGGCGCTACGAAAAAAGCGAAAAGCAGATCCCTCGGCCGACCTTGACGCACGAAAGCTCCTGATGCCCATGACTTTCGCGCGGAGAGCCCGCATGAAGACATGCGGGCGAATTTCCTCGGGATGACAGCGGGGGGCCGCGCTGGGAAATGCGGATACTACGCGGCGCGAGCGCTGCGCGCTGGGGAGCTAACAAAGCAAACGCGCGGCGCAGGTGGGGCGAAACGCGTTTTGTGTCGCGGGTTTCGTTGTTGTATGGTGAGCACATGGCCGACGATCGGTTTCATCTTCTGGGCGTGAGCGGGAGCCTGCGCGAAAAATCGCGCACGGCGCTGGCGCTCCGGTTGCTACTCGATTTTGCGGAAGAGCACGGCGCCGAGACACGCATGCTCGATCTGCGCACAATCGAATTGCCGCTATATCGCCCGGATGGCCCGGGTGGGTCGGCGGCCGAGCTTCGGCTGGGCGCGGACATGAAGTGGGCTTCGGGGGTGGTGCTGGCATCTCCGGACTATCACGGCTCGATGTCCGGGACGATGAAGAACTTCCTGGACTACAACTGGGAGGAGTGCGCCGGCAAAGTTTTTGGTTATGTTTGTTCCTCGCACGAAAAGGGACTCACGGTAATGGACCAGATGCGCACGGTGGTGCGTCAGTGCTACGGCTGGAGCATGCCGTACGGGGTGTCGTTTGACGGCAGGGCCGATTTTGATTCAGAGGGCAAGCTGAAAAACGAAAAGGTTGAAGCGCGGTTGCGGATGATGGCGCACGATCTAGTGATCTACGGGGCGCTGATCCATCAGCAATTTCTCTCCGACGTCGCCGGGAGCGACGCGCGGACGTTCGCGGCGGCGTATCGCTAGGCGGCCTGCGCGCGCAGGCCGTGCTGGCTGCGGCGACCTTGTGTCGCCCCTGTACGGGGCTTGCTCGATTTCGGAAACCGTTCCCAGGGCTTCCACCGCCCCAACACACGCAAAATCGGCGCGTGTTGAGGACCCCGGTTCCGCCCTGGGCTAATTTGTGTCGCCCTACCGGGCTTGCCGCAACAAGGCAAAAGCAGATCCCTCGCTCCTCACCCTGACGTTCGGGGATCCGCATTGGCTCGTGATGACAATCAAAACAAAACAAGCGATGCGCGAACGTTTGCGTTGGCGTATCGCTAAGCGGCCTGTGCTACCGCCGTGCTAGTTGGGGCGGTATCGAACCCCCTGACGCCGACGCGAAAGATCGCGCGGCAGCGTCAGCCTCATCGTATAAACGTGAGCAGGGAAACCAAGAAATCCGGAGAAGTTCGTATCGGGATTTCCGGCCGGCGCTATAAGGGCTGGCGGGGCGTCTTCTATCCCGAAGATTTGCCGCAAAAGCGCGAGCTCGAATACGCGGCGGGAATTTTCGGGTCGGTGGAGATCAACGGCGCATTCTATTCGCTGCAGTGTTTAGCGAGGCGCTTTCTTATTTTGCAAAGCTTTCGCCGCAAGGCGTTTCGCCCAGCGATTTTCCGGGAAGCAGATAGTTCCGAACGTAATCGTGGACCGCTTCGTTGAGAGGCGTAATTGGCTGCGCATAGCCGGTGGATCGCAGCTTATCGATTTTGGCCTCGGTAAAATATTGGTATTTGTCGCGAATCGTTTCGGGCATCTCGATATATTCGATCCGCGGCTCGCGGCCTAGAGCGACAAAGAGCGCGCGGGCAAGCTCGTTCCAGGTGTGAGCTTTTCCCGAGCCGATATTGAAAATCCCCGAGGCCTGGCGATTTTCCGCCAGATGCAGGGTCATGCGCACGGCGTCTTTAACGTAGAGGAAGTCGCGCCGCTGCTCGCCATCCCGATATTCCGGCCGATAACTTTTGAACAGGCGAATGACCCCCGTTTGCATCACCTGTGCAAAGCTTTTGTTCACGACACTGCGCATGTCGCCTTTGTGCTCTTCATTTGGACCGAATACGTTGAAGTATTTCAACGACACGATGCGATCGAGCCAGCCGTGCCGCCAGGCGTGCAGGTCCATCAGGTGCTTCGATTCGCCGTAGAGATTCAGCGGCTTCAGGCGTTCGAGATTTTCGGGATGTGCGTCGTCCATGCCCGCGCTGCCATCGCCGTAGGTCGCGGCTGAGGAGGCGTAGACAAAGCGGCTGCCTGCCATCAGGGCCCAAGCCGCGAGATCGCGCGAAAATTCGAAATTATTGTGGTAGAGATAATCGCGGTTGGTTTCCGTGGTCGAAGAGCAGGCGCCCAGATGAAAAACGCAATCGAAGCTTCCGAGTTTGCCCGCGTTAAGCCAGGATAGAGTCTGTTCCGGATCGATGTAGTCGACAAAAATCAAATGGCGGAGATAGCGACTCCGCTGGGCTTCCGGCGCGGACTCCGCGATGATGACGTCGGTGCAGCCGCGGCGGTTGAGTTCCCAGATCAGCGCGCTGCCGATGAACCCGCCCCCACCGGTGACCAGCACGCGGCGTCCCTGCCAGTCGTTTTGGTTTTTGGCCGCCGCCATATTCTTGAGCTTTGCGCAGCCCTACTATACAGTACCGGCCTTTCACCCTGGCGCGGGCGTGCTTTTTTATCGCGCCAGAGTCGACTGATGGGCATGCGCCGAGGACCCAAGCTTTCTCCGGGAGGACGTCGTGAAGCGAGGTCATGAGAACGAGCGGCTTAAAATTCTGCTTCGCCGCAGCGCCATCGAGCGGCGGGTCCGGCAAATGGGCCGGCAAATCACTACTGATTTTCACGGCGAGCGCCTGCACCTGGTCGGCGTTCTCAAGGGCGCGTCGATCTTTCTTTCGGACCTGATCCGCGAGATTCAACTGGAGGTCTCGCTCGATTTCATCTCCGTGGCGAGTTACGGGCAATCCACGCGGAGTTCGGGCCAGGTGCGGCTGACCAAGGATCTCGACAACAGCATCGAGGGCCTGCACACGATTCTGGTGGAAGACATCCTGGATACAGGCCGCACGATCAATTACCTCCAGCGCGTGATCTCGCAGCGCAAGCCGCGTTCGCTGCGGGTAGCCACGTTGCTGAGCAAAGCCGGCCGGCGCGTGAAGCAAGTCCGGCCGGACTATGTCGGTTTTGAGATTCCCAACGAATTCGTGGTCGGCTACGGCTTGGACTACGCGGAACGCTATCGCAACCTGCGCGATATCTGCATCCTGGAATTGCCCGGAGAGGTTCAGCCGCACACGCAAGCCATCCATCGCTAAACCACGCCCGCACTGGATTTGCGGCGGAGACTGCGCCTTTTGCGACAGCCCGAACCGGAACCTCCTTGGCCTGCTGTTATACTGGTGGACCCGGCAAAAGAAGAGAGCATCGCATGGCCAACGTGGAAACCAGGCTCACGCAGGAACTGCCCGAGAGTGTCCTGGCTACCCTTGCGGAGATCGGCGAAGAGATCAATGCCTCGCTGAACCTGGACCGCGTTCTCTCAAAGATGGCCACGCTGATCAAGCGGCTCCTCGATTATGAGATTTTTACGGTGATGCTGGTGGATGAACGCAGCCAGATGCTCTTCAATCGCTTTGCCGTCGGATACAGTACAGAAATCATGGAAAATTGGCGCATTCCGATCGGCCAAGGCATTTCCGGAGCCGCAGCCGCCGGCCGCCAGCCCATCCTGGTGGCGGATGTTCGCAACGATCCGCGATACATCAATGCCATTGATAACGTTCGTTCCGAACTCGCTGTGCCGCTACTTTTCAAGAATCAGGTAATTGGGGTCATCGACATCCAAAGCTCGCATGTCGATTACTTCACCCCCGAGCAGCAGGAAATTCTGGTCCTGCTGGCTGGCCGATTGGCCACAGCCATCGAGAACGCGCGGCTTTTCGAACGCGCCCAGAGCCAGGCCGACACTCTTTTGCTGCTGAACGAGGTTGGGCGCGAGGCCAGTTCCATTCTGGATATGGAAGCGTTGCTACGCCGTGCGGCGGAACTGGTAAAGCGGGTCATCGATTACCAGATCATGAGCATCATGCTTCACGATGAGATCACGAACCGCTTCGTCCAGCGGCTCGCGGTGAAATATGGACAAAGCGGCCAGGGAAAGCTGGCCGTCGGTTTCGGGGAAGGCATCATCGGCGCAGCCGCCTCCAGTGGACAGCCCGTCCGCGTTCCAGATGTAACCCAGGACGCGCGGTATCGCATGGTCAATGCCGAAACGCGGTCGGAATTGGCGATTCCTATGACCCATAAAGGCACGGTGGTGGGGGTGCTCGATCTGGAGAGCCCGCAATTGAACTATTTTACCGAGGACCACGTGCAGGCCCTTTCCATTCTGGCCGCGCAACTGGCCATCGCTCTCGAAAATGCGCGACTCTACGAGAAAGTGGCCCGGGATGAGGCGCGCATGGAGCGCGAACTGCAGGCGGCTCAGCGCATGCAGGGCGCCCTGCTGCGGCCCGTTCCGACGGAGGATTTTGGCGTGGATTTGGCCGCGCGGATTCTTTCCGCGCGCGAAGTCTGCGGCGACCTCTACGATTTTCTGCGCTATGGCCCGACGCGAATTGGTTTTGGCCTGGGAGACGTGAGCGGCAAGGGCTCCGCCGCGGCGCTTTACGGCGCCGTGGCCATCGGGATTTTGCGCAGCATCGCGCCGCAAAAGCTTTTGCCGGCCGAATTGCTGCGCCAGCTCAATCAGCTGATCTGCGAACGCCGCATCGAGGGGCGCTTCATGACCTTTTGCTTTGCCACCTGGCGAAAACCCACGCGGAAATTGCGGGTGGCCAACGCCGGCCAGACGCAGCCCCTGCTCTACCGGAATGGTCACTGCGAGCAGCTCAAACTGGTCGGCTTTCCGCTGGGTATTTATGATGACGTGACTTACGAGGAATGGGTGATGAACCTCGATCCGGGAAACATTCTGGTCTTCCAATCCGACGGCCTCTCCGAAGCCACTGATCCCGACGGTAATTTTTTCGGGATTCCGCGGATCGCGTCTCTCATTGAACAGAATGCGGGGCTCACGTCGGGCGAGCTCGCCGACCGGCTGTTATCCGAGGTTCACGAGTTCACGCGTGGCGGCGCTATTGCCGACGACCGAACACTTGTGGTCATGAAAGTCCAGTGAGCGCCTCAGTGGCTCGCCGGATGGTGCGCCGGCGTTCGAATTCGCCGGCGCATTCTACAATCGATCCCGCATCGTATACTCCCGAATTTTCCTGGCGTGGCAATGACCTCTGTTGCGAAGGCGTTCGCCTCGAGGAGATTGCCACCCGCGTCGGAACTCCCGCTTACGTTTATAGCTCCGGCAGCATCAGCGGCGCGTATCGCAAGCTCGACCGGGCCCTCGGACGCCAGCCGCACACGATTTGTTATGCCGTGAAGGCCAATTCCAATCTTTCCATCTTGAAGCTGACGGCGGGCCTGGGCAGCGGATTCGACATCGTCTCCATCGGCGAACTCTTCCGTTTGCAGCGCGCCGGAGTGGATGCGGAAACGATCGTTTTCTCCGGCGTCGGCAAATCGCGCGATGAAATTCGCGAAGCCTTACGAGCCCGCATCGGCCTCTTCAACGTGGAATCGGCAGCCGAACTCGAGATTCTGGCCGCCGAGGCATCGCGTTCGGGGATTCGCGCGCCCGCGGCCATTCGGGTGAATCCGGACGTGGAAGCGGGAGGACACCCGCATATTTCCACCGGCCACCACAGCCATAAATTCGGGCTCGATTGGGAGAATGCGCTTCCTCTCTATCTGAGGCATCGAGATTCGCGGTGGATCGAATGGCGCGGCATCAGCGCCCATATCGGCTCGCAGATTCTGAGCCCGGCTCCCTTTCGACGCGCCCTCACGCGCCTGGCGCGGTATTTTCGCGAGCTGGCAGATTCCGGAATCAAACTGAAGTATCTTGATTTCGGGGGCGGTCTCGGCGTGCGTTACTCCGATGAAAAGCCACTCTCGGCCGCCGATTACGCCAAAACCCTCACGGGAATTCTGCGCCCGCTGCGGTGCCATCTGCTGCTCGAGCCGGGCCGCTCGATCATCGCGCCCGCGGGCGTGCTGCTGATGCGCGTGGTGTATACGAAAGAGAATCGCGGCAAGACTTTCGTAATCGTGGATGCGGCGATGAACGACTTCATCCGGCCGGCGCTCTACGATGCCGTGCATCCCATTACGGCGGCGAAGCGCTGCGATGGCAATGCCGGCGAAATGCGCGTGGATGTGGTGGGGCCGGTGTGCGAATCCGGTGACTCTTTTGCTCAGAATTGGCCGATGGCGCGAGTCAAGTCGGGCGATTTGCTGGTGCTGTGGGGCGCCGGTGCTTACGGGTTTGTGGAGACGTCGAATTACAATTCACGTCCCCGGCCGCCAGAGGTTTTGGTGGAAGAAAGCCGCTTTCGGCTGATTCGGCGGCGGGAGTCGCTCTCGGACTTGATACGCGGCGAATAGGTGCCGAACGCATTTATTCCAAGCAAAACGACGTACCGCGATGTGATTGTTCAACCGGCGATTTGGAATTCGACCTTGCGCGCCTCGGTCACCCGCCGTGATGCATCGAGAATCTCGACGGAAACCAGGTCACCTCCTTCGTCATAGTCGAGAATCACGCCCGGTTTGTCCTCAGCACTTTCCGATATCGTCGCGCCCTCTTTGAGAATCATGCTGAGCGTATCCGTTTTGGTGTCGTAGTTTACTCTCATCGTTCTGTTCTCCAATACTTTGCGATCCTGCTCGTCCGATACGCTGTTACGACCTCTGCCGGTTCGCGATCCACATCAACGAAGACACGGATGAGATAAACTTTCGGCGGTTCGCCTGTTGCAATCCTCGATTGTAAAATGATTCGCCCGGGCCTTACCTCCAATACCTGCCCTGGAGAGTCGAGGACGTTTTCAATCGTTTCTTGCGATAGCGCGCGCCGTTGCATTTCAAATGCTGCGTGCCCGGTTATTACATAAGGTCGCGGGGAAAGTGAATCCACCGTACCTATTTGTCAAAAAGATAAGATTTTCTCAAGCATAACATCGATTGGCCTCTGAATTTTCTCCGCGTTTGGTTACTCTTATTCTGCGAGACACGCCTTATCATCTCTCGCCCCATTTGAGTTTGTCGCGGAGGACGCTGAAATAGCTCTTCTGCTGCGGTCGGACCAGACGCAGCCTTTCCGATGCGGCGCTGAGAGCTACGACGTCGTTGGCTTGTAGTTCGACTCCCACTTGGCCATCCACGGTGAGATAAATAGGAGCTTCTCCGGCCGCGAATCCGATTTCGATTTTAGCGCTGTCTGGAATGACCAGCGGCCGGTTCGTCAGCGTGTGCGGACAGATGGGCGTAATCACGAATGCAGAGACCACCGGATACATAATAGGGCCGCCGGCCGAGAGCGAGTAGGCCGTCGAACCTGTGGGCGTTGCCACGATCAGCCCGTCGGCTTTGAAGTTGCTTACAAACTCGCCGTTGACGCGCAGCTCCAGATCGATGATCCGTGCGAGCGCGGCCTTATTCAGCACGGCGTCGTTCAGGGCCCGCGCGCAATGAAAGGGCTTGCCTTGCCGCATCACGCGCGATTCCAGCAGCACGCGTTCGCTGTAGCGCGCCTCTCCTTTAATGGCCTGTTCGAGCACGGGATAGAGATCGTCCAGCGTCACGCTGGTAAGAAAGCCGAGTCCTCCCAAGTTCACAGCCAAAATGGGAACTTGGCGTTCGCCGAGCAAGCGAGCGGCCACCAGTAGCGTGCCGTCGCCGCCGAGGACGATGAGCAAATCGGAGACCCCGGGAATTTCCTCGCGCGCCTTTACCTTGCAGGAAGAGGAGATGCACTCGGCCGTTTCGCTATCGCAGAAAACATTTAAGCCTCGATCCTGGAGCCAGGCGAGCAACCCTGGGGCAACGGCGGAGATGTCCCTGCGCCGCGGACGCGAAATAATGCCCACGGCATGAACCGGCGCGGAAACCGCAGATGGACTAATGCCAGCCATTCAGCTCCAATTGCTCCTGAAGCGCTCAGAATCGCCGTGCATTGAGGCGAAGCAGAATTTTACCTTAGAGTTCGGCGCTGGGCGAATTGCGTGTGCCTAGCGCGGCGTAAAGGAAAAATTCCCGATTGCCCTCGGCTCCAGGCACGCAGCTGGGCTCCACCCCCAGGACATGCAGGTGCGACGCCTCCGCGGCCTTGCGCACGCGTTCGATCGCGCGCTCGTGCAGCTTTGCGTCTCGAACAATTCCGCCGGCGCCTACTTCGCCTCGTTGCAATTCGAATTGTGGCTTGATCAGCAGCACGAATTCGGCATTCTCCCGGGCCGCCGCCGCAAGCGCCGGCAGAACTTTGGTGAGAGAGATAAACGATAAATCCGCAGTAATCAACGATGGCCGCTCGGCCAGAGTTTCCGGCTTCAGATAGCGGACATTCATTTCCAGGGGCGCAACGCGTGGATCGCGATGAAGCTTCCAGGCGAGTTGACCGATGGTGACGTCGACGGCGTAGACTTTCGCCGCTCCACGTTGCAGCAAGCAGTCGGTGAACCCTCCAGAAGAGCTGCCGGCATCGAGGCAGATCCTGCCTGCGGGGTCCACGGAGAAATCGCGGAGAGCGCCTTCGAGCTTCTCTCCAGCGCGGCTGGCGTAACGCGATCCTCGTCCAACGATCTCGATTTGCGCTTCGGCCGGAAATGTCGCGCCGGGCTTATCCGCGCGGTGTCCGTCGACGCGGACTTCACCGGCCAGGATTATCGCCTGAGCTTTCTGACGCGACTCAGCGAGGCCACGCTCGACAAGCAGCACATCGAGGCGCTTTTTGGCTGCTTTGGGGCCAGTTTTCACTGCGATTTCTTCCAGGACAAAAAGCAGATTCCTCGCTTCGCTCGGAATGACACCTCAGGGATCCGACGCGGCGGCACGCGCCGATAGAAGCCTCAGGTCTCCTGCGCCTTTGTTTTATCGCAAAAGCTGAGCTTTTGCTGCGCGGGACGACCTGAGCTACAAATGGATCCTGTCGCGGCTGAAAGCGCGACCTACAAGCGATTCTGAAACCAAGGCCGCCCCGCTGAAGACCGCGGCACTACGTCTATACCTTTGGAACGGCTCAATACCACCCGGAGCTTAGGCGCGGCGCAAGACGAGGAATTCGCCCAACTCGCGCAGATTGGCGGCTGGCGGACCAAAGACGTCGAGCTCGGCCATCGCTTGCGTCGCCAGATCGCGTGCGATTCGGTGGGATTTCTCGAGGCCGAAAAGCGCCGGATACGTCGCTTTCTGCTGCGCCTGATCTTTGCCGGCGGTTTTGCCGAGGGACGCCGAAGATTCCTCCACATCGAGAATGTCGTCCGTTACCTGAAAAGCCCAACCAATCAGCCCTCCAAACTTGCGAAGCCGCTCCTGATCTTCGCACGAAGCTCCGCCGGCAATCGCGCCGGAAACGATGGAGGCTCGGATCAAGGCCGCCGTTTTCGAACGATGAATGTATTCGAGCATTTCGGCCGTGGCCTGTTTGCGTTCAGCCTCTAAATCCGCCACTTGCCCCCCGACCATTCCATCGCGCGTGCCCGCCGCGGAAGAGATCTCCCGGACTAAAGCGACGCGTTCGGCCGGCAGCAATGGCGCGCCGGCAAGGGTTTCGAATGCCAATGTAAGCAGCGCGTCTCCAGCCAAAATCGCCATGGCTTCGCCGAATTTTTTGTGACAGGTAGGGCGGCCACGGCGCAAATCGTCATTATCGAGAGCCGGCAGGTCGTCATGAATCAACGAATAGGTGTGGATAAATTCCAGCGCGCAGGCCACCGGAAGGCTTGCGGACGTCTCGCTTGAGAAAATGCGGAAGGCCTCGATGCAAAGAATCGGGCGAACCCGTTTCCCACCCGCAAACACGCTATAGCGCATCGCCCGGTGTATCAGCGAAGGACGCTCATTCTCCGCGGGCAGAAGGCGGTCGAGCTCGGCGTCAACGAGGCGATGGTCCTCTTCAAAAAAGTGGGGGAGTCTCATCCTATCGGAGGGTGCTCAGGTCTCCTCTTCGCTCTCCGGCTCGAACGGCTGGGCGGTCATTTCGCCGCCCGCCTTCTTCAACAAGATCTCCACACGGGCCTCGGCCTGCTCCAATTGCTTCTGGCAATCGCGGGAGAGCTGCATGCCTTCTTCGAAGAGCTTCATGGCGTCATCCAGGGGCAGATTCGCGCTTTCCAGCTTACGAACGATCTCTTCCAGGCGGGCCAGGGATTGCTCGAAGGCCGGCTTTTTGGGTAGTTCATGCTTGGCCGGTTCCGGTTTTTTCCCTGGAGTCGAATTCACGCCGCTAACCCCGCGCGCATTGCGGCATTCTAATGCACGCCGCGGAGCGGGCACAATGGGCGTCGCGCTGGTTTTGTGCGGGAGTTGAAAAGCAGACCCCTCGCTCGCACGCCATCACGCCCATTAGCGCGCGATGGCGCACCGCTTACTCGTGATGACAACTACGCCCCCGCGCACAGAAGCTGCGCAGACGAGCCGCGAACACTGGGCGACGGTAATCGCGGCGCGCTGATAGAATTGTCAGACATGATCGGCCTACGTCTCCTGGCCGTACTGCTGTTGGTTGCCATCAACGGCTTCTTTGCTGCCGCGGAGTTCTCGCTGGTGGCCGTGCGGGCGTCGCGCGTGCGCCAACTGGTTGAACGAGGCGACGCGCGTGCGCGCATCGTGCAGCAGTTGCTTGGACAACTCGACCGCGTCGTGTCTGGGGTGCAGGTGGGTATCACGCTTACCAGCCTGGCCATCGGCGCTCTAGGGGAACCCCTGCTCGCTCAGCTCTTCCGGCCCTTGATGGATTGGCTGCCGGGTGGCCGAGCGGCACTGATCGCCCACGCTTTTGCTGTAGTCCTGGCCTTCGCTTTCCTTACCATTTTGCATGTCGTCTTCGGCGAACTGGTGCCCAAAACCATCTCGCTAGAACGAGCCAGCCGCGCCTCGCTATTAATTGCTCGGCCGTTCTACTGGTATCTGACTACCTTTCGTTGGGCGGTCGTGCTGCTGGAGGGACTCAGCAGAAAAGTCGTGCGTGCGCTCGACGTAAAGGGGCTGGTCGCCGGACACACCATGGCGCACTCAGCCGAGGAGTTGCAGGTACAAATCCGGCAGGCTGGCGAGCACGGTCTGCTCGCGCCCGGCGAGGAACGCGTCATTCTGGGCGCCCTGGATCTGCGGCAGCTTCGGGTACGCGAGATTATGATTCCGCAGCCGGATGTACACGCCTTGCCGGTTGAATGCGGATTTGAAGAGACTCTGGCACTTTTCGCCAAAACGCAACGGTCGCGTCTGCCGGTGTATGAATCGAGTCTTGATCATGTGCTCGGATTTGTGCACGTGAAGGACCTGCTGGCCTTCGTGGCTGACCGCGAGAGCCGCGCCGCAGCAGGGGCCTCGGCGCAGACTGGCTCGCAAAGTTCAATGCAGAAATTCGATCTGCGGCGGTTTTTGCGGGAGTTGCTGATCGTTCCGGAAAGCAAGCTCGCTGGAGAATTGCTCCTGGAGATGCGCACCCGCCGGATCACCCTGGCCATGGTCGTAGACGAATTTGGGAGCATCCTCGGCTTGGTTACACTGGAGGACGTGCTCGAACAGATGGTGGGCGAAATTCACGACGAGTTCGACATCGTGCAAGGGCCTCAGATCGTGGGCACGGGACCGGAAATGGCCATGGTTTTTGATGGAGCCGTCGGGCTGCGCGACCTCGAGATACAGTATGAAATCAAGCTCCCCGAAGATCCCGCCTACGCCACACTCGGCGGATTTGTGCTCGCCCATCTAGGCTCTATTCCGCGCGGAGGCGAGAGCTTTGATTTCGGAGGTTATCGGTTTACCGTGCTGGAGGTGGAGCGTCGGCGCGTGGCTCGCATCAAACTGCAGCGCCTGCTTCCTGCGACTCCGCCCAGAAATCCGCAGGAGCCAACCCAAGGCGCCCCTCAGCAGCCAGCGCATAGCGCTTCGGACAAGCCCTGAGCGCGCGCCTACCCGATCTCAAGTATCACTTCGGCGCCGCGGTTGGCGCCCAGCACTCGCGCTGCGTGGCCTTTGTTCACCGCGATCTCGACGAACCCGCTGGAGCCCACAATGGCCACCGGTTCGCCGGCGGATCCTTCCGCGAAGGTTTGCGCCAATTTCTCCACGGGCTTGCTTCCGACTTGCAACTTGATTTTCCCATTTGCGCCCGCGGCCTGCGGCAGATCCTCTGCCGTGAAGTTCGTCACCAAATTGCCAAACGCGTCCACGCGCAGCACCAGGCCCTTCTTCGTCGATCCCGCAGCTTTTGGCCGGGGCAGAGCGAACTTCACATAATCGCCGACCTCTTCGCCCATGGCTTCAGTCTGATAGGTTTTCGCTAGCCAGGCGGCCACCGGCGCAAAAATATCGCGTCCATGAAAGGTGTTGCTCACCGGATTCAGAAAATAATGCTCGGCGGTAATGTGGCGCACGGAAACCGTTGGTTCGCGTTCGTAGATCAGGGAAAGCACCCCGTTATCGGGCGCGACAAAATAGAATTGGTCGGCGGTTACCAGGATTGGGCGCCTGGCCGTGCCTACGCCAGGATCGACGACGACAAGATGCACAGTACGGGCAGGGAAATAGCGGTAGGCAGCCGCGATGGTCAGCGCGCCGTCGAGCACGTCAAAGGGAACCACATGGTGATTGATGTCCACAATACTGGCATTCGGAAGGATGCGCAGAATTACGCCTTTCAGCACGCCCACCAGATGGTCGCTTGTGCCGTAATCGGTCGTCAATGTTATGACTGGATTGGACATGCAGCGCTCAGCGTCGGGCGCACCTGCGTAAGGGCGCTGCGAAATTATACCCGGCTGTAAGCGAGGGCTCGCATCGTTATCAAGGCAGCGTGTCCGCACCGCAAACATCCGCTGTCTCACGCGTCCTTCCCCCTGTCAAGCCCCCTACAATTCAGCGCCGGTTTTGCCCTATACTTGTATTTCCTGCCCATCGGCCAAAGCAGATGATCGGAATCCCATGAAACAAAGCGTGCGCATCGCATTACTAGGCGACTTCGATCCCGAGGCACGTTCCCATTGGGCCACCGAAGCGGCTCTCTTCCACGCGGCTTCCTGGCTTGGCTTCGAGGCTGAACCGCGTTGGTTTCCCACCGAAATATTGGAGGGCCACGATGCCCAGGACCGCCTGGCTCACTTCGATGGCGTTTGGGCTGTTCCCGGCAGTCCGTACCGCAGCTTCAACGGCATGCTTCGCGGGATCGAGTTCGCTCGCCGGCGGGATTTGCCGTACCTGGGAACCTGCGGCGGATTCCAATACGCGCTCATCGAGTTCAGCCGCAACGTGCTCGGCCTCACCGATGCGGACACCGCCGAGAATAATTCGAATTCGACTAATATCGTGATTACTCCGGTGGCCTGCCCTCTTCCGGAACGCAAGCCGGGAGGGCCGAAAATGGACGGAGATGCCGCCGTGCGGCCCATCAAGGGGACGCTCGTGCATGAGTTGTGCAGAACGGATGCCTTGCAGCGCCATTACTTTTGCAATTTCGAAACGAATCCCGAATACGTGCCGCGATGGGAGGCCGCCGGTTTGCGCGTGGCCGCGCGCGGGCCGCAGAATGAAATGCGTGCCTTCGATCTCCCGGGCCAGCGCTTCTTTCTGGCCACCCTCTTTCAGCCGCAGCTTTCCTCGCGGCCCGAACAGCCGGATCCTATCGTTCTCGGGTACCTTCGCGCCTGCGCCGAATTCAGGGCTAGCAAGAAGGCCGCGCTGGCGCGCAGCGTCTGATTCGGTTTTGCTCGCTTGGATAATTACCTAACATAAAGTGCAAATGCCGCGCATTTACTTCGACCATAACGCTACCACCCCTGTGCACCCTGCCGTGCTCGAGGTGATGCTGCCCTATTTGGCGGCCGAATTCGGCAATCCCAGCTCTGCCCACCGATTCGGCCAGCGGGCAAGCCAAGGCATCGAAGCCGCCCGCGAAGCGGTCGCCGCGCTGATCGGCGCGCGTCCCTCTGAAATCGTGTTTCCCAGCGGTGGGACCGAAGCGGATAACACGGCGATTTTTGGCGTCGCGGGGCGTGCGCTCCGGATGCAAAGAAAGTCCGCCAATGCGCCCCTTCATCTGATCACCACGGCCATCGAGCACGATGCGGTTCTGAACGCCTGCCGAGCTCTCGAGGATCGCGGCGTTTCGGTCACCTATGTTCCGGTGGGGCGCGATGGAATTGTGAATCCGGATGTGATTCGCGCGGCGATACGCCCTGGGACCATATTGATTTCCGTGATGTACGCCAACAACGAACTCGGCACGTTGCAGCCCATCGAGGAGATCGGCAGGATCGCAGCGGAAGCGGGCATCCGGTTTCATACCGATGCGGTGCAGGCGGCCGGCAAGATTCCGATTGACGTGAACCGGTTGGGTGTGGACCTGCTGACAATTTCGGGACACAAATTCTGCGGACCGAAAGGAGCGGGGGCCCTTTTTGTCCGGAGAGGTGTGGAAATAGATCCACTGCTCTACGGCGGACAAAACGAGCGCGGCCGGCGCGCCGGTACGGAAAACGTTGCGGCGATCGTGGGTTTGGGAAAAGCGTGTGAACTCGCTCGCGCCGATTTGGCCGAGACCTCAGCCCGCATCTTAGAATTGCGCGATCGGCTGGAAAACGGCCTGCTTGCTCGCATTCGCGATGCGCGCATCAATGGCGATCCCGCGGGGCGCGTGCCGAATACTTCGAACCTGATGTTCCCGGGCGTGGAAAGCGAGTCTCTTATCATCGCGCTCGATTTGGCGGGATTAGCTTGCTCGGCGGGCGCGGCATGTTCGTCCGGGGCCGTAGATCCCTCACACGTGCTTACCGCAATCGGGCTGACGCCGGCGGAGGCCCGAGCCAGCGTGCGGCTAAGCCTTGGACGCGCCAACACCAGCGAAGAAATCGACGCGGCGCTCGAATTGATCCCGGCGGCGATTGCGGGTCAGCGCAACGTCGCGTCAAAGCGAGAAATGACGACCGCACTGTGAGTTCCCAAACGCATCCCCGAGAACTGACCGTCGTGGCAATGAGTGGCGGAGTCGATAGCTCGACCGTTGCGGCCATGCTGCACGAATCGGGAGCCCTGGTGGTCGGGTTGACCATGCAGCTTTGGAACCAGCGACGGTTGCCGGAACTCTCTCCGGGTGAAGCAGCGCGCCAGCGCTGCTGTTCGCCAGATGATGTTTACGACGCCCGGCGGGTGGCCGAGCACATCGGGATTCCCCACTACGTGGTCAATTTCGAGAGGCGATTCGAGGAAAGCGTCATTCGTCCTTTCGTCGAGGATTATCTCGCGGGCCGCACGCCAATTCCATGTGCGGCCTGCAACAACCACGTGAAGTTCGATCAATTGCTGGTGACGGCGCGGCAGATCGGAGCATCACGCATTGCTACTGGACACTACGCACGCGTCGAGCGGAATGCGCAGACGGGTCGGTACAATCTTTTTCGCGCGGTGGATCTCTCCAAGGACCAGTCCTATTTTCTCTTTGGATTAACGCAGGAACAGCTGGCCCATGCGGAATTTCCCTTGGGGAAACTCTCGAAGCAGACTGTTCGCGAGATTGCCAGGCGCTCGTGTTTGCCCGTGGCTGAAAAAGCGGAGAGTCAGGAGATTTGTTTTGTGCCTTCGGGAAACTACACAGATTTCATCGATGCCTATCGACGCGAGGTGCTGGCCGCACGGGCACTGGAAAGAACCGAAACGACGGAAGGCGAAGCCAAGAACTGGGCCAATCCAGTGAACGAAGCAGGCGAATTGGTCACCTCTTCCGGGCAAGTCGTCGGGAGGCATTTGGGCATTCAGCATTTCACGGTGGGGCAGCGCCGCGGTTTGGGAATTGCGGCGCCGCGGCCGCTCTATGTTTTGCAGATTGATGCCGCCGCGCGGCGCGTCACGGTCGGCGATGAAAAGGAGTTATGGCGTGATCGCCTGGAAGTTCGCGACGTCAATTGGATCGCCTGGCCCGCTTTGGATGGGGCCATCGAAGCAACCGTGAAAATACGTTATAGGCACGAGCCCGTCGCAGCGCGCATCGAGCCCGCGGGTGCAGCGAACGTGCACGTGCATTTTGAGGCGCCGCAGCGCGCCATCAGTCCGGGGCAGGCAGCGGTGTTTTATCGCGGAGAGGAAGTCCTCGGCGGCGGATGGATCCGCTGATTACCAGCCGCCCTAAAAATAGCCGGAGAGATTCCTCAGCCCGCTTTTAAGCGGCGAAAGCGAAGAAGTTTTCGCCTGGGGCCGCCCTCAAAATGACAAAATGTAGTTTGGCTGACGAAATTCCGGCGGGCTAGATGAAAAGCTCTTCGTCCTGCTGTTCCGTGACACCGTCGGCATGGCGGCGTCGTCCACGATAAAATTCGAGGCCGGTCTGAATTCCGCGCACCAGCGCGCTGAACGATTGTACTGGCCGCCACACTGAACTGCGGATCCTCGCGCCAGTCTCTTCTACGGTTTCCATAGCTCCGGTCAGGATTTGGTCGGCGTGCACCAGTTGCATACGCAGGCGGTCCACGGCTTCCGTGACCATGCGATCCACACGTTGCACCTGGCTGCGCGCCACGTGGGTGATTTCAGCAGCGTCCGAAATCATGCCGGAGATGCGCGGCTGCGCCTCTTCCACAAGCATCTGCAGCCGGGAAATGACCGGGTTGATGCGCTTCTGCATATCGTCGGCAATTTCCTCCATCCGCTTGCTGAGGCGGCGGATCGTGAGGAACATCGCGCCGAAGATCAGCATTTGGATAAATAAAGAGACTGCGGCGACGATTACGAAGAGAGGCATTACCCAGCTGGCCATCAAATCCCGCCCTACATTTCCTTGGATTTTTCGCGTTGATAAGCTTCGCGGCCGGCGTCTACTGCTGCGGAGATAGACTCTTTCTGCTTGGCGGCAACCTGCTTGCCCCGTTCGACCATCTCCTCGGCCCTTTCGCGCAACTCGCGGGCCTTGCGCTGCGCGTATTCCCTGCCTTCTTCGGCCCGCTGGGTCAGATACTCGCGAGTTTCTTCGCCGGATTTGGGAGCAAAGAGAATGCCCACAAGGGCGCCGATCCCGAGGCCCACCATGAAGTAGCTGACTTTGGATCCGGTGCTGTCGCCCATTTGACTAACCCCCGTGTGGCCACGCTAGCACACCCGCTAGTTCGATGCAACAAACCGGTGCCAAGGACACATCACGCCGCAGGATGGGATTTGGGCGCAACGCTCACGTGATTGCCGTGAAGATGTTCTGCGATTCGGACGGCGACCCTCCCTGATACGACGCGGGAGAGATCCGCAGTGCTGGCGAGCCGCACGCGGGCGACGCTTCCGAATTCGCGAAGCAGCTTCTGCACGGTTCGCGAACCCACGCCTGGGATTTCGTCGAGTTCGGTCTTCAACGTTCTGCGGGAGCGGCGCTGACGGTGAAAACCAACGGCGAAGCGGTGCGTTTCGTCCCGGATTTGCTGGATCAAGTGCAGTAAAGGCGAATGCCTTTCCAGACGAATCGGTTCGTCCTCTTGACCGAGGACGAAAAGAACCTCTTCCTGTTTGGCAATAGCCGCAACCGGCTGATTGATTATTTCGAGCTTTTCCAGAGCTTGTGCCGCGGCGTGAAGTTGTCCCAATCCGCCATCGATCAAGATCAGCCCCGGCATTTCTTTCTGTTCGCCCTGCACCCGGCGATAACGGCGTTCGACTGCTTCGCGCATGCTGGCAAAATCGTCGTTGCCCCATTCTCCGCGAATGATGAACTTGCGGTAATCGGACTTGCGCATGCGTCCGTTTTCCCAAACCACCATGGAGGCTACCGTGTCGGTACCCTGAAGATGGGAAATATCGAAGCTCTCAATGCGTTTCGGAGGGGCGGGAAGATTCAACGTGGACTCCAGCGCGTCGGCAATGGCCTTGGAATTGGGCTTCAGGACGCGGAAGCGCTGCTCGAAGGAATGGCGCGCGTTCTTCTCCACCAGATCCAGGAAGGCATGTTTCGGACCGCGCTGCGGCACGGCAATCTCGACGCGGCGGTAGGGCAGGTCGAGCGTAGCGGCGCGTTCGGAAAGGATATCCTCGAGTAAGGCGCGGTCTTCGAAATCGCGCATGACATGAATGGCGCGCGGCAGATAAGCAGCATCGAGATAGAGTTGCTTGAGCACGGCGGGCAGGAATTCGTCGGGATCGAACTCTTCCTGGTCCTCCCAATAAAAATCGCGGCGATCGACGACGCGGCCGGCGCGGATGTGAAAGAGATTCA